>Ga0335074_10001773_pt1 | contig 29189 bp, 31 predicted proteins | sample Lox_Sample_23_FD_206715 | JGI IMG/M metagenome (GOLD analysis project Ga0335074, IMG submission 206715) | Soil microbial communities from Loxahatchee National Wildlife Refuge, Florida, United States - Lox_Sample_2.3 | ecosystem: Environmental > Terrestrial > Soil > Wetlands | place: USA... | reverse complement strand
TGCATTGCCTGGCGCGAGCTTCCGTAGCCGGCGAAACGCGCCCGCTAATCACGCCGGTGATCAGGCCTTTCCAGGAGAGCCATTGCAGCGCGATGCCATCCTGCGTGTCGAAGCCTTTGGTTTCGACAGTCGCGCCCGAAGGCCCCGGAACGCCGAACACTTTGCCGTCAGTAAGGACGCCGTCGACATCCATCAGGAGCATCCGAATGTTGGCTGCGATATCGGTTACGGCAGACATGTTCTTCATGGTAACCCACGCTCCTCAGACGAGACTCCTTCGGGCGGCGACTCATCGTATGGATTGGCGTTCAGCTCGCGCATGCGCCGCTGAGCGGCCGGAATGCCGTGCAAAATGGCTGCGCCGACAACCGCGTAGGGCTCCCAGGATGGACCGCCGCGGATGGTGCGCGCGATAGGATTATCACGCCAATCCCAGGCGCGTTCGGGGGCCGCGTTGATGTTCGGAGGTCCGGTGTCCCAGCGTCCCTTGGGATAAAAATATGCACCCACGGCCTGGATCAGAATCGAATACACAGCGAGCGCGGCGAAGGCGCGGCGCGGCCAGGGCTGTTCGATCACGCTCACGCCAATCGCCATCAGCACGATGAGCGGCGGAGCAAGCTCGGTGAGCAAGCGGGGGCCCCAGCAATAGCCGCCCCACCAAATACGCCATTTGGCAATGACGATCAGGTCAAACACCACAAACACGATGCAGGCGGCGAGGAGCGGAAAATGTTTCTGACGCGCCGCGGCGGCTCGCGGCAATAGCGCGCAAACGGCAAAAATCGCAGCCGGGGTATAGATCAGCAAGCCGCGGCCGGGGCTGAAGAGGATCCCGGCGAGTCCGGCCCAGAACGGAAATCGCAAGCCCCCAACCGCGTAGCCACCCGAGAGATGGTGAAACACGTAGAGGTTGTAAGAGGCGACCGTCAATCCGCCGAGCAGCGGCAAGGTCCAAAGGCGGAAATGCTCCGCGACGGTGGCCTTGGCGACCAACAAAGCGGCAAGAAGTGCGGGCAACAGCGCGATGTTGGTGGGACGAAAAATAAGAGCGCCGGCGGCACAGGCGCCCGTGATCCAGAGCGCTGCCGTGGACGTGCGGTGCTCGTTCCAATAGGACAGACCCAACAGCGCACCGGCCAGCGCCAGTTCGCCTGGACCATGCTGCCATAGAGCCTGGCTCGAAATGGACCAGGTTGCCGTGCCCAGCGCATAGACCAGCGTCAAGCACCACGCCCAAGCGGGAGGCACGATTCGCTTCAGCAGCAGCAAGAGCACGACAGCCGACAACGCAGTGATGAGCGAGGCGGCAATTTTCTCGGCGATGCGCGCAAACATGACAAGCGATCCTGGACTCCAAGCGCGCAAATTTCCCAACAGCGCTGCGGGCCAATAGAGCGGCGAAGCGAAGATCGGGCCGCCGACCGGATAATGGCTGTAGAAATGTCCATGCGCCGTCACAATCACGGCGCGAGTGTACGGGACATGCTGCCGCAGCCAGGGAACAAAGCGGTCAAGCGTGACGCTATGATCGAGAACGATGGCGAGCGGGACCAAAGACCCCGGCAGTGTATCCGAGGAATCCACCGGCCGAAGATTCGAGTTGTACAGAATCACCAGCGCCGCGAACAACAGCAAGAGAGGCCGAATGCGTTGGTGCGGGCGGGCGCGTTGCGCGATCAGTGCGTTCCACCAGACGAGCGAGGCACGTGCAGCGACATCAGGACCACGGTCCCGTCGATCGAGCTGAACCAGTGCGGGGTATTTTCGGGGACGATGGCGACATCGCCTTTGGAGACGTGCCGGGAACTGCCGCCCTCGATGCCGGTGCCGGTGAGATTTTCGGCGTTGGTTCGTTTTTCGTTGATGAGCTTTCCGCCCGTGGTGAGGGTCCCCGAGCCATCGAGAACATAGAACAGCTCCGCTTCGCGCTCGTGGACCGCGGCGGGGCCAACGCCGGTCCGATACTCCAAATTCGCACCATACGGCGCGAGCGTGACAATGCGCTCGATAACCGTAGGTTGGCCCTCTTTATGATCGGCTTTTGCTTTCTCGAGAAGTGCGGCGATATCGGCGGCCGATGCGTAGGTCTTGGTCGGCGGAGCCGGCCGCTGAGCCCAAGCCGCGGCGCCTGTAAACATCAAAATCAAACCGATCGCGATTGCGCGCATGGAAACCTCCCGTTTCGGGTTCGAATTGAGATGCTATCACAACACTTCGAAACCGAGCCAACGGCCGATGCGAGAAGATGGAGACGTGGGCGAAACTCGCTGGTGGGCGGAATGAAACTGGCTCTGGCGATATTGGCGTTCGCGTGTTTCGTACAGGCGCAAAATGGCGCGGCGGGGATCAAGATTCCGCCCGTGAAAACGACGATCCAGATTGAGCAGGAACGCATCGATCTCACCGCTTGGGGAACCGTCTCGCCCGCACGGTCAGGCATCTATGAGTTTGCCGTTACGGTCGATCTAGGCGGATTGCAGGAACATCTCACAGCGTTGCTGGCCGCGCAACTCAATCGCTCGGAGAAATGCGGTGAGCGGCTCACGCTGGAGCGCGCTACGCTGGCGCCGCTCGATTCGCCCTCGGGCGTGCTCACTGCGAACGTGAATTACGAGCGTTACGCCTGCGCGAAGGCCTTCGGCAGACAGATTGTGAAGAGGCTGGTGGGCGGCCACGGCGTGGTGGAAGTGATGCTGACGCCGGAAACCGCCGGCAACAATATTTCGCTCGATGCGGAAATCCGCAAGATCGATGCCGATGGCTCGCTCGGCGACCTGTTGCGGTCCGGCTCGCTGGGCGATTCGCTGCGGCAGGACATCGGCGACAGCATCGAATCGGCCATCCAGAAATCGGCGGATTTGAAAACGCTTCTGCCGCCGGGGTTTCATGGGGCCGCGATCCAGAGCATTCGATTTTCCGATGGCGGCGCCGGCCGGCTGTGGCTCTCGATTGGCGGGCAAGTCCCCATCTTGGGGAAGACGCCGGCGCACGCGGTGGGACAATAGTAAAGCTATGCCACTCCCCACGGACGAGAAAATCATCGCGCTCAGCCAGGATCTGATTCGGCAATTCGATACGATTTTCGGCCTGCATCCGGGCTTTCGGCCAGCCCACGCCAAGGGTGCTCTGCTTACCGGAACGTTCACGCCATCGTCTGCCGCGGGTTTCCTCACGCGGGCGCCGCACATGAACCAGGCCTCGACTCCCGTCATGGTTCGATTCTCCGACTCGACCGGCTTGCCGCTGATCCCCGATAACAACCCCAACGCCACTCCCAAGGGATGCGCGATTCGCTTCAATCTGGCCGATCGCGTGCACACCGATATCATCAGCCACTCGACGGATGGGTTTCCCACGCGTACCGGGCAGGAGTTTCTGGAGTTTTTGCAGGCGCTCGCAGTCAGCGATCCCGCCAAACTCGCCGGATCGCCGCTTGAAGCTTTCCTCGGCAGCCATCCCAAGACGCTGGCGTTTGTGCAGACGCCTAAACCGGCGCCATCGAGCTTCGCGCGCGAGGCGTACTTCGGCGTGACCGCAATGCGGTTTACCAACAAAGACGGCCATAGCCGCTATGGACGCTACCGCATCCTTCCGCAAGCCGGCGTGGAACATTTGACCGATTCGGCGGCCGCGGCCGAAAGCGCGAATTATCTCTTCGACGAACTTGCCGCGAGAGTCGCCAAGGGCCCCATCGGTTTCCGCATTCTCGCGCAACTGGCCAACGACAGCGACGTGGTGAACGATGCCACCGTGCATTGGCCCGAGGACCGTCCGCTGTTCGAGCTGGGCACGATTACCCTTACCGCGCCGGCGCCGAATGACGCGCACGAACAGCAATGGACTATCTTTGATCCGATTCCGCGGGTGGATGGAATCGAGCCTTCGGATGATCCGCTATTAGAGCTGCGCGCGGCGGTGTATTTGATGAGCGGCCGCCGGCGGCGTGCGGCCCAGGAGACGAGTGCGGCGAAAAGTGGCACCTAGGCCGGTTCAAGGGTCCGAGCCATGTTACAGACGTTTCCGAAATATTGAACAAACAGCGCCAGGGATGCGTTTTTGCCTATTAGGTGCAGCATAATGGAGCCACGCCGCAGCCGAGCTGGAGCGCGCCGGGAGCCGCAGAGGAATCATGTTTCGTAAATCGTTCGGGCCCGCCCTCGCCCTCGGATTGTTGATTGGTGTGGGGATGGCGATCACCCGCTCGATCCAGGAAACCCGTCACGTAGCGACCCGCGTTACGGTACGGGTTCTCACAGGACCCGAAAACGAAGCGTTCCTCGCCGATCCCGAATTGTCCAAGGTGCTGGACAGCGCGGGCCTGAGGATCTCGCTTGAAAAGGCCGACTCCGGCGACATTTCCCAGCGGCCGGACCTGAAAAACTTCGATGCGGTCTTTCTGGATGGCGAGGACGCCGCGGCAAAGATCGCACAAATCACTCATTCCAAAGCAATCTTCACGTCTTTGTACACGCCTTTGGTGGTGGCGAGCTGGAAATCCCTCATTCCGGTTCTGGACGCGTCCGGCCTGGTATCGCGCACCGACGGCTTGTGCTACACGCTCGATTTGGCGAAACTCGTGGACCTGATGCGGAAAGGCACGCGCTGGAAGGATTTGCCGCAGAACAGCGCATATCCGGTCAGCAAATCGGTTCTCATCAGCTCCGCCGATGTACGCAAATCCGATTCGGGCGCCATGTATCTGGCGCTAGCCGCGTACGCTGCCAACGGGAATAATGTTGTCGACAAAGCGGCGTCCGCCGACCGGATCGCGGACAGCTTGGCAGGGTTGTTTTCAAGGCAAGGCTTTCAGGAAGGGAACTCGGCTGGACCTTTTGAGGACTATGCGGCGATGGGCATCGGTAAAACTCCCCTGGTGATGATTTACGAACGCCAGTTTCTTAAATACGTCCTTTCGCACGCGAATCCGGATCCGGGCATGGTCCTTCTGTATCCGTCACCGACCATCCTGTTGAAACAAAGTGTGGTGGCGCTGTCCGCAAATGGGGCGCGCTTCGCCCAGGCCGTGACTTCCAACCCCAAAATCGACTCCGTTGCGGAGCGTTACGGCTTTCGAACGCCCGACAATACGGAGCTGTTCGCGGCCCTGGCAACCAAAGGAGTGACGATCCCGCACACCGTGGTAGACGTGATCGATTTGCCCCGGCCGGCTATTTTGGAAGAGTTAGTGAACCAAGTTGAAACGGAACTTAGTAAGTAAGATATGCATAACTTAGTAACTCAGGAGGTTTGAAACGTGGCAACCAATCCACAACAACCCGAAGTAATTGCGCCACCCGAGCCGCCGCTCGCCCTCGCGATGCCCGAGCCGGTTACCCCCGTCAAAGAACCCGACGCCGTTTTCAGCCTGGTTCCGTTGAGGGACGAAACCCAGTCGGATGCCCAGAAACAGGCCGACCAGTTCATCGCCGAACTGCTCCACATGGACGTGACGTCGGGCGACTTCCGTTCGCGGCTGGACAGCGCCTTCCGCCTCGGCCGCAAAGAAATTGCCGACAGCGCGCTGCTCACCGGCAAGTTCATGGATAAGAATTTCGTCGGCGAGACGGAGAATCCGGCGTTCAAGGTGATGAACGAAATGCGCAGCCTTTTCGAGGCTCTCGATCCGGGCAAGGAAAAAGACCTGTTTTCCACTCACAAATTTTTGGGCGTGATCCCCTATGGCAACCGGCTGCAGGCGTACTTACAGCGCTTCGACGGCGCCAGCGGCTCGCTGCGCAAATTGATCGACAACATCTACGGCGTTGAGGACGAATTGGCGCGCGACGATCAGGAATTGTTCAGCACCATGAACAAGCTTCTCGAAGCCATGGGCAAGTTGAAAGCGGTAGACATTTTCATCGATCGCCTGGAACAGACGCTGACGGAAGTGATCGCCAAGATCCGAATCACCGATCCGATCCGCGCCAAGGCCATCGAGCAGGAAGTGCTGTTTTACGCGCGCCAGGCCAGCGTCGATATCAAGACGCAGGCGCTGGTCTGCATGAACGGCTACAAGATGCTGGAGGGTCTGCGCAAGACCGGCCGCGAGTTGCAGAACGGGTGCGATCGCATGGCCACCATCGGCATGTCCAGCTTGTCGATCGCGGTGACGCTCGCGCGCGCACAGGGCTATCAGATGAAAGTGATGGAGGCGCTGAAGCAAGGTTCGGTGGCCATCGAAGGGCTGATCGCGTCCACGTCCAAGATGTTCGGCGACCACGTGGATAAAGTGGTCGAGTTTCAAGGCAACCCGCTGATCGGCGTACAAACGCTGAAGGCTTCTTTCGATACGGTCTTCGCGAGTCTGGACAAAATGGACGAGTTCCGGACCAAGAGTATCGAGTCCATGGGCGCCAATATCACGCTGCTCAAAGGCATCCTGGCCGACGGAGAAGCGCGCATGACGCGCGAGCAGACGGCGGTGCGAGCGATTACCGAAGCAACCTCGGCGCCCTCCGGCCCCGTAAGCCTGTAAGCAGGGGCCATGCACAAGCGGGCGATGGCCGTCCTGGCAGGAGTTGCGATGCTCTCCCTCGGCTCCTGCCAGAAGGCGGCAAACTGGCGCGAGAGAACACCGCCCGCGCAGACATTTACCTTGCTCGCCGATTCCGAGCTCCAGGATGTCGAGAGCGCCTTCAAAGACGATATCCGCCGAGCCACCGGGTTGAACCTTACCTTCACCTATTCGGGCACGCTTGATGCAATCGACCAGATCGCCGCCGGCGAAAACTTTGACGCTCTCTGGGTTTCAAACGGCAAATATCTCGCCCTGAATCATGCCCTGAGCGGACGCATCATCGACCAGGAGAAGACGATGCTTTCCCCGGTTGTGCTCGGACTGAAGCCATCCAAAGCTCACGCCCTCGGCTGGGATACGAAGCAGCCTACCTGGAACGACATTGCAGCCGCCGCAAAAGCCGGCAAATTCACCTTCGGGATGACGAACCCGGCTTCGGACGATACAGGTCTCTCGGCTCTGCTCGGCTTGGCCGCATCGCTGGCCAGGACTTCCGACGCTTTGACTGAAGCAGACGTGAAAAATCCGCGCCTTGCGGATTTCTTTGACTGCCAATCCCTCACGTCCGGATCGGCGGGTTGGCTGGCAGAGGCATACCAGCGGGATCAGTCCAAGGTCGACGGCATTATCGATTACGAATCAGTCCTGCTTTCGCTGAACGCCGGCGGCAAGCTGTCCGAGCCCTTGACGCTGGTTTATCCCGCCGAAGGCATCATCACGGCCGAGTATCCTCTAATGCTCTTGAACGCAGCCAAACGGACCCAATACGACAAACTGGTCGGCTATCTACGCAGCGCCGATTTTCAGACCAGGATGTCCGCCCGGACTTTGCGCCGGCCGGTGAATCCGGATGCGGCCGAGGCGCCGTCGATTCCCAAGCGCACGTTGATCGAGCTGCCGTTCCCGGGCCAGGCTTCGCTCATCACTACGCTGCTCGATAATTTTGTCGCTGCGCGTCCTCCCAGCGACTCGCGTTATGTGCTGGATCTGTCAGGCTCCATGCAAGGCGCCCGCATTCACCAGCTCAAGGACGCGATGCTCATGCTGGCGTCGAATGCCTCGCTGGGATCGCGCCGCTACGTGCAGTTCCATAGCCGCGAGGAAGTGGGCATCATCACTTTTTCAAGCCAACCTGCGCGGACGGTTCTGTTCTTGATGGGTACCACGGCGGCGCAAAATTCCGAGGCCAGGACCGCGATCACTCGCGTCGTCAATCGAATGGCGGCCGAAGGAGACACTGCCATATATTCGAGCGTCCAGCAGGCGTTGCTGGAGCTGGAGCAGGAGCGCAGCCGGGACAAGGAGAAGCGCTACTATACAGTCGTGTTGATGACCGATGGCCAAAATAACAATGGCCTGTCAGAAGCTGAATTTGTGGACTGGTACCGGCGCCAAGGCGAAGGCGTGCGCGGCATACCGGTGTTTGCGATTTTGTTCGGCGAAGGCAACCCCGCCGAGCTGCAAGCCCTGGCCGATCTCACGGGCGGCCGCGTGTTTGACGCCCGCGCCGGCAATGCCTCGCCATCGAATGGTTTGATTGCGGTTTTTAAGGAAATTCGTGGCTATCAGTAGCCCTTAATTCATGACTCCGTTAAGCTTATCCCAACGCCTTCAATTGTTCCTCTACAGCGGCCGCAGCATTGTGGCGTGTCTGCTGGCCATGTGCGGACTGGCGCTGTTTTTTACCGGTCTGATCCACGCCTATTGGTGGGCCATCGTTGCTGGACTGTACGGCGTGGGCATTCTTGGCTGGCCGCGCAACAACCTGGCCGAAAAGGCTGAACGCACCGAGTTATCCACTGAGTTTCTGGCGCAGCAAGTACGCCGGTTGGTGGACGCCGTGGCGCAAGGCCTGCCCAGGGACGCACTCGATTGCCTGCACAGCATCCAGCACACGCTGAGCGAACTGCTGCCGCGATTGGAAGAACTTCGGGATCGCGGCGTGATCACATCCAAGGATTCATTTATCGTGCAAGAGACCGTCCGGCGCTATTTGCCAGACACGTTGGGCGCCTACTTGCGGCTTCCGAGACTCTACGCCCAGGCGCAACAGCTCTCCGATGGCCGCACCGCGTCGCAGACTTTGCTCGATCAACTGCGCGTGCTCGACACCTCGCTCAAGGACGTCGCCAGGAGCGCCTACGCAGGGGACGCGGAAACTTTAGTGATTAATGGGAAGTTTCTGGAGCATAGGTTTTCCGAAAAGCTGGCGTTCCGGCCGTAGTTACCCGCCTCGCGGTATGATTCGGGCAGAATGCTCGATCGCGTAGCCGCTTTCATCACACGCCATCGCATGCTCTCGCCGGGGCAGCGCGCGGGCGTCGCGGTGTCGGGTGGTGCGGATTCGGTGTTCCTGCTCCACGCCCTGCGCGAACTGGCCCCGCGCCTGGATCTGAAGCTCAGCGTCATTCACATCGAGCACGGGATTCGCGGAGCGGCGTCCGTCTCCGATGCCGAGTTCGTGGCCCAACTGGCCTCTGCGTCCGGTCTCGCGTTCCATCTTCAAAAAGCCGACGTTCCTTCGATCCAAGGCAACCTGGAGCAGGCCGCCCGCAACGTCCGGCAGGCGTTCTACGCTCATTTGATTGCTTCGGGCGCCGTGGATCGCGTCGCTACAGGGCACACCCGGTCCGATCAGGCGGAGACCGTGCTGTACCGCATCGTGCGCGGCTCGGGGCTCGCAGGGCTCGCCGGCATTCTCCCGGTCACGCGCGAAGGCCTCATCCGGCCTCTGCTCGAAATCGACCGCGGCGAAATTGAGGCATGGCTGCGCGAGCGATCCATCCCCTGGCATGAGGATGAAACCAATCGCGACCGGACCTACGCGCGCAACCGGATGCGGCATGAGGCCCTGCCGCTGCTGCGGGAGGGTTTTAATCCCCAGCTCGACCAGGCGCTGTCCCAACTCGCCACGCTGGCTGGTTCCGAAGAAACCTACTGGGAAGCCGAGGTCGCCCGGCGATTGCCGTCGGCTATCGCGCAACAAACCCTAGTACTTTCCGTGTCACAGTTACGTGACGCGCCGCCCGCACTTGGCCGCCGCCTGGTCCGCCGCGCGATCGAAATCGCCAAAGGGGACCGGCGCGGGATCGATTTCGAGCATGTGGAACGGGTGATGGAGATGGCGCATTCCGTAGAGGGACATGATCGGATGCAGGCGCCAGGGCTGGATGTTTGCCGGTCCTTCGACTGTATCCGAATCGCGCAGACCGGCGCCCAGACCGGGACTTCCGATTTCGCATTTCCGCTCCAAATTCCGGGATCGGTGGAACTGCCCGGCTCAGGCGTTCGTATTACGTTGCAGATACTAGAGAAACATCCCGCCCCGCAATCCTCCACTCGCACGCCCTGTGTTAAAGTAGTAGACGAACTGGACTGGCAGCGTTTTCATGGGGGCGACGGCGCGCCGAGCCTGGAATTGCGGAATTGGAGACCTGGTGACCAGTACCAACGAGTGGGGCGAACCGAGCCGGAAAAGATCAAGTTTTTCTTCCAGGAAGCCCGGGTGCCCTTGTGGGAACGGTGCGATTGGCCGATTGTTACGTTTCATGGACAAATCGTATGGGCCAAGCGTTTCGGACCGGCAGCCGAATTTGCGGCCGGCCCGGAGTCTCGCTCCGTCCTCGAAGTCGTGGAAACCGGTCCGTAACTCTAGAATCCATTGCAACAGGCGCAGCGTCAAATCGGGTGAATAGGTAAATCGTCCTACGTGTAGGGAGAGGGCATGAATAATTCGAACATAAAGACCGCGGTATTTTGGGTGGTCATCATCATGGTGGTGGTGCTGTTTTGGACGGTAGTCCATAGCACCAAGTCCCGTCCCGATGCCCAGCTCTCATACACGCAGTTAATGAATGACGTAAACGCGGGCAAGATCAAGTCGGTGCGCATCAGCGGCAACGACCTGAACGGCACCTATAAGGACGACAATCAGGAGTTGCACGCGGTAATCCCCAACAACCACCAGAATCTGGATGACGCCATGCTAGCCAAAGGCGTGGACATCCACTACAACAAGGAAGCCGGCGGTGGCTGGGTTTCGATCTTGATCAATGCGATTCCGTTCGTTCTCCTGCTGGCATTCTGGATCTTCATGATGCGGCAAATGCAGAGCGGAGGCAATAAAGCGTTAAGTTTCGGCAAGAGCCGTGCCCGCTTGCATTCGTCCCAGCAGAAGAAGGTGACGTTCAAGGACGTGGCGGGCGTAGAAGAGGCCAAGGAAGAGCTGCAGGAGATCATTGAATTTTTGCGCGAGCCGCAGAAATTCCAGAAGCTCGGCGGGCGCATTCCCAAAGGCGTGCTGCTGATCGGCCCTCCCGGAACCGGAAAGACTTTGCTGGCGCGCGCCATTGCGGGCGAGGCGAATGTTCCGTTCTTCTCCATCTCCGGATCGGATTTCGTTGAGATGTTCGTGGGCGTGGGCGCGAGCCGCGTGCGCGATCTGTTCGAGCAGGGCAAGAAGAATGCGCCGTGTATCGTCTTCATCGATGAAATCGACGCCGTCGGCCGGCATCGCGGCGCCGGCTTGGGCGGTGGACACGACGAGCGCGAACAGACGTTGAACCAACTTCTTGTGGAGATGGACGGATTTGAGTCGAACGAAGGCGTGATCCTGGTGGCGGCCACCAACCGTCCCGACGTGCTCGATCCCGCGTTGCTTCGGCCCGGCCGTTTTGACCGCCGTGTGGTTGTTGGGCGCCCGGATGTGAAAGGGCGCGAGATGATCCTCCGCGTTCACACCAAGAAATCGCCGCTGTCCGACGACGTGGATTTGTCCGTGGTCGCGCGCGGCACGCCGGGATTTGCCGGCGCCGACTTGGCCAATCTGGTGAATGAAGCCGCGCTGGTGGCCGCCCGTCAGAATCGCAAGGTGGTCACGCAGTTCGATTTCGAGCTGGCCAAGGACAAGGTCATGATGGGTGTGGAACGCAAATCGCTCATCATCAGCGATGAGGAAAAGCGCAACACCGCGTATCACGAAGCCGGACACGCACTGGTGGCGGCCATGCTTCCTGAGGCCGACCCGCTGCACAAAGTCACCATCATTCCTCGTGGAATGGCACTCGGTCTGACGATGCAGCTGCCGCTCGATGATAAGCACTCCTACAACAAGGGCTATCTCGAGGCGCAGATCACGATCCTGATGGCGGGGCGCATCGCCGAAGAGATTTTCATGCATCACATCACCACCGGCGCAGGCAACGATATCGAGCGCGCCACGGATTTGGCCCGCAAGATGGTCTGCGAATGGGGCATGAGCGACCTGGGACCGATGAGCTTCGGCAAAAAGGAAGAGCAGATCTTCCTCGGCCGCGAGATTGCGCAGCACCGCGATTACAGTGAAGCCACGGCGATTTTGATTGACGAGCAAGTTCGCAAGATGGTGGATGCGGGCTACGACCGCGCGCGCAAAATCATCGAGGAGCGCTCGGATGGTTTGGCGCGGATCGCTGAGGCGTTGCTCGAGCGCGAAGTGCTGGATGGCGCTGAGGTGAAACTGCTGATCGACGGCCAGGTGCTGACCACGCCAGCGCGACCCAAGGTTATGCCTCCGAGCGGGGGAGAAACACAGCAGGTGATTCGTCCCGAGGGCGGCAAGCCTCCGATGACCGGATTGCTGGGCGGCGAACGGCCGCAACCCGCTTAGTCTTGATTCCCGAGTTTCCCGTCTACCTGTTCGACGTGGACGGGACACTTGTGGACTCGGCCGCCGACATTTGCGGCGCAATCCAAGGCGCTTTGGCCACCACCACGCGGCCGGACGTCAGCCAAGATATGCTGCGAAGCTATATCGGCAGGCACCTGGACGAGCTCTGGGTGGACCTGTTTCCTGGCTGCACGCGCGAACAGATGGATCGCATGTTCGCCGATTACCGCAGAATTTATCTCGGCCGGAATCACACCCAGACCCGGCCATTTCCCGGCATCTCTGAAGCGCTGGCAGCGCTGCCGGGCCGCAAATCCACGGCGACCACCAAAGGAACGCCGACCACACGCGCGGTGCTCGAAATCTTTGGACTCCTTCCCTACTTCGATCACGTTCAGGGCACCGATGGATTTCCCGCCAAGCCGGAGCCGAACGTGATCCTGAAGTCTCTGGAGGTTTTCGGTGTCCAACCCGGCGATTGCCTGTTCCTTGGCGATTCGCCGACTGATATGGAAGCTGGACGCCGGGCCGGAGTGAAGACGTGCGCGGTGTTGTGGGGCTATGGGCGTCGCGCGGACATGGCTCGTTGGGAGCCGGATTATTGGATTGAGCACCCCAGCCAGCTACGAGTTTAGAAGCGCCAGATCGTCCAGATTCAGACGGCCGGTGTAAATCGCCATGCCGAGCGCTGCGTGGATGCCGAGGTTCTGAAGCTCGCGGATTTCCTCGATCGTCGTAATTCCGCCGGCGGCCGTGAGTTCGTGTTGCGTTGCCGCGCGCAGCTGCCGGAACCAAGCAAGATCGGTGCCTTGCAGCATGCCTTCTTTGTCCACGTAGGTACAGAGGAAGCCGGAACAATACGGTTCGAAGTGCGGGATCATTTCTTCCGCGGTAACGTCGGTCGCCTCCGTCCAGCCGTGCGTGACGATCTTGCCGGCTTTCGAATCGAGCGCGATAATAAGCCTCTCGGGCGTAACGGCGTCGGCGATTTCAGCCAGCTTTTCGCGATCGAACGCAGCAGTTCCCACGATGATGCGAAAGGCGCCTTGCTCGATCAGCGCTCGCGCCCGTTCCGGCGTTCGGACGCCGCCGCCGGCGCGAGTGACAGCCTCCGCAGCGATCAATTCGACCAAGGCATCATTGGAACCCCGGCTCATCGCGGCGTCGAGATCGATCACCTGAATCTGCGGAAACGCGCGGAAGCGGTGCAGAATTTCGAGCGGCCCTCCGGCTTCGAGTGCCTTTTCGCGGCCCTGTACCAACTGCACGACTTTGCCATCCATCAAATCGATGCATGGGATGATCATGGCGTCGGTCTTACCGGTACGTCGTGCAAGGTCAGATAATCTTTCAAATCGTTCACCGTATATGTGCCGTAGTGAAAAATCGATGCTGCGAGCGCAGCATCGGCGCAGCCTTCCGTAAGCACGCGCTCGAAATCTTCAGGCTTCCCTGCCCCGCCCGAGGCGATTATAGGGATGTGCGTGGTTTGCGAGACCGCGTGGGTGAGCGGGCAATCGAAGCCCGTTTGCACGCCGTCGGTGTCCATGGAAGTGAGGAGGATTTCGCCCGCGCCGAGCATTTCGCCCTCTAGCGCCCATTCGACCGCGTCTAGCCTCGCGTCGTCGCGCCCACCGCGGGTGAAGACATTCCATCCGTTCTTTGTTTCGCGGCGCCGGGCATCGATCGCCAGCACCACGGCCTGAGAGCCGAACTCCTCACTCAACTCGGTAATCAGCTTGGGGCGGCGAACGGCCGCGGTGTTCACGCTGACTTTATCGGCGCCCGACAGCAGAATCTTATGGGCGTCGGCGACGGACCGGATGCCGCCCCCCACCGTGAGCGGGATGAAAACCTTGCGCGCGGTGCGAGCCACTACCTCGGCAATGATGTCGCGGGCGTCGCTCGATGCAGTGATGTCGAGAAAGACTAATTCGTCGGCACCCTGCGCGTTGTAGCGCTCGGCGAGTTCCACGGGGTCACCCGCATCGCGCAGTCCGACGAAGTTCACGCCTTTGACCACGCGCCCGCCGGTGACATCCAGGCAAGGAATGATTCGCTTGGCGAGCATCGCTATAGCTCCACGAAGTTGCGCACGACGTGTAATCCAACGGGGCCGGATTTTTCGGGATGGAACTGAACGCCGAAGATGTTTTTTGTTTCAAGTACGGCGGTGTATGGAACTGTGTAAGTGCACGTGGCCGCGGTGGCGTCGCTCAGCGGCGCGTAGTAGCTGTGGGCGAAATAAAGATAGGGGTGCGGGGCGAGATCTACCAGCAGCCGCGTTTCGTGGCGCGGCTCAATCTGGTCCCAACCCATGTGCGGGACACGGGCAGTCGCTGCAAAGCGGCGAATCTCGCCCGGAAACAGCCCCAGACCGCGCTCTTCGGGCGCCTCTTCGCTCGATTCGAACAGCGCCTGTAATCCCAGACAAATTCCCAAGAACGGGACGCCGGCGTGAATCCGTTCGAGCAAGGGCTCGCGCACTTGCATTTGGCCGAGCGCGCGCATCATCTGTCCGAAGTGGCCGACTCCGGGGAGAATGATTTTCGTCGCGCGCGACAGTCCCGCCGCATCGCGAGCCAGCTCATACTCGCCCCCGATCTCCTCCAGCGTATTCTGGACCGACCGCAGGTTACCCGCGCCGTAATCGAGAATCGTAATCATAACAGGCCCTTGGTAGAGGGGAGCTGTTCTTTCAAGCGCGCGTCTTTGGAACAGGCGTAGCGCAGCGCGCGGGCGAAACATTTGAAAATTGCTTCGATCTTGTGATGATTCGACCGGCCGTACAAAACCTTGGCGTGCAGATTCGCGCCGGCGTGGTTCACGAAACCGCCGAAGAAATCCTCCACCAGCTCGGTTTGCAGATCGCCCACCAGCCGTACCTTCACTTTGTCCTTGTAGACCAGCGCCGGCCGCCCGCTCAGATCGAGCGCGACCACGGCCAGGGTTTCGTCCATGGTCATGACAAAATATCCAGCGCGGTTGATGCCTTTGCGGTCGCCGAGGGCTTTCGAAACGAGCTGGCCGAGCACGATGCCTGCGTCTTCGACCGTATGATGCTGATCGACGTCCAGGTCGCCCGTGGCTTGAAGCTTCAGGTCGAACCCGCCGTGTTTGGTAAAGAGCTCCAGCATGTGATCGAGGAATCGAATGCCAGTAGAAACCTCGTAGCGGCCCTTGCCCTCAATCTTGAGCGATCCCGAGATCTGCGTTTCTTTCGTCTCGCGCTTGAGGCTAGCCGATCTCATTGATCTCCTCAATTACCTGGATCGCGCCCTCGAGGCGCAACAAATTCACTAGCTGTTCGCGCCGCGGGCTGGTGCGCGAAGCGACTCCGATGAACGGGACACAGGCCGCTTTGGCACAACGCGCGTCGTCCACCGTATCGCCAATGTAGAGCAGCTTCTTTCCCGGATTCAGCGCTGCGATCTTCAGCAGGCCGTCTGGCGCCGGCTTTTCGCATTCGACATCGTTGGCTGAGACCAGGAAAAAGCGCTCGCGCATGCCCTCACGCTGGAGTGTGATTTCCGCCTCTTCGGTGGTGCGCCCGGTGAAGATGGCGAAATCAAAACGCTGAGCCAGGCGATCGAGCAGACCATCGCGCGGCAGCCAGCGCTCGCGATGAATCATGCCTTGATCCAAAAACAAGTAATTGAAATATTCAACGATTTCGGCATATGGAACCGCAACACCGAAATCGCGGCAGATCTTCTGCGACAGCAGCCAGTCGTTATTCCAGCCGCCCTGGTTCTTGTAATCCTGAATGGAATCGCGGGAAATCGTCTGACCCGTGAAATGTTCCACGGTACGAACGACGGTCTCGCGATATGAATCGGTAACGTCCACAAGAACGCCGTCCATATCGAACACCAGCATTTGCGAGAGCCTGCTCACCAGATTTGCTCCAACTCCGCCAGGAATCGCCGGATTTGCTCGCGTGTGCCAACCGTGACGCGAACACAACCGGGGATCTCATAGCTGCGATCGCGCACCAGCACACCGCGTCGCCGCAGTTCGTCACGCACGGGAATCGCGCGCGTGCCGGCCTCGAACAATACGAAATTGGCTTTACTCTCGTAATAAGAAATGCCGAGCTTTTCCAAACCCACGTAAAGCAGCTCACGCGCGGCCAGAACTTCGGTGACGTATTTTTCGATGTAGGCCTGGTCTTGAATCGCGGCGTGCGCAGCCATGGTAGCGACCGTGTTCACGCTGTACGGCGATTGCGCCTTGTGCAAAAAGTCGACGTTGCCGGATTGCGAGAACAAGCAGCCCAGGCGCATTGCCGCCATCCCGTAGACTTTCGAGAACGTCCGGCTCACGAAGAGATTCGGATAGTCGTTGAGCAGCGGCAGCGCGGTGACGCCCGAGAATTCGTAATACGCTTCATCGATGAGCACCGCGGCATTGGCTGCTTTTTCCAGCATCCGCTCGATTCCGGCGCGCGATGTTCCAGTGCCGGTGGGATTATTCGGATTCGCGATCAAAACCGCGCGGGTGGATGGACGGATGGCCTCGATCAGTTCCTCGAGCGGGAACGCCAGCTTCTGCGCACGATAGGGAATCTCGCGGATCGCGGCGCCGGCGACCTCTGCATAGAAGCGATACATGGCGTAGGAGGGCCGCAGCAGAAGCACCTCGCCGCCGTCATCAATGTACGTGTTGATAAGCACCTGGATCGCTTCGTCGGTCCCATTGGTGAGGATGAAATCGTCCTGCTCAACACCGAAGAATCCGGCTAACTCCTGTTTAATCGAGCCGTATTCGGGATAAATCGCCAGGCCCGCTTCGCTCAAATGTTCCCGCAGATACTCGATCACCTTCGGAGAGGCGCCGACCGTATTCTCATTAAAATCGAGGCGCAGCCTGCCAGCGCGACCGGCGGTCGGCGGAGAATAAGGCGCCATTCTCAGCACCGCCTCGCGCGGTTGAAGCACGCCGGGCGGAAGATCGATCTTCTTATTTGCCAAGCCGCACCTCCACCGATCGCGCATGCGCTTCCAGCCCTTCGGCTCGGGCAAGAGTGGTGATAGCGGGCGCAAGCCGGCGAAGGCCATCGGGAGTCAGCTCTTGTACTGAGATGACCTTGACGAAATCGGCCGAAGACAATCCCCCACGGATGCGCGCCGCGCCGGATGTTGGCAACACATGATTGGGGCCGGTGGCATAATCGCCCGCAGCTTCCGGGCTGCTGGGACCGACGAAGATACTGCCCGCGTGCTGGATGGCAGGCAACAAGCCGGCGTCATAGATCGCAAGATGTTCTGGTGCGAGCTGGTTTGAGGCATCCACGGCCGCGTGCATGGATGGGCACAGGATCACGGCGCTGTTGTTGCGAATCGATTGGCACGCCACAGTTGCGGTAGGCAATGTTTCCAATTGCCGTGAGACCTCGAGCACCACGCGCTCCGCCAAGGAACGCGAAGAGGTCAACAGGATCGAAGACGCTTCCACATCATGCTCTGCCTGCGCGAGCATATCCGCGGCGATCGCGCGCGGATCGCCATCATCGGCGATGATCACGATCTCCGTAGGCCCCGCGACAAAATCGATTCCCACTTCGCCCGCGAGCAGTTTCTTAGCTGCCGCGACATAAATATTGCCAGGACCGACGATGCGATCGACCTTCGGCACCGTAGCTGTTCCAAACGCCATTGCCGCGATGGCCTGCGCGCCGCCGATCCGGAAGACGTTCTCCACGCCGAGAAACTCTGCTGCCGCGAGCGTTTCGGCGCTCGGATGCGGCGACGTGACGCAAATCGTGCGGACGCCTGCGGCCTGCGCCGGGACTACGGTCATCAATAGCGTAGAGGGCAGCGGATAACGACCCGAAGGGATGTAGGCGCCCATCGATTCGAGTGGACGCACAATAGAGCCCAGACGCCGGCCGTCCGCGAAATCGACCCAGGTTTCGCGCGGGAGCTGGATTTCTGCAAACTCGCGAATATTTTTGGCCGCGGTTTCGACCGCACGCTGGAATTCGCCGGAAACACCAACGCCGGAGGTGGGCACGAGGAAGCTAGCGGCGTCGAAGCCGTCGAACTTACGCGCGTATTCGAGCACCGCATCATCGCCGCGCATGCGTACGGCTTCCAGAATGGGCGCGACGACCTGCTCGGCCTCGGCCAGCCGCACCGTTTTGCGCGTGATAAAGTTCCGCGCGTCTTGCAATGGGAGGATGCGCAGCATGTTACATCACAATCTTGTTCAACGGATACTCTACGATTCCCTGCCCGCCCGCTTCTTTCAAACGCGGAATGATATTGCGCACGGTCATCTCTTCCAGGATCGTATGCACAGCCACCCATTCCTCGTCACTCAAATTAGAAATGGTGGGCTTCTTCAGAGCCGGAAGAATGCTCAGGACCGCGGGCAGGCAATCTTTACGGACATTCAGCATCAGACCCACACGGCCGAGCGCATTGATCGCGCCATCGAGCAGCAAGTGAATGTCCTCCATCTTGCGGCGCTTGGCGGCATCCTTCCAGGAATCGAGATTGGCGATGAGCTGGGTGTTCGATTCGAGCACCGTTTCCACAATGCGCAGCTTGTTGGCGCGCAGCGAGGATCCCGTCTCGGTCACTTCGACAATCGCATCCGCAAGCACGGGCGGCTTCACTTCGGTGGCGCCCCAACTGAATTCCACTTTGGCCTTCACTCCGTTCTTCGCCAGGTATCGCCGCGTGGTGGCGACCAGCTCGGTCGCGATAATCTTGCCTTCCAAATCCTTGACGCTCTGAAACGGCGACGTCTCGGGCACCGCCAGCACCCAGCGCACTTTGCCGAAGCTCTGTTTGGCGTAGATCAGATCCGCCACCGCGTGAACATTGGCTTCGCTTTCCTCGATCCAATCGCGCCCGGTGAGCCCTGCGTCCAGTACGCCGTCCTCGACATAACGCGCCATCTCTTGGGCGCGGATCATCATGCATTCGATCTCGGGATCATCGATGGCGGGGAAATAGGAGCGCGAACTAGTGGTGATATTAAAACCGGCGCGGCGGAAAAGATCGATGGTCGCGTTCTCGAGGCTCCCCTTGGGAATGCCGAGCTTGAGCTTCACGATTTGCTCCCATAGACCGCTTCCGGATCATAGGCGCGCGGTTCGGATTCCACCCACGCACTGCTTTCGAGTTTTCGAAAGAAGCAGCTCTGGTAGCCTTCGTGACAGACGCCGGGACCGAGCGCTTCCACCTGAATGAGCAGTGCGTCGAAATCGCAATCGGTTGAGATGCTCTTCACCAGCAGCTTATGTCCGGAAGATTCGCCCTTGAGCCACAGCTTGTTGCGGGATCGGCTGAAGAAGGTAGCGTAGCCGGATTCGACGGTGCGGCGGAACGCCTCTTCGTTCATGAAGCCGACCATGAGCACGCGTCCGGTGGAGTGATCCTGAATGACTGCGGTGACAAGACCGTTGAGTTTCGTGAAATCAAGATTCATGTGGTCACACTTGAAAGTTAAGTCCGTACCAATAAAAAAGCCCGCCAAACATTCGGCGGGCGGTCTGTTCACTTCAAAAAATCGTTAACCTGCCGCCGAACGCCACGGGTGCCGGTGATGATGGTGGTGGGCAGCAAGCATGAAAACTCAGTATACCAGCTTCGGAACGGGCCGTCTTTGTTTGACGCCGAGTTGCGCGCGCCGAGGCATGCGCATACAATAAGCGGAGCAAAGAAAGGGCACTTTGGATGAAAACTTTGCATGCAATCCGTACCAGGCTGTACGCAGCGGCGCTCATCACCTCGGCAGCGTTGGCGATTGCGGCTCCAGCGTGGGCGCATCATTCCTTCACCATGTTCGACATGTCGAAGCACATCACGCTGACCGGCACCGTCACGTCCTTTGAATGGACCAACCCGCATTCCTATATCGAGATCGACGTTCCTGACGAAAAGGGCACGGTCAAACACTGGAGCATCGAGCTCGGCAGCCCCAGCATTCTTATGCAGAGCGGCTGGAAATTCAGCACGCTTAAGGCCGGGGAGAAACTTACGATCATCATCAATCCGCTGAAAAGCGGCCAGAATGGCGGATTTCTCTCGCAAGCGAATCTGCCGGATGGCCGAGTGCTGTTCAACGGGCCGCGCCAAGGGCCGCCGCCCGCGCCCACGCAGAAATGACGCTTGGTGGAGAACCAGGAATGAAACTGTTCATGCTTTGGTTTGCCGCGCTGCTCGCCATAGCGCCGGGTGCAGCCCTCGCCCAATCGGCCGCGGCACACCCGGATCTCACCGGAATTTGGGGCATCTATCGGGGTGGTCCCGGATCGGATCCGAAGTTCCGTCCTCCCGCAGCCACCCCATTGCTGCTCAAACCGCAATACCAAAAACCATATGAAGAGCATCGTGCTAAGGAAGCCGCGGCGGCAAAGCTCGGTGAGCAATTGGCGAACACCAGCGCCGAATGTATCCCCTATGGCGTCCCGACCATGATGTCCGTCGCGATTTATCCCGTGGAAATCATCCAAACCAACAAACAAGTCACGATTATTTCCGAAGCTTTCAGCGAAGTGCGCCGTGTTTATCTCGACCGGCCGCAGGCCAAGCTGGAAGATGTGGCGCCCGGTTACTATGGGCGCTCGGTTGGGCATTGGGAAGGTGACACGCTGGTGGTGGACACCATCGGAATCAAGCCCACAGTTTCCGGATATCGCGAAATGCCGCATAGCCCCGAGATGCATGTTACGGAGCGGTTCCACCTGCTCGCTCCCGACATGTTGCACGACCAGATCACCATCGACGATCCCGTGGTGCTCGAAAAGCCGGTCACCTACACGGTGGGTTACAAGCGCATGCCGAAGGATTATGAGATGGTCGAGTTCGTCTGCGACAACAATCGCGAATACATCGACGCGAACGGCATCGTGCGGCTCAGGCTTCACGACAAATAGCGGGCGGCCACGCAGCACAGAAGGAATCACGATATGCAGAAGCGATTTTCAATCACAACGGCGGCAGGAGCGGTTTTATTGCTGATGACCTCGGGCGCTGGGGCGCAAACCGCGCCACCGCCGCTAACCGCGCCAACCCCGCAGATCGGCGCTCTGGCTCCGGCGAACCTGAACAAGCCGCGCCCGAAGCCCGGGTTCGATATCACGGGCACGTGGCTTCACGCCTTCAGCCGTGATAATCCGTTCACCTTTGCTCCTCCGCCCGGTTTCAAGCTGACGCCGGAGGCACAAGTGCAATATGACGCCGCGAAGAAAGCCCGGGCCGAAGGCAAGGCCTATCACGACGATATCGGCGCATGCTGGCCGGCCGGAATGCCATTGATCATGACGCGCGTGTGGCCCATCGCCATGATCCAGAAGCCGACAGCGATCTACATGATCAGCGGCTTTATGAACAGCGTGCGCATCATTTACCTGGACGGCCGCAAGCACACCGATCCCGACATCATCATCCCGAGCTTCAACGGCGAATCGGTGGGCCACTGGGAAGGCGACACGCTGGTGGTGGATACGGTGGGCTTCGTGAACGATCATCACTGGCTCGACAGCGGCATCCCGCTCAGCGATCAGACGCATATGGTGGAGCGCATGCGTTTGCTCAACGACGGAGCCACTCTCCAGATCGAATACACCATCTCCGATCCAAAGGACTGGGTGGGCGATTGGAGTTGGACCAAACGCTGGAGGCGCGTGGACGAAACAGATATCACGGAAGCTTCATGCCTGCCGGATTTGAACGCGCACATGCCCAGCGAAAACTCGAAATTTGTGAACGTTCGCTAGAAAGGGACACATGAGAAGACTACTCGTCGCGTGTACTTGCGCCGTGGGGCTGTTTATGGCCGGTTCGGCCTACGCGCACCATTCCATGGAAGGTTTTGACCGGACCAAGAATGTGACATTGACCGGCACGGTGAAGCAATTCAAGTGGGCGAACCCCCATTCCTGGATCGCGCTGGAGGTGCCCAACGACAAAGGCGGGGTGGACGATTGGAACATTGAGATGACCGCGCCGTTCATTCTGATCCGCGCGGGCTGGAAATCGAATTCGTTGAAGCCGGGCGATAAAGTCACCGTGGTTGGCCATCCGCAAAAGAGCGGCGAGCCTGGGGCGCTTTTCGTCTCTGTGACTACGGCGAATGGACAGACGCTGACGGATCGTCCGCTCGCGGCGCCGGCTGCGAAATGAGACTGTTGTTCCTCATTCTTCTTGCAGCGTCGGCGGCGGTCGCCAATGGCGCCACGTGCGATCGCGAATGTCTGGGCGGCGTCGTCACGCAGTATCTGAACGCGCTCGTTGCGCACAGCCCCAGCTCGCTGCCCCTGGCGAAACATGCAAGATTCACAGAAGACACGGTCGCGATGAAGCTGGACCAAAGCCGGTTGTGGAAGAATGCAACGGGGCTGGGATCGTTTCGCTTCGACATTCTGGATGTGCGCGAGGGCGTCGCCGCGTCGCAAGACATCGTGGAAGAATCGGGCAAGCCGGTGATGCTGCTACTGCGGCTCAAAGTGGCCGGCCGTAAGATCAGTGAGATAGAAACTCAAGTCACGCGCAGCAAAGCCGAGGGCTCGCTTTTCGACCCCGAAGCGTTAAAGACACCGAGTACAGCCATGCTCCTGCAGCCGAACGCGTCAGAACGCGAATCCCGCAAGGAAGCCATCAAAATCGCGGAATTTTATCCAGCGGGTCTCAAGGCGGGCAGCTTCGTTACGGTGGATGCCCCGTTCGCCTCGGACGCCTATCGCTTCGAAAACGGCCGCCTCATGGCCGGGCCCGGCTGCACGTTTATGCACGGCTGCGACAACATCAAGACGGAGAAGATCCCCACGCTGGCCGAAGTGAAATATCGGGTCGCGGCTGTGGACGAAGATAGCGGGATCGTTCTGCTTCGCCTGGATTTCGGAAAAGGCTCTACGCGTGTTCCCGGCGACTCACTGATTGTTTGGGAAGCATTCAAAGTCTACGGCGGCAAGATTCACGCGGTGGAAGCCTTCATGAAGAACATGCCGCTCGGGACGCCGTCCGGCTGGGATAAATAGAACTATAGTTCGATGCGCGTGCGGAGCACTTGTAGAAACTGCGCCAGCCACGCGGGATGCGCCGGCCACGCGGGAGCGGTTACCAGTTTTCCGCAGGTGTGAGCTTCCGTCATGGCTACGTCGACAAAGGTCCCGCCGGCCCGTATGACATCCGGCGAAACGGCCGGATAACAACTGCAGGATTTGCCTTTAAGCACGTCCGCCGCGGCCAGAATCTGCGCCGCGTGACAAATCGCCGCGATCGGTTTATCGGCGTCCGCAAAATGGCGCACGATTTCAAGCACGCGCGAATTCAAACGAATGTATTCGGGTGCGCGACCGCCCGGAATCACCAGCGCGTCATAATTCTCGGGCCGAATATCGTCGAAAGTCGCGTTGAGCGCGAAATTGTGGCCGCGCTTTTCGCTGTAGGTTTGATCGCCTTCAAAATCGTGAATCGCGGTGCGAACGGAGTCGCCCGCGCGCTTGTTGGGGCAAACGGCATGCACCGTGTGGCCCACCATCAGCAGCGCCTGAAACGGCACCATCACTTCGTAATCTTCGACGTAATCGCCGACCAGCATCAATAGCTTCTTCGCAGGCATTGGGTCTCCACGTATTATGTTTGCATGCGGCGGGCGCGCTCTTCCATGTAGAGCCGTACGGCGGCCTCGAGCGGCGGCAGCGGCTCAATGCCGAAGCTTTCCATCTTGGCGTTCGACAGCGCCGAATACTTGGGGCGGCGCGCGGCCGTGCGGAATTCGCGCTCATTGGTGGGCTTCAGCTCGGGATGCAGTCCCGCCGCGCGAAAAATCAGAGCCGCGTAATCGAACCAGGAGATGGCTTCACCTCCGCCGACATGAAAAATTCCGGTTAGCTTGCGGTCCACCAGATCAGCGGCGCGAGCGGCCAGGAACGGCGAATACGTAGGCGAAGCGACGTGATCGTTCACCACGCGAATGGGCTTACCGCCGGCGGCCAGCCGCAGCATGGTCTCCACGAAGTTGCCGCGCGCTGTATTGCAGCCACCCGGGCCAAATACGCCGCACGTTCGAATGATCAAAGGGCTGTCCAGATAGGCCTGCGCGTAAAGCTCACCGGTGAGCTTGGAAACCGCGTAAGCCCCCAAGGGCCGCGTAGTGTCCTCTTCGACATAAGCTCGGCCGGCCGCGCCATCGAACACGTAGTCCGTCGAAAAATGTACGAACCGGGCGTCGCTTTGGCGGCAGGCCATCGCGAGATTGCGAACCGCAATTCCATTGGCCTGCAGCGCGGGGAGCGGTTCCTTTTCGGCGACGTCTACCTGATTGTAAGCGGCGGCGTTGACAACGATGGCCGGATCCTCGGCCGCAAACACAGCTTCCACTTGTGCGGCGTCGACGATATCGGCCTGAGAGCGATCGAACCCCGCAACACGATAGCCGCGCGCCGCGAACACTGTCATCAACTCCACGCCGAGCTGCCCCCGGCATCCGAACACCACGACTTTTTGGGATGGCACTGATGGCTAGCATAACCCAGCGCGGACGCCCTTTTGCATGGAGTGGCGCTACGCGCAAGCTGGCCCATCCATAGCGGGGCGCGAATCGTTCCGGCGCCATGGCACAATACAGGAAGCATGCGGGTCGGAATCATCGGCACCGGAGCCATTGCGCACAAGCACGCGCGAGCGTACGCCAATATCGGCTATCAAGTGGTTGCCTGTACGGATTTTCACGCCGAGAGCGCACGCGAATTCGCCGGCCGCTATGGCTGTGAATTCGTTCCCAATTACGAAGACCTCTGCCGTCACCCAGGGGTGGATTACGTGGATGTCTGCACCTTCCCGGAATTTCGCCTGGAAGCCGTGCGCCTGTGCGCCGAAGCGAAGAAACACGTGCAGGTACAGAAGCCCATGGCGACCAATCTCGAAACCGCGGGCCGCATGATCGCGGCCGCCCGGGAAGCCGGCATCCAACTTGGCGTGGTGAGCCAGCATCGTTTCGACGATTCCACACAGTTTTTGCAGCGCGCGCTGTGCGACGGCCGTCTGGGAAAAGTTCTGCAGGCCGACGCGTACGTAAAATGGTACCGGTCTCCGGCTTATTATTCGCGGCCGATTAAAGGAAGCTGGAAAACCGAGGGCGGCGGTGCGCTGATCATTCAAGCGATCCACCAGGTGGACGTTCTGCTTTGGCTCATCGGAGGAGTTGAGGAGCTATTCGGATATTGGCAGCTCGCCGCGCGCCACAAAATTGAATCCGAGGACGTGCTCGCGGCAGTGATGAAATACCGGTGCGGCGCAACCGGGGTGATTCAAGCCTCAACGGCGTTCTGGCCGGGGCATACCGAACGTATCGAGATCCACGGCACCAAGGGCACCGCCATCATTTCGGGTGACAAGCTCACGGCCTGGCAAGTGGAGAACGATGCGGGCGAGCCCGCGCCCGTGTCCTATGATTACGCAACCGCCGCTACCGATCCCATGGCCACCGCCCTTGCGCCTTTCGAACGGCAGTTCATCGATTTCGGTGAAGCGATTCGCAACGGGCGCCGGCCTTTGTCGTCCGGCATCGACGGCTATCGCGCCTTGGAAGTGGTCACCGGGATTTATCAATCTTGCCGAAAGGGCTGCGTGGTGAGGCTGTAACGGCGCCTTCCGCAGATCGGCCTCCGCATGCAAGTCCGCGTTCCCGCTTCCAGCGCCAACCTTGGTCCCGGATTCGATAGTCTCGGTCTGGCGCTGGGTCTCTATCTCACGTGCCGCTTTGAGCGGTCCGCACACTTGTCGATTCAGGTGAGCGGACGCGACGCTCCGCAAATATCGGCAGGCGAGGATAATCTGATCTGGCGCACCGCGCTGGCAGTGGCAGCGGATGTTGGCGACCGGCTGCCGCCGATCGCGCTCGAAATCGACAACGATATCCCGCTCGGCAAAGGGCTCGGATCGAGCGCCGCAGCACTCACCGCGGGTGTCGTCATCGCCGACCATCTGCTGGACCTGCATTGGAAGCCGAACCGCATTTTGGATGAAGCGGCCAAGATCGAGGGCCATCCCGATAACGTTGCCGCCTGCGTGTTGGGCTCGATCGTCGCCAGTGCGGCGGACGTGGGAGGCGCCGTTCGCGCGGTTCGCGTGGAGCTGCCGGCCAGCTATGGGGTGGCCGTAGTGGTTCCGGATTTCGTGCTGCCGACTTCGGAATCGCGCATTGTGCTGCCATCCAATTATTCCAAGGCCGACGCCGTCTTCAACGTGCAGCGCAGCGCGTTACTGATCGCGGCGCTCGCCACCGGCGCAACGAGCGCATTTCCCGCGGCGCTCGAAGATCGTATGCATCAGCCCTACCGCTACGCGCTGGTTCCGGGACTGGAAGAAATGGTCCGGCTGCGCGCTCCTGGGTTGCTCGGATGCGTGCTGAGCGGGGCAGGCCCGTCGATCCTGGTTTTCTACGAGCGCGGGTATGAGCAAGTGTGCGATCTGGTGCGACAGATCTTTGCGCTGCACGGCCATCAGTCGGAGACCCTGTGCGTAGCGGTCCCGAGCAACGGCTACGAGCTGAGCTGAAGGCGAGGCTAAACGCCGCGCCGGTTTCCCCACAAATCGATATGCAGACGCGGTGACATCCGAAAGCCCTCGCGTTTTGCGATTTCCGCCAGCCAGCGGCCACGCTCGGCGAGGACGTCCCGATCCACGCCTTCCGCCATCAACACCACGCGGCTCCGCGACGCGCCAATATCGTCGACAATGGCGTTCACCTGCGCGAGATCGCCGGGAGCGGCGATTACGAACTTGAGCTGATAGGGATAAAGCTGGATCAAGCGCCGCAAAATCTCGGGCTGGTAACGCAAACGTTCGTGTTGATGGGCCCAGCGGCCGTTGTCGCGCGTGAGCGGCGTAGAATTGGCGAGTTTGGGGCTGATGCTCATCAGATCGCAACGCACATGTGCATCCACCGTACCGGCGGTCTCGATGGTGATGTGCTGCGGCAGCCGCGCCGTCAGCTCTTCAATCTCCGGCGCGATCATCGGCTCGCCGCCGGTGATCACCACATGCGATGCCCCGTAACCGTTCACTTCGTCCAGAATCGAATCGAGCGTGCGCTCTTCGCCCTCCGGCTGCCACGAAGTATACGGCGTGTCGCACCAGGTGCAGCGCAAATTGCAGCCGCTGGTGCGCACGAACACCGAAGGCACTCCCACCAGCGTGCCCTCGCCTTGAACGGAATAAAAGATTTCAGAAAGCTTCACGAATGTACTCGAGCGGATCGGCCATACCCGCCTCCGCGAACCCTTTACGGCGCAGCCGGCACGAATCGCACGCGCCGCACGCCCGGCCCCGTGCATCCGGATCGTAGCAGCTATGCGTCAATCCGAAATCGACGCCGAGCGCCGCGCCCAACCGGATGATCTCGCATTTCGAGAGCCGGATCAGCGGAGCGTGTATCTTCAAATGGGTGCGTCCTTCAACGCCGGCCTTGGTGGCAAGATTGGCCGTGCGCTCGAAAGCTTCGATGAACTCCGGCCGGCAATCCGGATAGCCCGAATAATCGATGGCGTTCACACCGATGAAAACGTCGGAGCTGGCCAGCACCTCGGCCCAGGCGAGGGCGAACGAGAGAAAAATGGTGTTGCGCGCCGGAACATAGGTAACCGGAATCCCGCTGCCCACTCCGCCTTTGGGCACCGCGATCTCATCGGTCAGCGCCGATCCTCCAAACGCGCGCAGATCGATCGTGACTACGCGATGCTCGGCCGCGTCCAAACTCGCCGCCACCCGCGCCGCCGCGTCCAGCTCTGCGCGATGCCTCTGGCCGTAGTCGAAACTGAGCGCGTGACAACGATAACCGTCGCGCCGCGCTACCGCCAGCGCCGTGGCGGAATCCAGACCGCCACTTAGTAGACAGACCGCGGGTTTCAATGGTATGGCTGGGGAGTCCATTCCGGAGAACCTTCATTATAAAGTGCAGCGAACCATTCAAGATCTGCTGGTAACCGCTCTCGATCGGCATCGGGCCGGGCAACTCGAAGAAGCTGAGGAAATCTACCGGCAAATCCTCGCCGCCGACCCTCGGAATTCCGACAGCCTGCACCTGCTCGGTATGATCGAGGATCAACGCGGACGGCATGAAGCCGCCATCGAACTGATCGGCCGTGCAATTTCGATCGATCCCAATCAAGCCGCTTTTCACTCGAATCTCGGGACTATTTTTCGGGCACAGGGAAAGCTGAACGAAGCCGCCCAATCATTTCAGCACGCGCTGGCGCTCAAACCGGATTGGGCCGAGGTCCTTAGCAATTTCGGCAATATTCTCGAAGCTCTCGGCAAGCTCGATGAAGCCGCGGCCTGTCAGGAGCGGGCGCTCGCACTCCAGCCGGACTTCGCCGAGGCCTGGTCCAATTTAGGAAATGTCCGCTTGATCCAGGGCCGAACCGAAGACGCCGTTGGCTGTTACGAACGCGCTCTTGCGCTCAAGCCGGGCTACGTGGATGCTCACAATAATCTGGGGAGCGCGCTAGCAGCGCAAGGCCGAACGGACGACGCCATCGTGCAATACCGGCGTGCCATTGAGCTGAATCCAGCCTACGCCGCGGCTCACAACAATTTGGGTAATGTGTTCATCGGCCAGGACCGAACCGAAGAAGCGGTCGCGCAATACAATCGCGCCCTCTCGCTCAAGCCGGATTACGCCGATCCGCACAACAATCTCGGCAACATTTACAAGCAGCGCGGTGAATTCGCCGCCGCGTTGTCGCACTATGACCAGGCGATTGCGATTCGGCCCGATTATGCAGACGCCCATTACAATCGCGCGGAAATCAAGTCGTTCCGTGAAGGCGACACCGATCTGGCAGCGCTCGCAGCGCTGGCGGCAAGGGAGGATTTGGCGCCCGCTCAGAAGCTGTACGTGCTGTTCGGCTTGGCCAAGGCGCTGGACGATATCGGAGATTACGCGCGTGCTTTTGAGCACCTGCAACACGGCAACGATCTGAAACGGCGGCACACCCATTACGATGAGGCGACCACGCTCCGGCTATTTGAGCGCATCGCCGCGGTATTCAACGAGACCTTG
>Ga0335074_10001772_pt1 | contig 29193 bp, 28 predicted proteins | sample Lox_Sample_23_FD_206715 | JGI IMG/M metagenome (GOLD analysis project Ga0335074, IMG submission 206715) | Soil microbial communities from Loxahatchee National Wildlife Refuge, Florida, United States - Lox_Sample_2.3 | ecosystem: Environmental > Terrestrial > Soil > Wetlands | place: USA... | reverse complement strand
CAGATGCGCAGCACGTTTTCAGCGAAATAGAGCACACCGCCGGGAAGCGCCAGGTAATGCTCGCCGTCGCCGGTGCGCATCCAGCACAATCCCCAAGCGAGCGTCGTGACGAGTGGCTCGCGGTCGGCGAGGATGCCAAAGCTGCCGCTTGCGTCGCTCGCTACGAAGCTCGTTACGCCGTCGATATGCTCGTACACGTCCTCGCTCGACAACTCGATCGCGAAGATCCTCATCCCCGTAACGCTCCCCGCATGTAGAATTCGGATTCAGGCGTCTTGTCGTGGGCTCCGGCAATGATCTCCTCGCAGTCGCGCAGCGTATCTTCGAATTTGACCGAAACGCCTTTGACGCCGGTGAGGTGCGCGGTGACGTTGAAGGGCTGCGTCAGATAGCGCTGGAGCTTTCGTGCCCGCTGGACGGTTGCGCGATCGCTCTCGTCGAGCTCTTCCATTCCGAGCATCGAGATGATGTCTCGCAGTTCGCGGTACCGCGCCAAGTGGCGGCGAACTTCCTGAGCCGTACGATAATGCCGCTCGCCCAGCGTCTGACGATCCATCAGACGGCTGCTCGATGCGAGCGGATCGATCGCCGGATAGATGCCCTCGGCAGCTTGGGCACGCGAAAGGATCACCACGGTATCCAAGTGACCGAGCAAAGCTTCGACGGCCGGATCGGTAATGTCGTCGGCCGGAACGTAGACCGTTTGCACCGAGGTGATGGCGCCGCTCGACGACGAGAGAATACGCTCCTCGACCTCAGCGACTTCGCTTTGCAACGTGGGCTGATAACCGACCGTTGCGGGCATGCGCCCCAAGAGGCCCGAGATCTCGCTGCCGGCCTGTACGAAACGAAACATATTGTCGACCAAGAACAACACTTCTTTGTGCAGCGTGTCGCGCAGATACTCCGCGTAGGTGAGCGCGGTGAACGCGACGCGAAAACGCACGCCGGGCGATTCGTCCATCTGTCCGTAGACCATGATCGTCGTCGGCATCAAACCGGCCTCGCTCATCGAACGCCAAAGCTCGTGCCCTTCGCGAATGCGCTCGCCGACGCCGGCGAAGACGGAGACGCCGGCGTGCATCGTAACGACCGAACTCATGAACTCGTTCATCAGCACCGTCTTTCCCACGCCGGCGCCGCCGAAGAGACCGGTCTTCCCGCCGCGGGCGAAGGGGCAGAGCAAATCGACGGCCTTGATGCCGGTTTCGAGGATCTCGCTCGACTGCCGTGTCTGCGTGAGAGCGATGGGTGCGGCGTAAATCGGACGCGTGCCTGATCCGGCGATCGGCGCGCCGCCGTCTAGGGGACGGCCAAACACATCGAGCACACGCCCCAGCGCACTCGCGTCGACCGGAACGTGCAGCGGGCCGCCGGTATCGTAAAGCGGCTCGCCTCGACGCAGGCCCGCCGCCGGGTGCAGCGCGATCGCGCGCGCGCGACCGGGGTCGAGATGCTGATGCACCTCGAGAACGGTCCCGGCTTCGGTTTCCAGCGCCCGCCGGATCGGTGGAAGCTTCGGGCATGTGACGTCGACGACGTCGCCGTTGATCGCACAGATCCGGCCGACCGCCTCGCGCGATGCTGCCATGTCCTCTTTCATAACATGCGGTCGTGCAGGAGTTGTGCAGCCGGCCTTCCCGCGCGCTTCCCAGGCCGGGTGCAGACTCGCAATGTATGGACCGGCGCAAACTCGAGACCGAGGTGGAACAGCAGATCGACCGTAAGCGGCGCGCGCAGCGCGCCGCCGGGACCTTGCTCGCCCGAACCACGTATTTCGGCACACTCGGCCTCATGCTGACGCTTCCGATCGTCGCCGGGGCATACCTCGGCAATTGGCTCGACGACCACGCCAGGGACTTTTCGTTTTCGTGGACGGTTTCGCTGATCGTGATCGGTGTGTTCGTCGGCGCGTTCAACGCGGTTTGGTTCGTGCGGCAGACATGGAGCTGACGTCGAACGCCGCCACCACGATCGCGACGACGGTGGCCATCACGGCGATCCTGACCATCGCTTCGTTCTTTACGACACGGCGCCTGGAGCTCGTGCCCGGCGAATCGCAGACCGTCGTCGAGGGCATCGTCGACGCGATCCGCATGGCGATCGCCGGCGTCTTGCCCGAACACGTCAACCTCGTGTTGCCGTTCGTCGGCACGCTGTGGATCTTTCTGGTGGTCGCAAATCTGGCCGGGGTGATCCCCGGCGTCAATTCGCCGACCTCAGATCTCTCGACGACTGCGGCGCTGGCGGTGCTCACGTTCTTCTTCGTCCACTGGGCAGGCATCAAGAGCGTCGGTACTCGCGCGTATTTCTTACACTATCTGGAGCCCAATCCGATCATGCTCCCGTTCGAAATCATCAGCGAGCTCTCGCGCACGCTGACGCTCGCGGTGCGCCTGTTCGGAAATATGATGAGCCTGGAACTTGCAGCCCTCATCGTGCTCGGAGTTGCCGGCTTTCTCGTCCCGATACCGCTTCTGCTGCTCCACATCGTCGAAGCGCTGATCCAAGCGTATATCTTCGGCATGCTCGCGCTCGTGTACGTCGCGAGCGCCATTCAAACGCAACACGAGCGTCTCGCAAAGCAAGGAGTCCCCGCATGACGTCTATCGGATGGTTCATCACCGCCTCGACCGTGGTGGCCGCGATTGCGATCGCCTTCGGTGTCTTCGGACCGGCACTCGCCATGGGGCGGTCGATTGGCGGCGCTCTCGATGCGCTCGCGCGTCAGCCCGAAGCCGAAAACGCGATAACGCGAACGCTCTTCATCGGCCTGGCGATGATCGAATCGCTCGCGATCTACGCGCTCGTCGTCGTCCTCATCATTCTTTTCCGTAACCCACTGCTCACATATCTCATCGGAAAGTAACCATGGCTTTGAGCTGGAGCACGTTTCTGATCGAGATCGTCAATTTCGTCGTTCTCGTTTGGCTGCTCACGCGCTTTCTCTATCAGCCGGTGAAATCCGCCGTTGCGAGGCGGCAGAAAGCCATCGCAGGCGAGATGCAGCGGGCTCAGGAGCTCGCCGCCAAATCCGACGCACTCGAAAAGCAATATGAAAATAGGCTCGTCGATTGGGAAGGCGAGAAGGCAAAGCTCGAGGCGGCATTCGAAAACGAGATGACGGCGCAGAAAGCGACTCGAGAGCAGCAGCTCGAGGCCGAGCTCGCGCGCAAGCGCGGGCAGGAAGAAGCTGCGGCTCGCACCCGTGAAGCCGAAAACTCGCGAGAGCTCGAAAAACGCGCGGCCGAGAAAGCGGTCGCTTTCGCTTCCGCGTTGCTGGCTCGAATCGCGTCGCCGGAGGTCGAAAAGCGCATCGTCGACGTTGCGCTCGCCGATCTCACATCGCTCGATGACGACGATGGTGCGACGCTCGCGCGTTCGCAGGTCAACGGCTCCGGGCCGGTGGTAGTCGCGACACGCTACCCGCTCGATGACGCGCGTCGAAGCGCCCTCATCCAGGCACTCACCCGTGTCACCGGGCGGGCACTCGAGATTCACTTCGAGGAGCGAGATAATCTCGTCGCGGGCATCCGTATCGACTTGGGCACCGCCGTCCTCGAAGCCGACGTCGCGGAAGAACTGCATTGGTTTGCGGAGCACTCCCGTGACGGCGGCTGATTTCAAAGACTATCGCTTCGCACTGCGCGTCCGAGAGCAGGGTGAGGTGATCTCCGTTGGCGACGGCATAGCGTGGATCGCCGGCTTACCGTCTGCGGCGCTCGATCAACTCGTCACTTTTGACGACGGCCACAACAGTCGCGGTATACTTTTCAATCTCGAAGCGGAGCGCATCGGCGCGATCATCCTCGATCCGAGCGAAGGCATTGCTTCGGGAACGCGCGTGCTGCCGGCACAGCCGACGCTCGAGATTCCAGTCGGCGAGGCGCTGCTCGGACGCGTCGTCGATCCGCTCTGCCGGCCGCTCGATGGCCGAGAGCTGCAACGCCCGCAAGCGCAACGCCCGATCGACACGCGCGCCCCGTCGATCGCCGAACGCGACGACGTGCACGACCCGCTTTACACCGGCAACACGATCGTCGATACGATGCTTCCAATCGGACGAGGCCAGCGACAATTGCTCATCGGTGACCGCGGTCTAGGGAAGACGTCACTTGCCGTCGACACCGTCATCAACCAGCACGACGTCATATGTGTCTACGTGCTGATTGGTCAACGCCGCTCGGAGATCAGCGGTATCGTCGCGACGCTCGCGGATTCCGGCGCGCTCGCCGGCTCTGTCGTCGTCGTTGCCGAGGCCGACGCGCCTGCCGGGCTACAGTATATTGCGCCATATGCTGGTTGCACGATCGCCGAATACTGGATGCGCCGGGGACGCCACGCGCTGATCGTCTATGATGATCTCACCCGTCACGCCCAGGCCTATCGCTCGCTTTCACTGCTGCTGCGGCGGCCGCCCGGCCGCGAGGCCTATCCCGGCGACATCTTCTTTTTACATTCACGCCTGCTCGAACGGGCGACGGTCCTTACTGCGGAATTGGGCGGCGGCTCTCTCACCGCGCTACCGATCGTTGATACGCAAGAAGGCGAGATCGCCGCCTACATTCCGACGAATCTGATTTCAATCACCGATGGACAAACGTACTTCAGTTCTCAGCTCTTCGCGACCGGGTCGCTGCCCGCGATCGACTTGACCAAATCCGTTTCGCGCGTCGGCGGAGCTGCGCAAGCGCCGGCCGTCGTCGCCGAAGCCGGTACGATGCGACTCGAATTCTTGCAATTCCTCGAGCTTGAACGCTTTTCCAGGCTTGGCACGCGACTCGAGCCTTCGACCGCCGCCAAAATCGAACGCGGGCGGATCTTGCGCGAAGTCTTCAGACAAGAGCGGTTCGCGCCGCGCCCGATCGAAGCGCAGCTTGCGACGATGATCGCATTCAACGAGGGGTTGCTTGACAAGCTCCCGCTAGAAACCATACGACCGGCGCTCACGGACTTCGCCGCGCGAATCCGTGAGAGCGATTTCACGCTGCAGACGCCGCGCTCCAAATGGAGCAACGCGCTACACGCGTGGTTGACCAAGACATGAGCAGACGACGCGATATCGAAGGGCGCATGGCCGTCCTCGGCGATCTCCGTGACGTCTTCGATTCGATGCGTACGCTTTCGCTCGTGGAGATCGCCAAGCTCAGCCGAAACGAACCTGCTCGCCGCCGGCTGCAAGAGCAGCTTGCTGCGATTGCCGGAGCGAGCACCTCATACTTCGAGGCGATCGCTGCGCTTCGAGGCCCGCGGCTCTTCGTGCTCGTGGGCTCCGAGCGCGGTTTCTGCGCCGGCTTCAACGACGCCGTGGCACGGCACTGGGAACGCATCACGGCCCGCGACGAACTCGCGCAGGCGATCGTCGTGGGGGGCATGTTGGTCGAGCGCATCGGCGCATCGAGGTCGATCGCGGCCTCGATCGGCGGCCCGGTGATCGTCGAAGATATCGACGCAATCCTCATCTCGCTGCTGGGCCGGCTCTCGGAAATCGAACGGCGGCTAGCGCTCCCGATTTCGTTGTCGACGATTTCGAACGGTCGTGATGACGTTTCCGTCACGGCTATCCTCCCGTTTGAACCGCGAGGCGCAAGTCCAAACGGCCACCTGCCCGAACTCAACCTTGCGCCGAACGTCTTCGTCCGCGAATTCATCGATCAATACGTCGACGCAGCCTTGCACGGCGTCTTCGCAACGTCGCTCTTGAGCGAACATCGCGCCCGCCTCGCGCACATGACCACCGCGATCGATCGGCTGGACGAGACGACCGACGCACTTCGACGCCGCGCCCATCGCCTGCGTCAGGAAGAGATCACGCAAGAGGTCGAGACGATTCTCCTGAGCGCTACGCCGTAGATTCTACAGCCACCAGTGCGCGCCGAGCGCCATGTTGAACGTCGCCGCCCAGCAGCAATACATCAGCCAGAGGCCGGTAATCACGTGGAAGAAGCCGATGAGCTTCGGCGTCGGGATGATACCGAAAGCTTTCGCGATGTCGGCGAGATAGACGAGCACGAGGCCGAGAAAGATCAGCGCGACCGGAACGTCGCCCGCTTGCGCGAAGACGAGCAACCCCAGAAGCGAGATGAGCGTGAACGCCATCCCCATCCACGCTTCGGGCTTGTGGTCCGCGCTCAAGAAGCGGCGGCCGCCGAGCGCAAACCAATGCACGCCGTATGCCGTGAAGGCGAGTCCCGCCATATAGAGCGGCGCGCCCTTGAAGACCTGGAACCACGTCAACCCGACGAAGATATACGTGCCGGCAAGGAGCTGCATGAAGCCGGGCATCCACACGCCCCACATCCCCATGCTCTTGTCATTCTCCGGCGATGACGGCGGCCAGCCGAAGAGCTCTTGACCGCCATAGATGAAATACCCCGGTCGCCAGACCGAAAAATCCAATTGCCAGCGGGATATACGCTGAGGGTTCAAACGCAAACTGAGTCACAAGCAATCACTCCCCTAGCTGCCGCTAGTGTGCGTAACAAAACCCATTTACCCGCTCAGCGTGCAAGCTAGTCACATATCGACGGCCACGTATATTGCCTGGGGTTATGATTCGCTCGATCGGATCCGCCGGGTTGTCGCTTCAGCCAGCTCGCGCAACGTTGCGCTGACCTCGACCGGATACCCTGCGCGTTCGCGGGCCGCGAGCTTGCGCGGCAACTGCGCGAGATTCGCGCGCGCGTGCTCGCGCATTGCTGCGAGATCCGGGGGCACGCTAACGCGACGCCCGCCGCGCATGACCGCAACGAGCAGCGCGAGCCCCTGGGCGGTTTCACCTGCAAGCCCGATGCGATCTCCGGCCATGCGTCCATCGTCGTCGAACGTGCGCCACACTTGCTTCACACCCGGCCAGCTGGCTTTGCCCGACGAGAGCTTGCGCCGCGCAACGCCGTCGTACATCTGCAGTTTGTAGGCAAAGTCCAGCGCCGGTGCGTCGCTCGAGGTCGTGAGGCTCGTGCCGATGCCGAAGCCGTCGATCGGCGCGCCTTCGCGCACGAATCGCGCCAGGTCGTCTTCGTCGAGGCCGCCGCTGGCAAAGATCGTGGTCTGGGTCAGCCCGCCGGCGTCGAGGATCTCACGCACGCGGCGCGCTTGCGTTGCGAGGTCGCCGCTGTCGATCCGCACGCCTCGAACGACGATGCCGTCGTCGGCAAGACGTTTCGCGAGTGCCACGACTATCCGGGCGGCGCGTTCGGTGTCGTAGGTGTCGATGAGCAGCACGAGACCCTGCGGCCGGACGCGAGCGAACTGCTCGAAGGCGACGGCTTCGCTATCGTGCGCTTCGACGAACGAATGCGCCATCGTGCCGTAGAGGGGGATGCCGAAGCGTTCGCCGGCTTCGACCGTCGCCGTTCCCGCAAAGCCGGCGATGTACGCGGCGCGGGCTGCGAGCAGCCCTGCTTCCGCGCCGTGCGCGCGCCGCAATCCGAAATCGACCAACAATTTTCCCGGCGCCACCAACACGTCGCGCGCGGCCTTCGACGCAATGACCGTCTGAAAGTGCAAGAGGTTGACCAAACGCGTCTCGACGAGTTGCGCTTGCGGCATCGGCGCGCTCACGCGCAGGATCGGCTCATCGGGAAAGAAGATCGTGCCTTCCGGCATCGCGTCGACGTCGCCGGTGAAGCGCAGGTCCGCCAGCGACTCGACGAAGTCGTCGTCGAAGCCCCCCGTGCTTCGCAGATACGCTAGATCGTCGCGCGAGAAATGCAGCTCTTCGAGGAAATCGAGAGCCTGCTCGAGCCCGGCTGCCATGAGAAATCCGCGCCGTGGAGGCAGCGTGCGAACGAAGAGTTCGAAGACGGCCGGACCGTCGAAACCATAGCGACGGTATGCCTGCAACATGGCGAGCTGATAAAGATCGGTCAGCAGCGGGCTTTCATCCATCCTGCCCTCCATGTTCCCGAGAGCTTCCCTTTCCCTGGACGTTCGCGACCTATCGTAGAGAGAGGAAAGGGGCTCCGTCATGGGCATCGTCGTTTTTTCGTCGCTCGCACAAGCCATTGCCGCCGGGTATCAGGTCCTCGAACGCATCCCCGACGGTTACCTCGTTCGGACTCGTACGCAATCGGGTTGGGCGCTCGCCATCGCGCGAGCCTCCTAGAGCGGGCAGTATAGCGCCGTCCCCGGCATCATCGATGCGGCCTACGATCGCCGCGCGGAGTATAGCCCTTCGCCGTCTACGCGGGCGATGCACCGGCGTTGATCGCCGTCCGTGCCATTGGCGTTAGCGAATCACTTGCGCGTTTTCGCTTGTCCGCCTGATCAGCGTCGAAAGTGCAAGCAAAACACTGTTGAGCCCACGATGCGCGAGTTTACGGCCCGCCGATAGGTGCGCGAGTTCGGCGGCCGGATCATCACCAAAAGCATATGTCGCTCGGAGGGTAAGCGCTAGCGCCGGACCAAACCGGCGGAGCACGACGGAGCCGTGCAGCGGCGGCAGCAAACCCCGCTCGCGTGCGGTCCAGAAAAATTCGAGAGCACGGCTCGACGTACGCGACCGCGCATCGAGACGCAGTCCATGGATCGCTCCGTCGACCGAGAAGAGCCGGGGCATCCCAGACGCCGCCTGGAGCAGACGCTCCTCGACGTGCGATCCGGCGACGAGCCAACGCGTGACGTGAAACTCTTCGGATGTACGCATGCTGCTACTCTAGTCGGGCTCCGTGAAGAGTCGGGGAATCGCGCTTCCCCAAGCATTCCCACTTCAGCCGTAGGCTAAGGAGCATGGCACAAGACAACGTGGGCCTCCATCTGCCCATTGGACTGCGTGACCGGCGCGTCGCGATCGCTCTGCTCGTCATCCTTGCCCTCGTGACGGCCGCGATCGCGGCGCGTATCGTCGTAACGAGCTCTGCGGCGATCGGGACGATCGAAGCGTCGGGTACGCTCGAAGCGACCGAGAGCGACGTCTCACCGAAAGTCGAAGGCCGGCTCGTCGACCTACGCGTTGAGGACGGCGACGCCGTCAAACGCGGTCAGGTCGTTGCCGTAATGGAAAGCGTCGACCCGGGGTTGGACCTCGATCAGGCGCGCGCCAATGAGGCCGCGGCTGCCGCGCAAGTTGGTGTCGCACAGGCCGCTTACGATTTGCAACGCGTCACGTATCAGACGACGCTGGCGCAAGCAAGCGAAGGCGTCGACATCGCCCACTCCCGCCTTGGCCAGGCTACCGAAAACTACGGCATCAACGAGCACACGGCAACGCTCGACGTCGATCAGGCTCAATCGCGACTCGCCGCGACACAGTCCGCCTACGATCGCGCGAAGATCGATTTCGACCGGGCGCGCAGCTTGGTGAGTACCGGCGATGTCGCGCAGCAGCAACTCGACGACGCGACCAATGCCTACAACGCCGCTTCGGCACAATTGCAGGTCGCCAAAGACGCGCTTGCCGGCGCGAAGGCCAATCTTCGCACGATCGCCGTCAGCCGGCTCGAAGTGGCAGCTTCACGAGAAGCGCATCGTCAATCGATTGCCGCGTTGGAAACCGCCGAAGCCGAGCGCCGTCTGGTTCTGCAGCGCCGCGCGGAGCTCGTTGCTGCGAACGCGCAGCTCGCGCAATCACGCGCGGCGCTCGGGCTCGCGCAGGATCACGTGCGCGAAACGAAATTGCTGGCGCCATTTGACGGCTTCGTCATCTCACACAACTTTGAAGACGGCGATCTCATCGAACCGGGCTCGGCCGTGCTTACCGTCGGCGATTTGGTTCATCCGTACGCCTACGTCTACATCGCGGAGAGCGACCTGCCTCGTGTCAAGACCGGCACGGACGCCCAGGTCTCGATCGACGGCATTCCCGGACGCACGTTCGAAGGCACGGTCACCGAAATCAGCGACACCGCTGAATTTACGCCCGAGAACGTTCAGACGAAAGAAGAGCGGATCGAGTATCTCGTCTTCCGGATCAAGATCCAATTTACCGACACGACGGGACTCCTCAAGCCAGGGCTGCCCGTCGACGCGGTCCTCCACACGTAGCCGACCGGTGTGGACAACGCAATCGAGATCTCGGCGGTCACGCGGCGCTTTGGCGCAACGCTCGCCGTGGACCGGCTCAGTCTCGACGTCCCCAAAGGTGAGATCTTCGCACTCGTCGGTCCCGACGGCGCCGGCAAGACGACGCTCATGCGGCTGATCTGCGGCGCGCTCGAAATCGACGAAGGCTCGCTTCGGGTCGACGGCGTGGACGTCGTCGGCGAGACCGCGAAGGTCCAGGCGGCGCTCGGGTACATGCCGCAGCGCTTCAGTCTGTACCCCGATCTCTCGGTGATCGAGAACCTACGGTTCTACGGCGATATCTTCGGCGTAGCGGCCGATACGTTCGCGAACCGCGCGACGAGGTTGCTCGGCGACTTCTCGCTCTCGCCGTTTCGCTCGCGTCTGGCCGAAGAGCTTTCGGGCGGTATGAAGCAAAAGCTCGCCCTCGCCTGCACCCTCATCCACAGTCCGGCGACCATTCTTCTCGATGAGCCGACCGCCGGCGTCGATCCCGTCTCCCGGCGCGAGTTCTGGCGTATTCTCTACGGTATCAATCGCGGCGGTACGACGATTTTCGTGAGCACGCCGTACATGGACGAGGCCGAGCGCGCGAACCGCGTTGCCTTCATGATGAACGGTGCCGTCGTGAGCACCGGCACGCCGGACGAGCTCAAGCGCACGCTGCGCGGCGAGGTCGTCGAGATCGAATGCGAGACGCGAGGCGCCGCACGCAGCGCCCTACGCGGCGATTCAAGCGTACATAGCGTCGAGATCTTCGGCGAGACGCTGCACGCCTTGGTCGACAACGCCGATCGCGCGATTCCAGAGATGCGCAAGCGGCTGACCGAGGCGAAGATCGAGGCTAAGCTGGAGCGCGTCGCGCCGACTCTCGAGGACACGTTCGTGGCGAGGCTGGTCTCGTGAACGGCTCCGCAACGACAACCGTGCGCGTCGAGTCGCTGACACGAAAATTTGGCGATTTCATAGCCGTCGACGGTATCTCGTTCGAGATTCACGCGGGTGAGATTTGGGGCTTCCTTGGACCAAACGGCGCGGGAAAATCAACCACGATTCGCATGCTCTGCGGCGTGATGGAACCGACCTCGGGTCGCGCCGAAGTGCTGGGATACGACGTAGCGCGCGATCCCGACGAGGTCAAAGTGCGCATCGGGTACATGACGCAGGGAGCGAATCTCTGGAACGATCTGACCGTCGAAGAGCACTTGCGTTTCTACGCGGGCCTGTTCGATCTCCGCGGAACGGCGCAGGATGCCGCCGTTACCGAATGGACGCAACGCGTCGGTCTTACCGAGCGCCGCAACGAGCTGGCCGGCGCACTGCCCGGCGGATACCGCAAGCGGCTGGCCCTGGCATGCACGCTGCTCCATCGTCCGAAGATGCTCTTCCTGGACGAGCCGACTTCCGGCGTCGATCCGGTCTCGCGCCGAGAGTTTTGGGATTTGATCGTAGAGTTCGCCGAGGAAGGCACGACGGTGATGGTCAGCACTCACTACATGGACGAAGCCGAGCACTGCAATCAGTTGGCGTTCATCTACGGTGGGCGCCTCATCGCTCGCGGGACGCCGGCCGGGCTCAAGCGCGGCGCGAACGTGGGACATACCGTCGAGGTTCGCTCGCCTGATCCGATCGCCGTCCTCGACGCGCTCGACGGCTTGCCGTTCGTGCTGAGCGCCGCCCTCTACGGGTCCGCACTGCACGTGACGCTGCGGCGCCGCGAGGCCGAAGCCGATCTGCACGCCGTCCTCGCTGCCAAGGGGTTTACGACCGATTCGATTCGCGAGGTGACACCGTCGCTCGAGGACGTCTTTGCCGCGTTGGTGTCAAAATCATGAACTGGTTTCGCGTCTGGACGATCGCGATCAAGGAGTACCGGCAATTCTTCCGCGACCATCGCACGGTCGCGACGACGATGCTGCTCCCACTGATCCAGGTCGTGCTTTACGGCTATCTCTCGAGCGAAGTGCGCTACCAGCCGACGATCGTGTGGGACGACTCGCAGACGGCCGAGAGCCGGCAGCTCGTCACGGCGTTCGTCAACTCCTCTTACTTCACAATCAAATACCACGCAACCGGCATGGCCGACGTCGTGCGTCACATCGATGACGGCCAAGCGCTAGCCGGCATCGTCATTCCATCCGATTACGCCAAGCTGTTGCACGAGCACAAGACGGCGCAGGTCATGGTTGCCGTCGACGCGTCGGACGCCACAGCCGCGACCACCGCACTCTCCGCGGCGCAGTCGGTGGGACTGAGCGTCACCCAACAGCTGCAGATCAAGGCTTTGCGCATGGCCGGCGTCGCGCGACCAACGATTGGCGTCGACGTGCGCGCACGCGCCTGGTACAATCCCGGTTTGCGCCAGGAGGTCTTCATCGTCCCCGGCGTGCTCGCCCTCGTGATGCAGTTCACGATGACCTTCCTCAGCATGAGTACGATCGTGCGCGAGCGCGAGCTCGGCACCCTCGAGCAGCTGGTGGTGAGTCCGATTCGCTCGAGTGAACTCATGCTCGGCAAGATGATCCCGTTGATCACGATCGGCTACATCAACGTCACCACGATTCTCGTCCTGGCGGTCTTCTGGTTCCGCGTTCCCATACTCGGCAATGTGCTGCTTCTGTATTTCTCGGTCTTGGTCTTCTTCTTCACGACGCTCGGCCTCGGTACGCTCGTCTCCACGATCGCGAAGACGTACATTCAAGCCGTGCAGATGATTCAATTCTTCCTGATGCCAAGCATGCTGCTCTCCGGGTTCATCTTTCCGGTCGAAGCGATGCCGCCCGCGCTCCAGGTGATCTCCTTCGCCATTCCGCTGCGTTACTTTCTCGTCATCGTCCGTGGGATCATCATCAAGGGCGTCGGCGTCGACTACCTATGGCCACAACTTTTGATGCTGGCCGCGCTCGGGCTGGCAGTCTTCGTGACGGCGATCACCCGGTTCCGGAAACGGATCGATTGATGAAACGTCTGTGCGCCCGGGGGACGACCGCCGATCATCTCCGTGCGCTCCTCGATCGTCACGAGCCCTTGTGGCTCGACCTCGACAATACCGACCCCGAGCAGCATGCGCTCCTCGCCGACGTCTTCCACTTCCATCCCTTGACGCTCGAAGATACGCTCGATCGTCACACCCGAGTCAAGGTCGAAGAATACGACGGATATTTGTTCGTCGTCATCCGATCTATGGCGTTGGGCGAAGATTCCCCGGCAAGCGCCCGTTCTTTGGACGTCTCGAAGATCTGTCTCTACGTCAACTCGACCTGCTTGGTTAGCGTTCACGCCGGCGACTCCGGCATCGGCGACCGCGCCGAAGCTCGAACCAAAAGCGACGACCCCGGGCTTGCCGCGCACGCGATCTGCGACGTCGCGATCGACGATTACTTTCCGATTCTCGATCGCGTCGACGATTACGTCGACCGCTTGGAGCAAACGAGCCCCCAAGATCTCGCGCCGCATGACTTCCGCGAAGCGCTTCGCATGCAGTCGCTGGCCTCTGCCGCGCAGCGCAGTCTCCTCCCGCAACAGCCGATCTTCAGTGAACTCGCACGTCTGCACGGCGGCGTTCTGAGCCATGAAGCGCAGCTGTATTTTCGCGACGTCAACGACCACGTCACCCGCATCGTCGAGTCGCTCGATCCCTATCGCGACCTCATCGGGATGATGAGTGACAATACGATTTCGCGGATATCGACCAGGCTCGACTACGCGACCACGATCTTCGAGGCCATCGCGACGGTTACGATTCCGTTCATTGTCATCAGCGGTCTCTTCAGCATGAATCTAGCGGGACTTCCGCTGAGTGCAAACCGTTACGGGTTCTGGATCGTCGTCGCCGCTCAAATCGCGATCAGCGCGATGTTGTTCGCCGTGCTGCGCCGCAGGCGTTTGCTCTAGGCTGCCCCCATGAACCACGACGCAGCCATCCCAGCCGCGCTGAGGACCATGAGTGCGAGCGCGAGCCATAGCCAGACGATCGCCGCGCGACTGACCACTAACGCTCCAAGAATGCGCGGATCGCGCGAGATGCGGATCACGGCGTAAAGCAACGGGACCGCCGCCACGCCGTTGAAAACCGCAGACCAGAAAAGCGCCTTGATTGGATCGAAGTGCATGACACCCATGAGCACGCCGGCAAAGACGCCAAAAACGATGACACCGTAGAAACCTCGCGCGCGGCGCGGCTTGGTATCGAGCCCCTCGTGCAGACCAAAGATCTCCGCGACCATGTATCCGGACGCTCCTGCAAGCACCGGAACGGCCAGCAAACCGGTTCCAACGATACCGAGCGTGAAGAGAGCAAAAGCGAAATCGCCGGCGAGCGGCCGCAATGCCTGCGCCGCGTCCTGCGCCGTGGTGATGTTCGCGGCGCCGTGCGCGCCGATCGTCGCTGCGCACGTCACGATGATAAAGATCGCCACGGCGTTGGAGTAGATCGCGCCGGTATTGGCGTCGGCGTGCACGGCCGCAACACGCGCGCGGCTGACGTCCTCGGTCTCGGGCTCCCGTCGCGCCCGAACCTCTTCGGCCGTCATCGACGTTTGCCAAAAGAACAGATAGGGGGTGATCGTGGTGCCCAGCGTCGCCGTCAGCGTCGTGAACCAGGCGCCGCTCCAACGAACCTCGGGCACGATCGTGTGCCACAGCACGTCGAGCCAGTTCACGTGCACGATGAATGCCGAAACGACGTAGGCAAAGAGCGACACGCAGAGCCATCGCATCACGTTTGCAAACTGCCGGTAGTCGAAGAACACCTCGACGGCCACGACGCAACCGGCGAGCGCAAAAAGCCATGCCTCCTCCGGAATGAACCGAAGCAGCAAATGCGCGGCAGCTGCCATCGCCTCCAGATCCGCACCGATATTGAACGTATTGGCGAACACGATGAGGAGGGCCAACGCCATCGCGGCGATCCGAGGCATGCTGCGCATCAGTGACGACATCAGACCGGCTCGCGTGGCAAGCGCTATGCGCGCGCACGTCCCGTCCAGCACTCCCAGCATCGGCGTGGTGACCAGCGCGGCCCATAACATCGAAAAGCCGGCGGAGGCGCCGGCGATGGAATAGGTTGCTATGCCCGAGGGATCGTCGTCCGACGTGCCGGTTATCAAGCCCGGCCCGAGCGACCTTGCCCAGCCCCCCACGCGACGCCGGATATCGACGTTCATGCCGGCATTTTACCCGAAGCCGCCCGTTCGCACCATTGCAAGCGTCACTATTCGAAGCGCAGCGCTTCGATCGGATCGAGATGCGCGGCCTTCGAGGCCGGATAGTATCCGAAGAAGATCCCGGTCAGCGCCGCAAAGCTGAACGCGAGAAGAATGCCGCTGACCGGCACGGCCATCGGCCAGTTCCCGAAGATCGCGATTGCGCCCGACCCCGCGATCCCCAGCACGACGCCGATCAGCCCACCGAGTCCGGAGAGCACTACGGCTTCGATCAAGAACTGCAAGAGGATCGACGCACTGCGAGCCCCGACGGCAATTCGCAAGCCGATCTCGCGCGTTCGCTCGGTGACCGAGACCAGCATGATGTTCATGATGCCGATCCCGCCGACGATTAGCGAAACGACCGCAACGCCCGCCAGCAAGAGTTCCATCGTGGTCGCACTCGCGGCGGCCGCGTTGGCGATGTCCTGCAGGTTGCGCACGTCGAAGTCGTCGTCGATGCCGGCGACGATGCGATGACGCTGACGCAACAAGTTTACGACTTCGCTCTGCACGAGTGGAATCGAGGCCTGGTCTGCGGCTGAAACCGCGATCACGCTAACGAAACCGCCGAACCAGGTTCCGGTCAGGCGTTGCATCGATGCAGTATATGGTATCAAGATCACGTCGTCCTGATCCGTTCCCATAGCGCTCTGACCTTTTCTCGCGAGCGTGCCGATCACGGTGAACGGCACATTGCGAATCAACACCGTCTTGCCGAGCGGATCTTCGCCGGGGAACAGATTCTGGATCACGGTTTGCCCGAGCACGCAGACCTTGGCGGACGACGCGTCGTCGGCGTCGGTGAAAAATGATCCGGAGGCCATGTGCCATTCGCGGATATAGGTGAAGGTTGGCGCGACGCCGTTCACGCTTGTGTACCAATTATTCTCCCCGGCCACGACCTGCGTGTGCATGCCGACCCCCGGACTCACCGCGGCGACTTTGGGAAGTTTGGCGATTGCGAGACCGTCCTCGGGCGTCAAAGTCGACGCACCGCCTGTGCCCGTTCTCACACCGTTCAAGGTCACGCTGCCCGGAATCACGACCAAGAGATTGCTCCCCAATCCCGTGATCTGCGCGGAGACGGCCTCGCGTGCGCCAACGCCGATCGAGATCGTGATCACGACGGCGGCAACGCCGATGATCATCCCCAGCATCGTCAAGAGCGAACGCACCCGGTTGCGGACGATTGCCTCCCAAGCCACGCGAACGAGTGCAATGACGCTCATAGCGGGATCGCCTCGCCCTTGAAAACCTCCTCGGTTGGCCCGTCGCCGACGATCTTGCCGTCGCGAAACGTGATGATTCTTTTGGCTTTGCGTCCGACACTCGGCTCGTGCGTCACCAGTAAGATCGTCATCCCGTGTTCAGCATTGAGCCGCGCGAACACGTTCATGATGTCTTCGGAGGATTTGGTATCGAGCGCACCGGTGGGCTCGTCAGCGAGGATCAAGCTCGGATCGTTGACGAGCGCGCGTGCGATCGCGACCCGCTGCTGCTGACCGCCCGACATCTGGTTGGACTCGTGTTCGGCCATCTCGGAAACACCAACGACCTCGAGTGCCTGCATCGCGAGCGCGCGCTGTCGCTCCGTGGGAACGCCCGCGTAGACCATCGGCAGTTCGACGTTCTCGAGCGCCGTCGTTCGCGGCAAGAGGTTGTACGATTGGAAGACGAAGCCCAGCCGTCGCGAGCGCACGTCGGCAAGTTCGTCGGCCGTGAGCCCGCTGACGTCCTGGCCTTCAAAAAAATATTGCCCCGACGTGGGGCGTGTGAGAAGCCCGATAACGTGCATCAGAGTCGACTTACCCGAGCCCGACGGTCCCATGATCGCGACGAACTCCCCCGGATCGAGCAAGAAATCGACGCCGGCGAGAGCACCGACGCTTTGGTCGCCCATCGTATACGTTTTATGGACGTCGACGAGCCGGACGACCGGCACATCCGCCACTAGTGCGAACCGCCCGGACGCGACGGCTGTTGCGGCGTTTGCGTGAGGGCAGAGCGCGCAGCCGCCTGCTCTTGCGCCTTCATCGTCTGCGAATCCGCGGTTGCGACCGTATCGCCGGCGTTGAGATTCGCAGGTGCGATCGCCGCCACCGCAGCATCCGTGCCGCTCACCAGAAGGACTCGGACCGCAACGCGCACGAGAGTGCCTTTGCGCATGACGAAGACTCGCCCGTTACGTCCGGCGATGATCGTGCGCGTCAGCGCGGCATCGGTTATGCCCCAAGGCGAGCCGGCAACGACCGCCGCCGCCGTCGCTGCCGGCCCCCGTTGCGGCGGCGCGTATTGCAGCGCCGCAATCGGCACGACGAGTGCATTGGTTACTTTGGCGACGTGTATCGACGCGTTCGCCGTCATGCCCGGGTAGAGCGCTCCGTCTTTGTTGTCGACGTAGACGACGGTGTCGTAGGTGACGACGTTGTTGACGGTGGTCGGATTTTGACGCACTTGATAGACGTATCCGTGGAACGTACGGTTGGGATAGGCAAGCACCGTAAAATCGGCGATGTCTCCGGCGCGTACTCCGCCGATGTCGGGTTCGCCAACCGAAACGTCGACCTCCATCTTCGTGAGATCTTGGCCGAGCGTGAAGAGCGTTGGCGTCTGAAAGCTTGCGGCGACGGTTTGACCGATCGTGATGTTACGGGCGATGACCATGCCTTTGACCGAAGCGCGAATAACCGTGTTGTCGAGATTGTATTGCGCCACCGCGACGTTTGCGCGCTGCACGCCTATCGCGTCCTTGCTTGCCTTCATACTGGCTTGCGCGGCCTGCTCGGTCGCGATTTGCGCAGCGAGTTGCGCTTTCGCTTGAGGAACGGCAATGAGAGCCGCGTCGAGCGCGGACTTCGCGGCCACTTGGTTTGCGGAGTCCGAGTCGTACTGGGATTGCGCGATGTAGCCCGGTTTCAGAAGCGCAGCGTCGCGGCGTACCGTTGCATCGGCGAACACCAGCGCAGCCTTGGCTTTGGCCACCTGCGAGATCGCGGTATTCAACGCCGCTTGCGCCGCATTGACGTTCTGCTCGGCGGCTGCGACGTCGGAAAGACTTGCCGCCCACGTACCTTCCGCCTGACTCTCGGCCGCCTGCGCGTTTTCGAGCGCGGCGCGGTAACTCGTTGGGTCGAGTCGCGTAAGCACCTGGCCTTTTCCGACCATCGAGTTGTAGTCCGCATCCTGCTCGAGAATGGTTCCCGAGACTTGCGTTCCGACCAAAATCGTGTTCTGCGGGTTGACCGTGCCGGTCGCAGCTACGAATTGCACGAGTTGCTTGCGCACGACCGGTGTCGTGACGTATGTGACGTTGTCCGCGGCACGAATGCGCAGCATGACCGTCGCGAGGATCGCGACGATGATGACGGCCGCGGCGGCCGCGATCCGCCGCTGCCGGTTCGGCGCGGTCTTCGAAACGGCGGATTTCCCGTTCGAGGGCGTGGTGGGACGAATGTCGAGCTTCACCGCTTAAACCTAGTCCCCCGGAACCGCACTTTTGGGGAAGCGGCCGGGAAGAGCCGGGGAAGCGCCTCGGCCCCTGGTCAAGGCAGCGAAACGTGGAGGGCCGCGGCGCCCCGAAGCTCGTCGTGCTTGAGCATCGAGAGCGCTTCGTTTGGTTCCTCGAGCATCATCGGCACGGTGAAGGTCTCGATCGGAATCTCGCCGGCGATCCTCAGGAATTCCTCGCTATCGGCACGAGTATTGGCGGTGACGCTACGCAACTCGCGCTCGTAGAAGAGCTCGCGTTCGTATTGCAGGGGGTGCTGTTCGCAGCGCCTCCTACCGCTTTGGCGCGCCACCGTCGATCGTCGACGGCGGTCCGAGCTCGGAAAAGCGGTCGATCTCGGCCTTCGTTAGCATGCTCACCCGGGCCACGAGCTTCCCCGAGACCCAGCGCATCCAGATCTTCTGTCCACCGGCGAGATCGTAGGCCGAGCCGTCGGTCATCGTGACGTGAACCGGCAGCGCCGGATCGCTGAGATGATAGACGTTGACGCGCACACCGTCGAACGCGTCGACGGAAACGTCGCACTCGGTGCCGCGCACGGCAATCTCGCCGGTAGGCGTCGTAAAACGGTAGTCGGCGCGAGCACCGTTCGGATGCATGACCCGAAAACGCATCTTTCCATTGGAGATCACAAAGTGCGCGTGCGCAATCGCGTCCTGCGAGAACGAGTCCAGCTTGAGCACGCTATTGCTCGCCATGATGATCTGCGACGAATCGGCGAGAAGCACGGCGGCCATCGACGCAGTCCCGGTCTGCGCCACGTCGTCATCGAAGAGAACGGTTGACGCAGAGGGAGCCAGCTCGCGCGGCGGCGGCCCGCTCGCCGTAATGTACGTCACGCTGCCGTGCAGATTTTGAAGGATGCGGCCTTCTTGCGCATCGGCACGCCACCCGGAAGCGGCGGTCAGCACGAGCAGCGCGAGCAGCCCCGGTTTCACGGCAGCGAAACGTGCAGCACGGCCGTGCCGCGCAGCTCGTCATGCTTGAGCATCGAGAGCGCCTCGTTCGCCTCCTCCAAGGCCATCGCCACGGTGAAGGTCTTGATTGGAATCTCCCCGGCGATCCTCAGAAATTCCTCGCCGTCGGCACGGGTATTGGCAGTGACGCTACGCAGCTCGCGCTCGTAGAAGAGCTCGCGTTCGTACTGCAGGGCCGGAATGTCGCTGAGGTAGATGCCGGCAATCGCGAGGATGCCGCCGCGATCGAGCGCGCGCATGGCCGGGGGCACGAGCTCTCCCGCGGGAGCGAACATGATCCCCGCATCGAGCGGCGCCGGCGGCGCGTCGCTCGCTTCACCGATCCAATCCGCGCCAAGTTCTCCGGCAAGATCGCGGTGCACGCCGCCGCGGCTCATCACGTAGACCGTGCATCCCCAATGCTTGAGCACTTGAATGACCAGATGCGCGGAACCGCCGAAGCCGTAGAGGCCGACGGTCATGCCCGGTTCGATACCCGCGCGCTTGATCGAACGATAGCCGATGATGCCCGCGCACATGAGCGGCGCCGCGTGCTCGTCGTTGATCGCCGGCGGTACGTGATAGGCGTACGCTTCGCGCACGGTGGCGAACTCGGCGTAGCCGCCGTCGTGGTCCCAGCCGGTGAAGCGCGCGTTCGGGCAGAGATTCTCGCGGCCGCGGCGGCAGTACCGGCACACGCCGCACGTTTCGCGCAACCAGGCGATGCCGGCGCGATCGCCGGCTTTGAATCGCGTGCATCCCGCGCCGGTGCGCTCGACGACGCCGATCACTTCGTGTCCCGGCACGATCGCCGGACGCTTGGGCGGCAGCTCGCCTTCGCTGACGTGGAGATCGGTGCGGCAGACACCGCAGGTGCGCACGCGAACGAGGATCTCGTCGTCCGCCGGCGTGGGCTGCGCAAGCTCTTCGAGCGCAAGCGGCCGCGTCTCGATCGCGGCCGGCTTGCTGAGCACCATCGCCCTCACGGTTTGATCCCTCCGCGGAACGCTACGCGAAGCGGATCAACGGCTTGAGCACTCCATCGAGCTTGCGGTCCATGGTATCGAATGCATTCGGCATATCCTTGAAATCGAAGGTGTGCGTCGTCATCTTGGTCGGATCGACGAGCCCGACCTCGAGCACGCGCAGGAGCCGTTCCATACGCAGGCGTCCACCCGGGCACAAGCCGGTGCGGATCGTCTTGTCGGCCATCCCGACGCCCCACTGCACGCGCGGAATATCGACGTATTCGCCTTCGCCGTGGTAACCGACGTTCGAGATCGTGCCGCCCGGCTTGGTAACGTCCACGCACCACTCGAAGGTCTTCTGCGCCCCTAGCGCTTCGATCGCCGTGTCGACGCCTTCGCCGCCGGTTTCGGCGAGAATCCGAGTCACCGGGTCTTCTTTCTTGAAATCAACGACCAAGTCCGCGCCGTATTCGCGTGCGAGCGCCTGACGTTTGGGCTCGGTCTCGACGGCAATGATGAACCCGGCTCCGCGCAGCTTCGCGCCGGCGGTCGCCATCAGACCGACCGGGCCTTGCGCAAAGACCGCCACGGTCCCGCCGATCGGGATATCACCGTGTTCGGCCGCGACGAATCCGGTCGAGAGCATGTCGCAGCAGTAAACCGCCATCTCCGACGGGATACTGTTGGGAATCAACGCCATATTGGCGTCGGCCTCGTTGACGTGGAAATACTCGGCAAAGACGCCGTCTTTGACGTTCGCAAACTTCCAGCCCGCCAGTGCGCCGCCGGATTGCGAAGGATAGCCGTTCTGGGCTTCCAGCGAACCCCAATCGGGCGTAATCGCGCCGACGACGACGCGATCGCAGGGCTTAAATCGCTTGACTTCGGAACCGATGGCGTGCACGACGCCGACCGCTTCATGGCCGAGCGTGAGTCCTTCGCGCGGCCCGATCGCGCCCCGGACGGTGTGTGAGTCGGACGTGCAAATCAGCGCGTGCGTCGTCTTGACGATCGCATCGTTCGGACCGGGCTGCGGAACGGGCTTGTCGAGCAGTCCCGTTTTGCCGATCCCGAGCATGCAAAAAGCCTTCATCGTCGCAGCCGGCGTCCTTAGCTGCGGTGCGACTACGTGTCTCTGAGTCACCGTACATTCTCCTCTTGAAAGCGAGCATATACAGCGTAGTACCGCGGCCGGAAGACCGAGGGAAGCGCGTTCCCGGGACCTTCACAATCTCGTCAGCGTCGACGCAATACCGAAAGTTCCCAGCGATAGCCGTCGCGATCGCGGAACCACAGTCCCATGTTCTTGGAGCCTTTCGCTTCGGGTCCGATCTCGTCGCCGGGATCTTCGACCTGTACGCCGTGCGATTTGAGCCAGGCAAGCGCATCTTCCAACGCCGCCATGGTGGGAAGGTGAAACGACATGTGCTCGATCGTCTCCGGGTGCGGTTCGCCGATGAACAGGACGATCGTCACGTTCTCGTTGGTGAGGCCGACGTAGTCATTGCCCTCGAACATCGTCTCCAAATCGAAGAGGCGCCGCCACCATTGCGCGCTCGCGTGCAGATCGCGCACCGCGAGGCCGAAGTGCCCGACCGTTCCCAGGTGAATCTTCACGGCTGCTCCAATCGCAGATGCGTGTGTGGACGCTTTTCCCTGACGAACCCGTTGCGGATTCGTAGCGCGTATCCGCGCTACCGCTTCGAGGAGTTCAGCGAGTACCGCCTGCCGCGCTTCAATATCGCGCCGACGCAGGCCGTGCTCGGCGTGTGCAACAACGGCGCGAACGAGGTCGTGCCGATGGACTGGGGCATCGCCGGCCGCATCAACGCGCGCGCGGAGACGATTGCCGCTCGCCCGGTTCCCTTCCGCTGTATCATCTTCGCCGACGGCTTCTACGAGTGGCGCGACCGCAAACCCGTCTATTACACGATGAACGACGAGCGTCTCTTCGCGTTCGCGGGCATTTGGGAGCCGGTGACCGAGGGCCCGCCCTCCTGCGCAATCGTCACCTGCCCGCCGAACACGCTGGTCGCGCAGGTGCACGACCGGATGCCGGTGATTCTTTCGGACCATGATCTCGACGGCTGGCTTGCCACGACCGACATGGATTCCGCGACGGCGCGAGCGTTGCTACAGCCCTACGACGCCAAAATGATGACTGCGCGCAACGTTTCAACCCGACTCAATAACGCGCGCTACGATGCGCCCGACGTGCTTGTCTGCGATCCAACCCAAGGGACGCTTTTTTAGCCCGCAGAAGAGAACCCAACTCACCGGAGGGGGTGCTCGCATGACACGCCGTCGCTCGTTCTTTTCAGCACTGGCCGTTGTCGTTTTCAGCGGCTGCTCAGGAGGAGGCGGCGCGCTACCCGCCCACTCGAACGTGACGCAGGCGATGAAGGGCACGCTCCCACTCACGATCGTGGTCCCGACGCAGAGCGCGATGAGGGCAAAGCGTCCGCTCTTCGTCTCGCCGAACACCCAGTCGCTCGCGGTGTACCTGTACGCGGCGGGCACCACGGTACCGTCCGCCCCGACCGCAACGGCCAACATCAGCGCGACCTCCGCGGGCTGCGCTCTCAACGGGGCGGGCACGGCGATCACGTGCACGGTCGACGTCGAGGCTCCGTACGGCACGGCGGAAGCGCAGATCGACGCCATGAGCGGCACGAACGGAACGGGCAGCGTGCTCGCAACGGTGACGCAGAGCGTTACGATCGCGGCCGGTATGCAGCCGCTCACGATCACCCTCGACGGAACGCCGGCGATTATTCGCCTGATGCTGCAAACGCCGGTGCTGGCGCTGGGAACAGCGGGAACGTCCGTGCTCGACGTCGATGCGTACGACGCGAGCGGCGCGCTGATCGTCGCACCCGGCAGCTTCTCTGCACCTCTGACCGTCAGCGTCGATTCGAGCTACGTGACGCTGGCATCGACGACCGCAACCGCGCCCGGCACGCAAATCAACGTCACGTACGGCGGCTCGACGAGCGCCCCCTACGCCGTGCATTTTGCCGGCAGCGGCGGCGGCATTGCAAGCAATTTGATCATCGGCGCCACACTCGACCTCGATCCGCCGCAAAGCATCGCGATGCTCACGACCAACGAATCGCAAGGCTTTGGTGTCTCGACGCTTGCGACGACGAGCTTCGGCAGCGAGGCTCTGCAATCGTACGTTCCCCTTTCGAACAATCTCACCGGCATCAGCTACGAGGGTTTCGCCGTGCTCCCGTCCGGCGCGTATGCGGTGAACATGTATAACTATTCGACGGAGCAGTGCACGCTCGCCGTGTGGCCCGCCACCGCCGGCGCGCTCCCGTACACACCCTCCACGTTCTCGCCCCCGAGCACGTCGGAGGCCTGCCCGGTTGCGGCCGAGGCGAACGGCGACGTCGTCGCGTCCGACAACGGCGGCGAAAGCGGAACCGAGCTCACCGAATACTCCGTCAGCACGAGTGGGCTCGCCGCCACCGGGCGCACGATCAATCTTAGCGGCGCGCCGGGATCGCCCGGCGCAGTCTCACTGGCCGAGAATACCGCCGGAACGATCGCCGTGACAGGATTCGACGGGAGCTACGAGGTTCTCGTTTATGCTCCCGGCGCATCGGGAACGCCGGCGCCGGCCAACATAGAGCTCCCGCTCTCGGCGCAATCGATCGCCATCGACAGCTCGGGTTCGGTCTACGTTCTCGCATACGGAAGCAGCGGCGGCTATCAAGTCAACGAATACAACGCGTCGCTCTCGCCGACGATCACGATCGCGGCGACGCCGCCGCCGTCCGACTCCGAATACCCCGAGGGCATTGGCGTCGATTCCGCCGGCGAGGTTCTCGTGTCGAACTTCATTTGTCCGGAAACGAGCGGCAGCTGTACGAGCGGCGTCGACGTCTATGCGTCGGGTTCCACGACCATCGAGCGCACGATACCGCTGGCCTATGCCGTCAGCAACTCGCTGGCGTTTTTGGGTCCGGTCGTCGTCCCGTCGCCGGCGCCGCCTTCGAGCGGTCAGTCGGTGAGCGGCGATATGCTCGGCTACGTTGCAAGCCGCACGTGGACGTATAGCGGAAATGCCAATGGCGTCACGGTCTATTTCGGGCTCTATGCCGATCCGCAGCTCGTCAATGGGAACATCCGGTTGATCGGCTTCGAGTCCACGACGTCATCGGGACTGTTCTCGACGACGAATGAGGTCGGGAGCCTCGACGTCACGCGGCTGAGCGGCAGTTACCTCGCAGCGGCGTTCGCGTCGGTCTCGAGCGGCGTCGCGGGCATCTCGGGAAGCATTCCCGGAACGCCGCTGCTCGTGCCGAGCTCGCTCGCGGTCAATCAAACCTGGAACCCGGAGCAAAACGCAACGTTCGTCAACGTTACGGGCGGTAGCGCATACGCGCAGGTCGTAGCCGTCGGCTCGGTTCCCGGCATCTCCGGCTGTCCGTCGGGGAGTTCGTCGAGCGGCGCAACGGTGCAATACTCGGTCTCCGAGCCCGGATCGAGCGGCGGCAGTTTCGACATGAGCTACGTGCCCGGATGCGGTATCACGTCGTTCTCTCCCATCGGCGCGGGCATCGCAACGCTGCAAAGCGTCGGCTCGATGTCGAGCTTGGGACAGCTCACCGTTCCGGCCGGTCAACCACCGTTTGTCGCGGCGCTGCACAAACTCTGGCAGGGCTTCTTCAACGTGCACCCACCGTCGAATCCGTAGGAACCCTCACCGGCTCTTCGCTCTTCTGATCGTCCGGCGCGAAGCGCAGGTACATAATCGGAATCAGGAGCAGCGTCAGCACGAGCGAGCTCGAGAGGCCGCCGATGACCACGATGCCGAGCGGGCGTTCGGCTTGCGAGCCGGGATCGAGCGCGAGCGCCAGCGGTAACATGCCGGCGATCATCGCGAACGTGGTCATGACGATCGGCCGGAAGCGGTGGTGCGCGCTTTCGACGATCGCGTCAAGTTTGGTCAGGCCGCGGGTGCGGAGTTGATTGGCAAAGTCGACGAGCAAGATCCCGTTCTTTGCAACCAGGCCGACGAGCATGATCGAACCGATCAGCGAAAAGAGATTGAGCGTTTGGTGCGTGATTGCAAGGGCGCCGATGGCGCCGACCACGGCAACCGGCACCGTGAACATCACGATGAACGGCGTCACGTAGCCGTTGTAGAGCGCAACCATCAAGAGATAGACCAACAGAATCGAGAGGAGCAGCGAGATGCTCATCTCCTCGGTCGTCTGGGTCACTTGCTGTTGATTGCCGCCGGAAACCGGTGCCACGGTGATGTCCGAAGGCAGGTGCAGCGCGCGCAGCCGCCGCTCGTAGTTGCGAATCACGTTCGAGAGCGTCGCACCGGGCGCGACGTTCGCGCCGATGAGCACCACGTTGCGGCGCTCCAGGCGAATGATCAGGGGCGGCGCCGGCTGATTCTCGAGACTGACGATGTCGCCGACCGTGACGATGGAACCGTTGTTGGCTCGAATCAGGATCGACTTGAGGCTCGCGAGATTATCGAGGTTCTGCAACTGGTAGATCACCTGCACGTACTTGAGACCGTCGGGACCGGTAAACTCCGTTGCCTGATAACCGCCGTACGCGGCCCGAACCGCAGTCGACGCGGTGCCGATACTGGCGTCGAGCGCACGCGCCGCGTTGCGATTGAACTCCACCTCGAGCTGCGGCGATTCGAGCGCATTGGACGTCGTGGCGTCGATCACGCCCGGCGTCTGCTCCAAGGCGGCAAACGCTTTGTCTGCCGCGGCCGACGGATCGGCGGTCGCGCTTTCGACCACGTACCCGATCGGCTGCGAGATGCCGCCCGACGGATTGGTCGACGGCACGCCGGTGACTTGCGCGCCCGGCAGCGCTTGACCGATCTCGCTCGCTAGCGTCTGCGACCAGTACTGCGTCGAACGGTGCCGCCCGGTCTTCAAGAAGATGTGGATCTGTCCGATCGCGCCGTTGTTGATGTAGCCGCTGAGCGCGCCTTCGTACGCGCCGGCAATCGAGGTCTCGGAGAGCAGATCCGGGACTTTGAGCACGATCTGCTCGGCCTTACGCACCGCGGCCGTCGTCGTGGCGAGCGGCGTGCCCGTCGGATAGCTGATATTCACGAAGAGCTCGCCGCGATCGACCGGCGGCATGTATTCGAAGCCGACGACGCCCAGCGGTATCAACAACAACGCGGCGACCAAGCTTCCGAACGAAACCCACACGACGAGCGCGCGATGCTCGAGCCCCCAGCTCAACGCCGTCTGCGCGTACCACGTTCGCACACCGTCGAACCACTCGGTAAAACGATCGATGACGCGCCAGGGCCGCCAGCGCGAGAAGAGCGCCCATCGTCCGGAGAGCGCGGGCGTCACGGCGAACGAAACGAAGAGCGACGTCAGCGTCGCAACGGTCACCACGAGGCCGAACTCGCGCAAGAACAAGCCGACGGTGCCCGGCAAGAACGAGAGCGGAAGAAACACGACGACGATCACGAGTGTGATCACGATCGTCGCGACGCCGATCTCGGAGATACCGTTGATCGCCGCGTCCTTGGGCTTCTCTCCCTCCTCTTGATGCCGCGAGATATTTTCGAGGACGACGATCGAGTCGTCGACGAGGATACCGATCATCAACGTCATGCCGAGCAGCGAGACGGTGTCCAGGGTGAAGCCCATGACCTGCATGGCCGCCAGCGTCACGAGGAACGAGGCCGGAACCGCGATCATCACGACGATCGCTTTGCGCCACGAGCGCAAGAAGAACAACATCACGAGCGCCGTGATCAAGATCCCCTCGATCAGCGTGCGCGTCACACCGGAGAGCAGATCTTCGGTATACGTCGATTGGACGTTGAGCACGGTGAACTTCACCTGCGGATATTGCTGCTCCAACCGCGGAAGTTGCGCCAGTACTGCGTTCGAAGCCGTCACTTCGCTCGAGCCGGCGGCCTTCTGCACGTCGAGCTCGATCGTGGGCGCGCCGTTGCTATACGCGAAAACGCGCTGCGTTTCGTACGCGTCTTGCACGTTTGCTACGTCGCTGATACGCCAGAGCCGCGAGGTCGCGGTCCACGGATAGACGCTCGACGATGCCGACGTGCTGGTCGCGGCCGTCGTCGAGTTGCCGAGCAAAAGGTTCGCCACCGTCGGGACGTCTTGGATGTCGCCCCGGACGTCGAGATTCGTCTCGCGATTCGACTCGTAGACGATGCCGCCCGGCGCGCGCACGTTATTGTTGGCGATCGCGTTGATCACGTCGGTGAGCGTGAAGCCCGACGACGACAGCTTCTGCGGACTGACGTTGACCTGGATCGAAGCGGTGACGTCGCCGTTTTCCTGGACGTACGAAACGCCTTGAACTTGCTCGATCGCCGGAACCACGTCGTTGGTCACGATCGCCGAGAGCTGCCCGAGCGAGTACGACGTCGACGACGCCGCCAGCGACACGACGACCGCTTCGGAGGGGTTGTAGATCGAGATCTGCGGCGTGGGCAGATCGCTGGGCAGCTGGTGCAGCGAGTTTTGGACGCGACCCTGGACCTGGACGAGATCGGTGTTTTCGTCGGAGTTGAGCGTGAAGACGGCGACGATCGAGGCCTGGCCCGGCTCGATCGACGTCTCGACGTAACTCAGGTCCGGCGCGCCGGCGATTTCGTCCTCGAGCGGCCGCACGATGGCGTCTTGCATCTCGGTCGTCGACGCACCCGAGTACGTCAACAATACCTGAATCGACGGAATGTCGTAGTTTGGAAGCTGCTGCTTGACCAGGCGAAAGCCGGAAAGCGTTCCGGCAATCAGCACGAGGCACAGAAAGACCGTGACGAGCGTCGGGCGTTCGACGAAGACCCGCGTAAACTTCACGATGCCTCCACCTCTGCGGCATGGGGCGTCGGCCCCAGCCACATAAAGATGACCGGAACGAGCACCAGCGTCAAGACGAGCGAACTGATGAGGCCGCCGATGACGACCACGCCCAACGCTTGGCGTTGCGCGCCGCCGGGATCGAGCGCCAGCGCGATCGGCGTCATGCCCGAGATCATCGCGCACGTCGTCATGACGATCGGACGGAAACGCTCCCTCGCGCTCTCGATGATCGCGTCGACGCGACTCATTCCGTTTTCGACCATGTGATTCCCAAAGTCCACCAAGAGGATTCCATTCTTCGACGCCAAGCCGACGAGCAGCACGGTTCCGATCAACGAGTAGAGATTGAGCGCCTCCCGCGTGAGCGCCAAGGCCGTCAACGCGCCGACGGTCGCGACCGGCACCGCGAACATGATGATGAACGGCAACCGGTAGCTATTGTAGAGCGCGACCATCAACAGGTAGACGAGAAGGAACGAGAGCAGCAGGCCCGATCCCATCCCGATGACGGTATCGGAAAGATTCTGCTGGTTGCCGCCCACGTTCGGCTTCACCGAAACGGTGTCCGGCAGATGCTGCGCGGCAAGATTCTTCATGAACCGGTTCTGAACGATCGAAAGCGGAACGCCCGGTGCCAGATTCGCCTGGATGTGCACGACGGTCTCACGACTGGTACGCGTCATCAGTGCCTGGGTGGGATCTTCGACT
>Ga0335074_10001771_pt1 | contig 29194 bp, 31 predicted proteins | sample Lox_Sample_23_FD_206715 | JGI IMG/M metagenome (GOLD analysis project Ga0335074, IMG submission 206715) | Soil microbial communities from Loxahatchee National Wildlife Refuge, Florida, United States - Lox_Sample_2.3 | ecosystem: Environmental > Terrestrial > Soil > Wetlands | place: USA... | reverse complement strand
ATCTTTACCATTTGTGCAGAATGTGCGCTGGGTTACCTGGGCGTGGCGTTGCTGCTTGTCTCAGGCGGACGATCGCTGCCCGGCGTCCGCACGCCGGCGCCGGGCTTCTGCGGGGGTGTCCGCCGGAATCGCGGCGAGCAGCGTGCGGGTGTACTCGTGCTGCGGGTGCTCGTAGACCTGAACGGCCGGGCCGGTCTCGACGATGTGGCCGGACGTCATCACGGCGACGCGGTCGCTCATGTGCGCTATGGCAGCCAGGTCGTGCGCGATGAACAGGTACGTGAGCCCGAGTTCGTCCTGCAGTTGCCGCAACAGGTTCATGATCTGGGCCTGCACGGACACGTCGAGCGAGGCCAGCGGTTCGTCGAGCACGATCAGGTCCGGCTGGCCGGCCAGCGCGCGGGCGATGCCCACCCGCTGGCGCTGGCCGCCGGAGAGCTCGTGCGGGTGCCGGGCGGCGGCGTCGGCAGGCAACCCGACCTGCTCGAGCAGTTCGTGCACGCGTGCGCGCCGCGCGGCGGCGCCATCGCGCAGCCCGTGTACCCGGATCGGCTCTTCGATCGACCACCCGATGCTGTGCCTCGGGTCAAGCGACGACTGCGGGTCCTGGAACACCATCGCCACGCGGCGGCGCAGCGCCCGCAGCCTGCGGCGCGGCCACGAGGTCACGTCCTCGCCGAGGATGCGGACGGTTCCTGCGGACGGGTTGACCAGGCGCAGCAACGCCAGCCCGGTGGTCGTCTTGCCGCTGCCGGACTCGCCCACCAGGCCCAGCGTCTCGCCGCGCGCCACCTCGAACGAGACTCCGTCGACGGCGCGCACCTCGCGCTTGCCTGCCGACGTGCGCACTGGGAATTGGACCTGCAGGTCCTCGACCGCCGCGACCACGTCGCCGCCCGGCGCGCTCACGACATGCTCCCGCCGGGCACCGCGTCCGCGACGTCGGCGTAGAAGGTACGGGCGCGGTGCTCGTGTCCCACCGGGGCGAGCGGCGGCAGTTCTGTCGCGCAGCGCGCGTCGCCGCGCACCGGGCAGCGCGGGTAGAACGCGCATCCCGGCGGCAGCCGTAGCGGGTTGGGCGGCGAGCCGGGGATGGCGGCGAGCGGTGACCGGTCACCGATGCGCGGGCGGGCGCCGAGCAGCGCCTTGGTGTAGGGGTGAGCGGGGTGCTCGAAAAGCTCGTCAACCGGCGACTGTTCGACGATGCGGCCGCCGTACATGACGGCGACGTCGTCGGCCATGCCGGCGACAACGCTGAGATCGTGGGTGATCCAGATGACGGCTGTCCCCAGCTTCGCCTGCAACTCGGTGACGAGGTCGATCACCTGCGCCTCGATGGTGACGTCGAGCGCGGTCGTGGCCTCGTCCGCGATGATCAGCTCCGGTTCGCAGGCGAGCGCCATCGCGATCATCACGCGCTGCCGCATCCCGCCGGAGAACTGATGCGGGTAGGAGTCAACCCGCTGCTCCGCGTCCGGGATGCCGACCTGGCCGAGCAGCTCGACGGCGCGCCGCCTGGCGTCGGCCCGCGACCGCCCCTGCAGCAGCTGGTATGCCTCGCCGATCTGCCGGCCGACGGTCATCAGCGGGTTGAGCGACGAGAGCGGGTCCTGGAAGACGAAGCCGGCGTGCCGGCCGCGGAAGGACCGCAGTTTCCTAGCGCGCATGGTTCGCAGGTCGGTGCCGAGCAGCCGCGCCGAGCCGCTGACGCGCACCCCGGATGGCGTCAGGCCGGTCGCGGCCAGCATAGTCATGCTCTTGCCGCTGCCGGACTCGCCGACGACCGCGAGCGTGCGGCCGCGGTCGACGGTGAGGTCGACTCCGTTGACGATCGACGCGAGACCGCGCCGGGTGCGCACGCTGACCCGCAGGTCGCGCACTGCGAACACCGGTTCGCTCATGGCCGGCCCGCCGCTTCGAGCTGAGTGCGCCGCCGCGGATCGAGTACGTCCCGCAACGCGTCCCCGACGAGGTTGAACGACAGCACGGTCAGCACGATGGCGAGGCCAGGGAAGACCGCCATCCACCAGGCCTGCTCCACGAAGCCCCGGGCGTCGTACAGCATCGCGCCCCAGGACGGCTGCGGCGGCTGCACGCCCAGCCCGAGGAACGAGAGCGCGGCTTCGGTCAGGATGGCGAAACCGAGCGACAGCGAGGTCTGCACGATGATGGGACCCGCCACGTTCGGCAGGATGTGCCGGCCGATGATCTCGCGGTCGGGCACCCCGATCGACACCGCCGCGCGCACGTACACCTCCTCGCGGACGCTCAGCACGCTCGCCCTGGTGATGCGCGCGAAGATCGGCGTGTAGACGACCGCGATCGCGATCATCGCGCTGCTGATGCCCGCCCCGAGGACGGCGACGATCGCGATCGCGAGCAGCATGACGGGGAACGCGAACAGGACGTCCATGCAGCGCATGATGAACGAGTCGGCGAACCGTCCGTAGTAGCCGGCGAGCAGGCCGAGCAGCACGCCGGCCACGAGTGCGGCGCCGACGCTGACCACGGACACCTCCAGCGACGCGTGTGCGGCGATGATCACGCGGCTGAGCACGTCCCGGCCCAGCTCGTCAGTGCCGAACCAGTGCTTGGCGCTCGGCCCTGTCAGCATCTGGCTGACGTCCACGTCGTTCTCGCCGTTGGGCGCGATCTGCGTGCCGAACAGGGCCAGCACCACCATCAGGCAGATCACGAGCAAGCCGCCGAGCGCGAGCGGCCGGCGGACCAGCACCCGCGCGACGTCACGGGCCGAACCGGCGCTGGGCCTGCCCGCTGCCGCGTCGCCTGTCGCGGCCGTCGCCGGGTCGGCGACCGGTTCGGTGAATTGGGCGGAGGGAGTCGTCATCGCAGCGAGATCCTCGGGTCGATAACCGCGTAGAGCAGGTCCACGAGCAGGTTGACGACGAGGAAGATCGCCGCGATCAAGAGCACCGTTCCCTGCAGCACCGGGTAGTCACGCTCCTCGACCGCCTGGTAGGTGAGCAGGCCGAGGCCCGGCCAGGCGAACAGGACCTCGACCACGATGACGCCGCCGAGCAGCGTCGCAAGCTGGACGCCCACCACGGTGAGCACCGGCACGAAGGCGTTGCGCATCACGTGCCGGCGCAGCACTGTCGCGGCCGGGATGCCTTTGGCGTCCGCCGTGCGCACGTAGTCGCGGCCAAGTTCCTCTAGCACGGCGGTGCGGATGAACCGCGTCAGGATGGACGCCGACACCAACCCCACCGCCAGTGCGGGGAGCAACACGTGCCGCCCCCACTCGACGGGATCGGAGGTCAGCGACACGTAGCCGGACGGCGGCAGGCTGCCGGCTGTCCCCGTCAGCCCCAGGATCAGCAGGATGCCGATGAAGAAGTCGGGCACCGAGACACCCAGCTGGCTGATGACCCGCGCCCCGCTGTCGATCCATGTGTCGTGGCGCACTGCGGCGAGCACGCCGAGGGGGAATGCGATCAGCACCCCGATGATCAGCCCGGTGACCGCGAGCGACAGCGTCGCCGGCAGCCGCTGGAACAGGATCTGGGTCACCGGCTGCCCGGTCTGGAAGCTCACTCCCAGGTCGCCGGTGACCGCATGGCCGAGATAGCTGAAGTACTGCACCACCAGTGGCTTGTCGAGGCCGGCCCGGTGCCGGAGCGCCAGGTAGGTGGCCTCGTTGAACCTGATGCCAAGGCCGACGCGTACCGGGTCGCCCGGCACCAGGTGGATCAGCGTGAAGACGACGAGGGTCACGCCGAGCAGTACGATCACCGACTGCGCGACGCGCCGCCTGATGAACCGCAGCATCAGCCGAGCCACGCTCCGGCGAACCGCACGGCCCGGTCCGCCCGCACGCTGTAACCGTGCAGGTTGTCGCTGTACCCCTGGATCACGTCGGGGTTGTACAGGTAGATGTAGCTCGCCTGGTCCACGATGACCTTCGCGGCCTGATCGTACAGACCCTGGCGCGTCGCCACGTCGGTCGTGGTCCGCGCCTGGTCGAGGAGCTTGTCGACCGTCGGGTTGCTGAACTTCTGGAAGTTGTAGCTCCCGCCCGTGTGCTGCTGCGCGTAGTAGTAATCGTCTGGGTCGATGTTGCCGAGCCAGCCGAGGATGAACGAGTCGAAGGTGCCCTTGCTTTCCTGATCGAGCCAGGTGCCGAAGTCGAGCGTGCGGATCTTCACTGTGATGCCGAGCGGTGCGAGTTCGGCGGCGATCACCTGGGCGGCGGTGACGGTCTGCGGGTACTCGTTCGTGACCATCATGTCCATGCTCAGGTTCTTCACGCCGGCCTGGGCTAGCAGGTTCTTCGCCTTGGCCAGGTTGGTGGTGTAGGGCGAGTAGTTGTAGTACCACTGGCTGGTCTTCGGGATGGCGGTCTCGTTGACCGCCGCGTTGCCGAAGGTTGCGGCCTTGACAATGGCGTTCCTGTCGATGGCGTAGGCGATCGCCTGCCGCACCCGGACGTCGTTGTAAGGCTTCCGCGCCTCGTTCAGGGTCATGTACCAGTAGTCGGTGCTCGGCACCGACTTCACCGTGAAGCCGTCCGCGGATTGCTCAAGCGACTGCACCTGCTGCGGCGGCAGGTTGTCGGTCCATTGCACTTCGCCGCCCTGCAGGTCCTGCAGCGCGACGGTGGGGTCGGAGACGAACATGTACTTGATCGTCGCGATCTTCGGCGCACCGCCCCAGTAGTGCGGGTTGGCAGCGAGCGTGATCGACGAGCCGTGGTTCCACGAGACCACGGAGTACGGGCCGGTACCCACTGGGTGCTGCGCGATCTGGCCCGACACAACGTTCTTCTTCTCTACGATCGCGACACCCTTGAAGCCGCCGATCTCGGCGAGCAGGTTCGGCGAGGGCTGGCTGAGGTTGATGACGACCTTGGAAGGACCGTCGGCCTTGACCGACTTGACCTCAGTGAACCGGTACGAGTTCGCGAGCTTCTGGTCGATGATCCGGTCGTAGGAGTAGACGACGTCGGCCGACGTGAACGGCGTGCCATCCTGCCAGGTCGTCTTGCGCAGCGTGAAGGTCCAGGCCAGCTGGTTCTTGCTGGTAGTCCAGCTGGTGGCCAGCGCGGGTTCCATCTGCAGGTTGGCGTTCGGCTGCACCAGCGTGTCGAAGACGTTCTCGAGGACCTCGAAGCTGTTGTAGTTCGAGGTCTTCTGCGGATCGAGCTGGTCGGGCTCGCCGCTGATCGCGACGGTGAGGGTGCTGTTCGCGCCGCCCGAACTTCCGCTGGCGGTGCTGCCGCCTGAGGCGCTGCTTGAGGAGCCGCCGACATTCACGGCGCCGCCACCGGAACAGGCGGCGAGGGCAACGATGAGAGTCCCGAGCCCGGCGATCCAGCGCATCCTCATGTGCTCACCCTCCGTGCTGACCTTCATTATATTGAAGCAGCATTATGTGCACATGAACGCACAAGACGTCAAGTCGCACGGTTGGCCCGAAAGACGGCTACCGCTTCCAGGCCGGTTAAAACGAGGGCGGGGTGACCGCGCCGATGATCACCGCGACAGCGGCAGCGGTGTTCAGCCAGTAATGCGGCACGGACGAGTCGTAGGTGACCGAGTCGCCCTCGGCCAGCTCGAACCGGCGCCCGCCGATGCCGACCTGCAACGCGCCGCTCAGCAGGTGCACGCACTCCTCGCCGGCGTGCTGGAACGGCCGGTCGCGATTGTCGAAGCCAGGCGGGATCTGGCTGCGAAGTACCTCGAGCGCGCCTCCGAGGTCGGGCGTCAGCAACTCGTATACCAAGCCGTTTTCCGTCGGCAGCCGCAAGTGTTTGCGCTGGTCGGCGCGCACCACCATCGGCCCGCTCTCCGGACCCTGCAGGAAGTGACCGAGCGGCACCTGAAGCGCGGCGGCGAGCCGCCGCAGCGTCAGGAACGACGGGTTGCCGCGGCCCCGCTCGAGCTGGCTGATCAGCCCGGCGCTCACGCCGGCCGTCGCGGCGAGCGCCTCGACGCTCAGCTGCGCGGCGACGCGGGTCTCGCGCAGCACCCGGCCGAGCACGACCACGTCATCACTGCCGGGGCCGAACGCGGACTGGGCCCCATCACTCATCGTCACCCCCACGTCGCAGCGACTCCGCCGTCTTCACCTTAATGAAGATAGAGCGTGAGTTTCAAGCTCGCCCAGACTAAGGGCTGAGCTGCCGTCGGTGCGAGTCACCCGTCGGCGGACGCCGCGGTGAGCGGTCGTCCGATATCCCACCTTATTTGAAATTATCTCATTAAATTGAAGCTTACCAAAAATGCGATCACATCCTTGTGTCCGGTTATTACGTGTTTTTCCTGCGTGCGGACGGGCCGTTAAAGTGAGCCACGCATCTGTATTATTGAGGCGGGCAGGAAAGCGGATTACCGTGACCCTGTGACCGCGAATAAAATGAGTTCAGCACCTGCAATCGTCTACCGGAGGAGGCCGATGACCTGGCATTTTTACCAGGCTTCGCTACTCAGGGCACGGGCGACGGTTCCGGGAGGCGGGCAATTGATAGCGAAAATTGCAGGCTAGGCCGTGGTGATCTTGATTGTCGTCTGGATTATCTCCGATCCAGCCGGGGCTGGCGCGGATGTACACGGGTGGGTATCGGACATGATCAGTTTCTTTACGCATCTTGACCACGGCTGAGCTGACGTAGAGACGGCGCGCCGATTCGAAATCAGCGGCCGCCGCGATTACGCGGTGGTGAGGTCGCCGGTCAGGCCGAGCCTGGCAGCCTGGGCGGCGGCGGCCCGGCGGTTAGACACGCCGAGCTTCCCGAGCACGGCGGAGACGTGGTGGCTGGCCGTCTTGGCCGAGATGAACAGCTCCGCGGCGATCTCGGAGTCGGTGCGCCCGGCGCAGATCAGCGCCAGTACCTCACGCTCGCGCCGGGTCAGGCCGGCCGGATCGCTGCGGGTGGCGGCCCGCTGCCCCGCCGGGATCGACCGGATGCCGAGGCGGCGCATGGTCCGGCGGACGACCCGGGCGGTGGCGACCGCGCCGAGGTCCTGGCAGATGTCCAGCGCCTGCCGCAGCGCTTCTTCTTCGCCGGAGTCGAGCAGCGCGAGCGCCGCGTCGTACGGGCACCCGAGGTCGTCGTGCGCCTTGGCCGCGCCGCGCCAGTCTCCGTCCAGTTCCATCCGGTACGGCGCCGCGACCTCTCCGGGCGGCAGCGGTGATGTGCCGGTGCGACGGATCCAGGCCGCTGCCTCGCCGCGCAGCCAGGGGTAGGCGCCATCCGCCGCCGCCAGGCCCGCGAGGACCGCGTCCCGGTGCGCGGCGGCGAGGTCGCCCGCTAGCCAGTGCGCCTCTGCCAGACTCAGCCGCATCGGCACGACGTACTGCGGATCGGCGGTGCCGTCGGCGGCCGCCATGGCCTCGTCCAGGTACTGCCACGCCGTGCCGGCCGCGCCGCGGCGTGCCAGAATCCGGCCGAGCGTGCCCTGCGGGATCATCCGGTTGATCGGCGAGGAGACGATCCGGGCCACCGCGGTCTCGGCGAGCTCGACCGCCTCGTCCCACCGGCCGAGCCGCTCGAGCGTGACCGTCCGCACCCCCTGCAGGCACGTCAGGTACACCCAGAGGTCGTGCTCCCGGCAGTGTGCGATCCCGGCCAGGTAGTAGGGCTCCGACTCGGCGTAGCGGCGCTCCATCCAGTTGATTTCGTGCAGGTTGGTGTACGTATGCCCCGCTTCGTAGGCCGCACCGTGGGACAGCGCGATGTCAAGCGCCCGGTACAGCGGCGGTGCCCAGTCTTCGCCCAGCGCCATAGCCGACCACGCCTGCAGATTGAGCGTGTACGCCTGCAAGCCGAACGCGTCGAACTCGGCGGCGAGGGTTTCCGCCTGCCGGGCAAGCGCAATCGTGTCGGCGAACCGCGACTGACTGCACAAGTCGGCGGCCGCGCTGGCATAGGCCCTGGCCAGCTCCACCGATGGCCCGAGCGGTTCGAGCACCCGCACCGCCGCCGCGGAGGCGTCGCCCGCCTCCTTGGCCCGGCACAGCCGCCATAGCGTGACGGCCAGCTTGCGCAGGACGTCGCCTTCGCGCAGCGGGTCGCCCGCCGCGCGCCACAGCGACAGTGCGCGCTCGTAGGCGGCCGCCGCGGCGTCCCAGCTGTCGATCACCGACAGCTCGTCGGCGAGTGCGTCGTACCGGCCGGCCAGCACAGCGGGCGGCTCACCCTCGGCGACGCGCAGCGCCCGCTCGAACTGGGCGGCCGCCTCCCGGTGCGACCCGAATTCGGCGGCGTGCCGCCCGGCCAGCGTGGCGTGCTCGAGCGTGGCCGGGGCGTCGCCGGCCGCCTCGGCATGGAAGGCGAGCCTGGCGTGGTCCGTGCTCCCCGCCGCCAGCAGCGCGGCGAGCAGGCGAGCGTGGATGGCAGGCTGGCGGTGCGCGGGGATCTCCTGCGCCACCGCGCGGCGGGCGATCTCGTGCCGGAACCGCAGCATCGCGCCGTCGGCGGTGAGCAGCCCACAGTCGACGAGCTCGTCTACCACGGACGGCGGACAGTCCGCGGCCCGCTCCAGCAGCCACGGCTCGACCACGGATCCGATCAGCGCGGCGGCGTGCAGCACGTCGCGGGCGCCCGGCCCGAGCCCCGCGACGCGGGCGAGTACCGCGTCAACAGCCGACCTGGGCACCTCGTCCAGCCCGGTGCGCAGCGTCTCGGTCACGTAGAAGGGATTGCCGCCGGTGACCCGGTGCAGTTCGGCGGCGTCCAGCCCGCTGCCGGCCGACAGCGCCGCGACGGCTGCCGCGGACAGCGGCGCCAGGTCCACCCGCCGGGTGCACCGCTGTACCGCCAGGTCCCCGAGCGCCACCCGCAGCGGATAGTTGGTCGCCAGCTCATCGTCCCGGTACGTCGCGATGAGCAGCATGGGCAGCGAGCCGATCCGCTTGGTGAGGAACCGCAGCAGGTCGAGCGTCGCCCCGTCGGCCCAGTGGATGTCCTCGACGACGACGACACACACCCCGCCGGCTGTGCCGAGCTCGCTGAGTTCGCCGGGCAGCAGGCCGAAGAGTTCCTCCCGCGCCGTCGGTGCGTCACAGCGCCCGGCCAGCTCTGCCAGCTTGCCGCCGAACTGGCCGGCGATGTCGAGGAAGGCCCCGAGTGGCCGCGGCGTGAACAGTCCGTCGCACGCCCCCAGGTAGCACTGCGCGCCGGTCAGGCCGGCGGTGAAGCGCTCGACGAGCGCGGACTTGCCCACTCCGGCCTCGCCCGCGACGAGGACCAGCCGTCCCTGGCCGAGGCGCGCCTCATCGGCGCAGGCGGCCAGGGACGTCAGCGGTTCTTCGCGCTCGAGCAGCGGCATGTCATCCAGTGTCGGTCATACCCCGCCAAGCGGGCAATTGCAGGTCGCGAGCAGTTAGAGCGGCAGCGGATGGCTGAGCACGCCCGTGCCGGGCAGCCGGCCGCTGAGCGTGCGAACGAAATCGGTGGCGCCGATCTCCACGTGCTCGCCGTCGTGGCCCTGGCGGAAGGTCCCGCCCGCCGGCCCGTCCAGCACGAGCTCGAACGGCTCACCGTGGATGGCGGCCCATTCGGCCACGATGTCCGCGACCAGCCGGCCGTCATGGTCCGGCGTGAGGTCCATCGGCCTGCCGGTCGCCTGGCAGATGTCGACGCGATGGCACCAGAAGTCCCGGGTGAACCCCACGTCCAGGAGGTACTTGAGCGGCTGCCAGCCAATCGGCGGGCCGAACGGCAGCGGCACGTACCGCATGGGCGGCGGGGTGCCCCAGCGGCCCTTGACCGCCTTCGGGCCAATCTCCTTGAGCTGGCAGACCAGCTCCCCGTTGGAGAGATGGACCCGGTCGCGGATCTGCTGCTCGTTCAGGCCGTCCACCCAGTGGTGCGAGTCGATCTGCTTGTTCAGCGCCAGTCCCCGGCGCAGCTGGTGCGCGAACTCCCTGACCGAGGCCTGCGCCTCGGCCGATCCGAGGAGGTGCAGGCCGATCTTGCGGACGTCCCAGCCGGTGCAGTCGGTGGGCATCGCCCACTCGTCCGGGGTGAGCGCCGCGGTCAGGTCCGCGAGGCGCTGGAACTCGTCTTCTGCCAGGTGGCGCGCCTCTGCGCGATCGATGCGGTCAGTGTTCATGGTTTGCTCCCCTTGCGATGGCATCGTCGATCAGGAGGTCGACGAGGCGGTTGAGATGACGAAGCCAGCGATTGCCGCCGGGGTCGTTGCTGATCTGCGCGTCGGTGAGACCGGCGGTGATGGCGACGATGCAGTCGATGTCGCCTTGCTCGGTTGCCCCGGCGGCCCGCATCAGCGTCACCACGCTGCCGAGCACCTGCTCGGCGAGCGCGTACGACTCCGGCGAGGGCGTGAAGCCGGGGATGGGCCGCTGGAACAGCAGCTGGTAGCGGGGGACGTCCTCGCCGGTGAAGGCGGCGAGTTCATGCAGCCACTGCTTGAGCGCATCACGGGCATCCCCGGAGAACGTCAGGGCATCCAGCCGCTCGATGAGCTGCCGGTTGCCGTCCGCGAACATCGCGTCGTACAGGGCGTTCTTGGAGTCGAAGTATTCGTACAGCGAAGGCTGGCGCATCCCGGCCGCCCGCGCCAGAGTGTGCAGCGAGACTCCGGCGATCCCGTGCTCCTGGGCCAGTGTCCAGGCGGCCGCCACGATTCCCGCAACCCGTGTCTCACGGCGCTTCGCGACCGAGTTCGCCATCACGAACCGCTCAGCTCGCGGCCGGCTTATACGTCTGCGGCACGAGCGCAGCAGGGGAGACCACGGCCGGGCGCCGTCCCCAGCCGGCGGCCTTGAGGGCGAACCGCTGGACCATGCCGGGTCCGGCGGTGCGCGCGGACCGGGCGGACCGGGCGGACCGGGCGGCCGAGGCGGGCAGCCCCGCGGTCAGCCGCCGACGTGCTGCCTTCTCGTGCAGGTCCTGCTGGCGGCTGCTGGCCAGGGCGCTGGTCATGGTGATCGGTCCCATCGGATCCTCCCCTTAGCGCGTTTCCCTATCGCTGATAGGAAGTTAGCCTATCGTCGATAGGGAAGTCAAGACCCCGGGCACACGCTTCTGCGCACGCGTCGAGACAGGCCAGTAGCCCTGGCGATAACAGTGCTGAAAAAGAGCCCAGGGCCGCCGCTACCGCGCCGGCGCGGTGACGGCGGCGCGGAACGCCCGCCGGTACGCCTGCGGCGTCGTCCGCAGCGTGCGGCCGAAGTGCTTGCGCAGGTTGTCCGGGCTGCCGAAGCCGCTCTCGCGGGCGAGCACGTCGACAGGCAGGTCGCTGGTCTCGAGCAGCCGCTGGGCGAGGCTGATCCGTTCCCGCACGATCCACGCCAGCGGCGTCGTCCCGGTGCTCGCCAGGAACCGGCGGGCGAACGTCCGCGGGCTCATGGCCGCCCGCGAGGCCAGGTCGGCGACCGTGACCTGCTCGTCGAGGTGCGCCCGCAGCCAGCCGATCGTGTCGGCGAACAGGTCGCCGTCGTCAAGCGGCGGCATCGGCGTCTCGATGAACTGCGCCTGGCCGCCCGGCCTGTGCAGCGGGACGACGAGGTCGCGGGCCACCTTGGCGGCGATCTCGGTCCCGTAGTCCTGCTGCACCAGGTGCAGGCAGAGATCGAGGCTGGCGGCGCTCCCCGCCGAGGTGAGCAGGTCGCCTTCATCGGTATAGAGCACCTTCGGGTCCACCGACACTCGCGGATACCGGCGCGCGAGATCCGCGCACTCCGACCAGTGCGTCGTCGCGGTGTGCCCGTCGAGCAGCCCCGCGGCGGCCAGCACGAACGCCCCCGTGCACAGCGAGACGATGCGCTGGCCCCGCAACCTGGCCAGCCGGAGCGCGTCGAGCACGGGAAGAGCTGGCACCGGGGAGGAGTCCAGGGCCGGCAGCACGACGACGGTCTGCGCCGCGGCCAGCGCGTCCAGGCCGTGCGGGATCTCCACGCGGATCCCGCCGTCGGTCATGACCGACGGCGCGGGACCGCAGACGACCAGCTCATACAGCGGATCGCCGGACGCGGTGGTGACGATGGTCCCGAACACGTCGTGAGCCACCGCGAGCTCGAACATCGTGACGCTGTCACACGCCAGCGCGGCGATGCGATGCGGAGTGGCAGTTTTGTCCGGCACCCTGTCAATAATGCCACTGTCGGCGCGGCACGGCCAGGCGGAGGCTGGAAACATGCGAGGCATACGCACGCACGGCGACCACCGATCAGCAGAGACAGAACAACAACAGCTGCACGACGAGCTCACCCCCGGCGATCCGCTCGCCCTCCGGCCGTCTGGCCGTAAGGAAAGGCTGCGAGCACGGATTTCAAGCACGTCGCTGGACGGCCTGCTGGCCGCCGGCGTGCCGCCAGAATCGTCGCGGCTGCTCGCGATCCGGGCTAGGGCCCTCGTTGAGCTGCCCCGCCGCCAGGCGCTGGCACGCGACTGGGAGCACCTGCTGCGCGTCGCGCGCGGCCGCGGGAAACCGGGCCAGGTCCGCCGCGTCCGCGCCGCCAGGATCACCGCGGCCGGGCCGGTCATCGGCGAGCTGACGGAGCGCCTCGGCGCCCCGTTGCCCGTCGGGGCGCGCGGCGTGGCCATGGCGACGGTCCTGCTGACCGACGCGACTGGCCCGGTTTACAACCAGGTCAGTCGCCAGACCCTCACCACCGCGCTCCAGGCCGCGATCATCGAGCTCGACCCAGCGCAGCCAGTGTTCACCTGACCGGACGAAAGCAGCTGAGGGCGCGAGCCGTCACGGCACCGTGTACGCCACCACCTGCGGGACCCCACCCCTGACGGTCGCGGTCTTCAACGGAGCGCCCGCGGCGACGATCACCGCGTTGCCGGCCACCGCGATCGGCGCGTTCGTCTCAGCGGGCACCAGCTTCTGCTGGGACACGATCGCGCCGGTGCTCCGGTTCAGGGCGAGCACCTCCCCGGTGATCAGCGTGGTGACCACCAGGTTGTTGACCACGGTGGTCCCGCCGAGCGGGAAGCTCGCCACCTTCGTGGCCCACTCCACCGTGCCGGTGGCCAGGCTCAGCGCTTCCACTTCCCCGCTGACCCCGGAGCCGGCCGAGGCGTCGGCGTCGACGCTCTGCAGGGTGCTGATCTTGAGCGGCAGGTTGATGGTCTCGATGTACACGGTGCCGTCCGCCAGCGCCATGTTGGCCAGGATGCCGCCGTACGATCCCGGCGCGATCACCTCGGGCGCCTTCAGGGTGATCTTGTGCTCGAGCAGCAGCAGCCCATCGTCGTCGTGACCGTTGTGCTCGCCGACCGGTGTCTTCCACAGCAGCGCCCCTGTCGAGGCGTTCATCGCGTAGACGTCGCCCATCTTGCCGCCGCCGATGATCACCGGCACTCCGCCCACCGTCGCCGCGATCGGCGACGCCTGCATGTCGTAATCCTTGAAGTCGTTCGGAACGGCCTGGTAGTACCACCGCAGCTTCCCCGTCGCCGCGTCCAGGTTGACCTCGCTGTTGGTGTAGAGCATCCGGGCCGGCTGCGAGATGGCCGACTGGAACGTCTGGTACGGGTTTCCCGTCCCGAACGTCACCGATCCGTCGCTCCCGACAAGCGGCGTCTCCCAGGCGCCGCCCGCCCCCAGGCCGAGTGACTGCACCCCGGGCGCCGGCCCGGTCAGCGTGTTGAACTTCCACAGCATCGCGCCATTCGACGCGTTGAGCGCCATGAGCACCCCGCCGCCGGGGCCCGACCCGTAGCCGGTCGACAGGTAAACCCGCCCGCCGGCCGCCTGCGGCTGCATTTCGAACGTCCCCTGACCGCTGCTCAGCAGGCTGCTGTCCGTCCAGGCCGGCTTGCCGGTGGCGGCGTTGAGCGCGAACGCCGTAGTCGCCGTCTGCCCGAAGACCATGCCGTCCGCGACGGCCACCCCGTTGGGTCCCGGGCCGGTCTTCACCGGGGAGTTCACCACGTACTCCCACTTCAGCTTGCCGGTGGCGAGGGACAGCGCGTAGACGTTGGAGTACAGGTCCTGCACGTACACGACCCCATCCGCCACGACCGGGTTGGCGGCCAGCGAGCCGGCCCCGTGCAGGTTCGCCGCCCCCTGCCCGGTGAGCTTGAACGACCACGCCTCCTTGAGCTGGGACACGTTGGCCGCCGTGATCGTCGAGCCCGTGGCCACCCGCGTGTTGGCCAGGTCGCCGTTCGGGTACAGCCAGGACCCGGACGGCGCGGCAGTGTCGGTGAATGTGCTGGTCACCCCGGCCGATCCGGTGGAACCGGAACTGGAACTCGAGCTCGCGGAGCACGCCGTGGCGAGCAGAGCCAGGGCCGCGGCGGCAACCGCGACAGAGAAGATACGGCGATGCGGATACATGCCCTCAGTCATGTGACTCACCTCGTTAAAGTGATATCACAATGATAGATCCGTGAAATCAGCTTAGTCAACCGTGCAGTCCCCCGCGAAGAACGCGCGGCCACCCTATTGACGGAACCGGCAGCCCCCGCTACCGTGCCCCGACATGACCGATCTCGGCACGCTCGCAGCACGGATCGCCGACGGCTCGATCGAGGTCATCGACCTCACGTCGCCGCTGCACGCGGCGACCCCCATCCTCCAGCTGCCGCCCCAGTGGGGCCAGACGAACGCCTTCCAGCTCGAGGAGATCAGCCGCTACGACGACCGGGGCCCCGCCTGGTACTGGAACAACATTCGCACCGGTGAGCACACCGGCACGCACCTGGACGCGCCGAACCACTGGGTCACCGGCAAGGACCTGGAGGATGTGTCCCAGATCCCGCCGGGCCGCCTGATCGGCCCCGCGGTCGTCATCGATCGCGCCGCCGAAGTGGCGCAGGACCCCGACTACCTGCTCGACACCGCCGACCTCGACGGCTGGCAGCAGCAGCACGGCCCGCTGCCGGACAGCGGCTGGCTGCTCTTCCGCACCGGCTGGTCCGCCCGCGGCGACGACCCGCAGCGGTACGCGAACGCGGACGACAAGGGCTCGCACACGCCGGGCATGACGCACGCCGCCGCCCAGTACCTCGCCGCGTCCGGCCTGCTGGGAGTGGGCGTGGAAACGGTCGGCACCGACGCGGGCCAGGCCTACGGCTTCGACCCCGCGTTCCCCTGCCATCAGGAGGTGCTCGGCGCGGGCAAGTACGGCCTGACCCAGCTCCGCAACCTCGACAGGCTGCCGGTGACCGGCGCGGTCGTCATCGCCGCCCCGCTGCCGATCGTGACCGGCTCCGGCTCGCCGGCCCGCGTGCTGGCGCTCGTAGAGAAGTGACCACCGTCGCCGGCGCGGTCGGCGCCGCGCTGGCCCAGGCGGGTGTCCGCACCGTGTTCGGCGTGGTCGGCAGCGGCAACTTCCACGTCACGAACGCCCTGACCGCGAACGGCGCCCGCTTCGTCGCCGCCCGCCACGAGGGCGGCGCAGCCGTGATGGCCGACGCCTACGCGCGGCTGTCCGGCGAGCTCGGCGTGCTGTCGGTGCACCAGGGCCCGGGCCTGACCAACGCGCTGACCGGGATCACCGAGGCGGCCAAGAGCCGCACCCCGCTGCTGATCCTGGCCCCGGCGGCGACGAACCCGCGGTCGAACTTCTACCTCGACGACGCCGCGCTTGCCACTGCCGTGGGCGCGGTCCCGGTCCGCCTAGGCGCCGCCACCGCCGCCGAAGACCTGGCCCGCGCCTGCCGCGTCGCCGTCGCCGGCCGGCGCACCGTGCTGCTCAGCATGCCGCTCGACGTGCAGGCCGCGCCCGCGTCGCCGTTCACGCTCCCCGCCGTGCCGCCGGCCCAGGCCCCCGCACCCGCACGAGAGGCGGTCGAAGCACTCGCCGACGCCCTGACCGCCGCCCGCCGCCCCGTCTTCGTGGTTGGCCGGGGTGGGAGAAAAGCAGGAAAAGACATAACCCATTTGTCAGAACGTACAGGGGCTCTTCTGGCCACCTCAGCCGTCTCTCGCGGCCTGTTCCGCGACACCCCGTTCAGTCTCGACGTGAGCGGCGGCTTCGCCACCCCGGTCGCGGCCAGCCTGATCAAGGACGCCGACCTGCTGGTCGGCTGGGGCTGCGCGCTGAACATGTGGACGCTGCGGCACGGCACGCTGGTGGGCGACACTGCGACGGTCGTCCAGGTCGACCTCGACCCGAATGCGCTCGGCGCGCACCAGCGGATCGACCTCGGCGTCGTCGGCGACACGGCGGCGACGGCCAGGGCTGTCCACGAGGAACTGGGCCGGCGGGGTGGCGGCCCCGGCGGACCGCCGCCGCCGGGGGAGTGGCCGCGGGGCTACCGCTCTGCCGAGGTCGCCGCCCGCCTCGCCAGCGAGGGCCGCTGGCGCGACGTGCCCTACGAGGAGGCGCGGGAAGACGGCCGGATCGACCCCCGCACGCTGTCCATCGCCCTGGACGGCATGCTGCCAGCACAGCGGACGGTCGCGGTCGACTCGGGCAACTTCATGGGCTACCCGGCCATGTACCTCGACGTCCCCGACGCCGACGGCTTCGTCTTCACCCAGGCGTTCCAGTCGATCGGCCTGGGTCTCGCGACCGCGGTCGGCGCCGCCGTCGCACGGCCGGACCGGCTGACCGTGGCCGCGCTCGGCGACGGCGGCCTGCTGATGAGCGTCGCGGACCTGGAGACCGCGGTCCGCCTCGGCCTGGACCTCCTCGTCGTCGTGTACGACGACGAGGCCTACGGCGCGGAGGTGCACCACTTCGGCCCGGACGGCTACCCGCTCGACCACGTGACGTTCCCGCCGGCCGACATCGCCGAGATCGGCCGCGGCTTCGGCTGCGCCGCGGTCACCGTCCGCGCCGCGGCCGACCTGGCCCCGGTCGCGGACTGGCTGGCAGGCCCGCGCGACCGCCCGATGGTCGTGGACGCGAAGGTGACCCGCGGCGAGCCGTCGTGGTGGCTCGCCGAAGCCTTCCGCGGCCACTAACGGCCGCGGAAGGCCCCAGCGTCAGGCAGGGTCGGCCGGGCCGCCAGGGCCGGGCTCCGTGGGCACCGTCTCAGTACGTCCCGCCGGGAAGATCCGCTCCGCCGCGCGGATCAGCCGGTCGGCTCCGTCCCGCATCACCTCGAACCGCTGGATGACCTGCTCGACCCGCTCCTGCAGCCGCTCGGCGGGATCCCGCCACTGGTAGTGGTCGTCCGGCCCGTGATGAACGTGGTGATGAGGGCGCGGGGGGCGCGGCGGCCTCGGCGGCCGGTGGTGCCAGCCGGCCGGGCCGTCGTGTTCGCCGCCGCCACCGTCGCCGGCCAGTTCCTCGGCCGCGTCGGCGGCTTCCTCCGCCTGCTCGGCCGCCTCCTCCGCCTTGCCGGCCATCTCGATGGCCTGCTCGGCCCGCCGCCGGGCCTGCCCGGCGGCGGCGCGGGCCTCGTCGGCCCGCTGCTGAGCCCTGGCGATCTCCTCGTCGGAGCCCCATTCCCTGGTCAGGTCCGCCGCTTCCTGCGTCAGGTCCGCGGCGCTTTCCGCCGCGCTCGCGGCCTCATCCGCGCGCTCGGCCCGGGTCTCGGCTTCCTCCGCCGCCTCCCGCGCGCGCTCCGCGAGCTCACGAGCCCGGCGGGCCTGCTCTTCCGCGGCGGCCTGCTCTTCGGCGGCGTACTGCTCCTCGGCGGCCCGCTCCACGTCGGGGTCGAGCTCGACGTCGTCGTCGTGCTCGTCGTCGACGGCACGCCTGGCGACGCTGTACGGCTCGCCGGTCTCCGCCATCCGCTGCCGCGTGGCGCTCTTCCTGGCTTTGTCCGCAGTCATGATCGCTCTTCTTCCTGGCGAGTCTGCCCGCGTCTGCTCGCCACGGTGCAGAGCCATGACTAAGTGAAGGCACCCGAGTCGTGGACCCTTGTCCTCGTCGCCGCCTGCGGCGCGGGCCGCCGGAAGGCTCGGAAGCGGGCAGGTGGTGCGCTGCCACTACCGGCAGGCTACATCACGATATAACGCGTTGCAAGGGGGCATAAGCGCGCGCAGCGGACACAGGTGGCGGCCGCCGGACGCGCCGCCAGCCGGCCCTCCCCGACGGGCTGGCCGCACCGGACGCAGCTGCCGTACGTGCCCTCGTCCAGCCGGCGAATGGCGGCGTCGATCTCCGCGATCTGGTCCACGGCCCGCTCGAGCAGCGCGGCGGTGTGCTGCCGCTCGAACGCGAGCGTGGCGCCTTCCGGGTCGTGCTCGTCGTCGGTACCCGGCTCGCTCGCGGCCGCCGCGATCCCCGCGAACTCCCGCTCCAGCGCCGCGGCCCTGCTGCGGGCCCGCGCGCGCTCCGCAAGCAGTACTTCGCGGGTCGTCGTCACCTGCCCGATCTTAAGTTCATCAGCGGGGGCGGCTGACCCACACCGAGAGGTGACTAGGTTCCAGGGTCCGCTGCACGACGCTCGCCAGGTCGTCGCGAACCGAGTCGAGGTCCACCACGTCCTTCAGCCGGGCCGAGAACGCGGTCACCGTCTGGTCCGCGTCGTACCTGGCCCGGTTGAACCGCCGGTCCACGACGCGCTGCACTCGCTGCCGCACCGGGTTGAACAGCGCGGCGGCGGCCAGCGTGGAGACGGCCACCGCGACCGGGGCGTGGAACGACAGGACACGCGTGCTCAGCAGCACCAGGCCCGCGTAGACCCCGATCAGCAGCCCGGTCACGATCGCGTACGCGAGCGTGCGGCTGATGATCCGGTCGATGTCGTACAGGCGGTACTTGAGGATTCCCACCCCGATGCCCACCGGGAGGGCGGCGAGGCCGACCGTGAGGAGCTCGCCCGCGACGCTGGTGGAGCTGATCCCGATCGACGCCGCGAGCAGCACAAGCGTGATGGCGGCGCCGCTGGCCAGCCACTTGAGCTGCTGGCGCCGCTCGCCCGTGGCGCGCCGCCAGCTCAGCGCCTGGTGCGCCACGAACGACAGCCAGATCACCGCGATGCTGAGCAGCCCCAGCATCTCGGCCGCGGCCAGCGCGCCGCCCGTGTGCCCGTTGCTGATCACGTCTCCGAACGAGTCGAGATGCACGTCGTGGCTCGCCACCGCGCCGATCGCGGGGGCGAACAGGGCAGCCGTCGCGCACGCGCCGGCCACCGCGTAAACGCGCAGCACCCACCGCCAGCGCCGCGCCGTCAGCCGGCCATCGGGGAACAGCAAGATGACGACGGGGAACAGCAGCAGCGCGGGCACCCACGACGGCTGCAGCACGACAGCGGCCGCGGCGAGCGGCAGCCCGTGATGGCCGAGCCGGTAGTAAAGCACCGCGTAGGACCCGACGGCCGTGCTGAGCAGCAGCAGGGCGATGGAGATGAGCAGGATCCAGCCGATCGGATTGCGCGGCTGGCGTCGCGCCACGATGACGCCGACGCCGACGTAAATCAGCACCACAGGGATGATCGGGCCCGTGCTCAGCACCGATAGCTGATGGACCATCCCGGACAGGGTCACCGACACCACCAGCAACACCAGCACCAGGATGCCCAGACCCGTCGCGGCCACGCCGCTCCGCCGCCTCTTCGTCACGCCCCGCACGTTACGCCGCGCCCGTTCGGAAAGCGTTACGGCTCCGCCGCGGCCATCGCGCCGGGCCGCCCCGTAGGGGAGAAGGCAGTCGTCTACAACCACATGTGGTTCGCGGGCGAGGAGTGGCAGTGCCCGGGCTGCACCGGGTTCACCGCGCAGTTCACCCGGCTGGAGTTCCTCGACAGTTACGACGCCAGGTTCGTCATCGTCACCCAGGGCCCGATCGACGAGGCGCTCGCCTACCAGCGGCGGGTCGGCAACAAGATGACGTGGTACTCCACCGCGAACAGCCCGTTCGGCAGCGACGTCGGCGCGCCGCCAGGCGGCGGGTTCGCGGTCAACGTCTTCCTGCGCGACGGCGACACCGTGTACCGCACCTGGCACACGAACGGGCGCGGCACCGAGCAGCTCACGCACACGTTCGCGCTGATCGACCTGCTGCCCTACGGACGGCAGGAGGAGTGGCAGGACGTGCCAGCGGGCTGGCCGCAGGCGCCCACCTACAGCGGCTGGGGCGGCTCCCAGGCCATCGCCGCGCGTTACGGCGCAGACGCGTAGGACGCGCTTCTTAGGTTCCTTTAAGGTCACCGGACGCTCCGTTTTTGGCGGTGCCGCTGGACTGGCAGGCATCCGATCCACGAAGGAGCGTGCCATGTCAGTCCCCAGTCGCCGTCTCGCCGCGGCCGGAGTCATCGCCGCCGCGGTCATCGCCGTGCCCGCCGCGGACTTCGCGTCCGGTTCCGCTGCGCCGTCAGGCAAGCCGGCGCCGTCCGCGACCATGAGCAAGCCCGCGGCGGCGGGCAAGTCTCCCACGGCGGCCAAGTCGCCGGCGCCGGACACGTCCGCGGCGGCGCTGAAGGCCGCGGCGCGCCAGTCCGGGGCCGAGCAGCGGGCCACGGCGGCGATGGTGGACTCGCTCGCCTCTCAGCTCGGCATCAGCCACAGCGCCGCCCAGCACGCGCTCGATCAGATCCAGGGGCTGAGCCGCGAGAACGGCGTCGACCCCGCCAGCCCGCCGTTCGCCGCGATCGCCCGAGACCTCGGCGTGACCTCGGCCCGGCTGGCTGCCGCCCTGGACACGGCCAAGCAGGCAGCCGGGCGCAGCGTGGCCGGCCATTAACGACGGCCTGCGTTCGCGACGCCCCGCGCATAATGGATCACGTGCGGGTCCTCGTTGTCGATGACGACGCGGCTGTGCGCCAATCGCTGTCCACCGCGCTGGGCCGTGACGGCTATGAGGTGCTGGCCGCCGACGGCGGCGGGGCCGCGCTCGCCCACCTGGCGGCCGGAAGCGTCGACGCGGTCGTGCTCGACGTGGCCATGCGCGAACCGAACGGTCTCGAGGTGTGCCGGCGGCTGCGCGCCCGCGGCGACCGGACGCCGATCCTGATGCTGACCGCCCGCGACCTGGTCGACGACCGGGTCGCCGGCCTGGACGCGGGCGCCGACGACTACCTGGCCAAGCCGTTCGCGCTCGCCGAGCTGCGCGCTCGGCTGCGCGCGCTGCTGCGCCGCAACGCGGCCAGCACCGAGCAGCTCAGTCACGGCGACCTGGTGCTCGACCTGGCGTCGGCGCGGGTGACGCGGGGCGGCCGCGAGGTTCCCGTCACCCGCACCGAGTACCTGCTTCTCGAACTGTTCCTGCGCAACCCCGGCCGGGTGCTGAGCCACACGCAGATCTTCCAGGCGGTCTGGGGCTACGACTTCGGCCTGCGCTCGCACAACCTGTGGGTGTACATGAGCTACCTGCGTACCAAGCTCGAGGCGGCCGGCGAGCCGCGCGTTCTGCACACCGTGCGCGGGCTCGGCTACGTGCTGCGTGACGCGCCGTGACGCTGCGGAACAGGGTCTCGGTGGCGGCGGCGGCCGGCGTGCTGATCGTCGTCGCCGCAGTCAGCGCGGTGCTGTACGTCTTCTACGCCGCGAGCGTGCACGCCCGCGTGGACGCCACGCTCGTCGATGCCGCACAGCAAGCCTCCAGCGTCGCCGGGCAAGTCAAGCAGTCGGCCGGACACGGCGGTCAGGCCAGCCCGGACTTCGGCAAGCCGGTCACGGTCGGCACTGTAGAGCTGCAGCTGTTCCTCGGCCCGGTGGGCGCCGGCCAGGCCGCCCAGTTCGGGCCGCTCGACAGCCAGGATGTCGCGGTGGCCGAGGGCGCGCAGCCGCCGTACTTCGCCACCGTGGACGCCGGCGGCCGTCAGTTCCGGGTCTACACCGCGCCCATGCCCGGCGACGCCGGGTCAGACGCCGGGCTGGTCCGCGCGAGCCGGGCCATGGACGCCGACGACGGCACGCTGCGCGACGCGGCCCTGCTGCTCGCCGCGCTCACCGTCGGGGCCGCGGCCGTGACCTACGGCGCGGCGCGGCTCGCCGCGGGCCGCATTCTCCGGCCCATCGCCGAACTCACCGCGACCGCCGAACACATCACCCAGACCCGCGACCTCACCGCCCGGCTCCGCCTCACCGGGGCGAACGGGGACGGGACCAGCGACGAGGTCGGCCGGCTCGGCTCGTCGTTCGGCACGATGCTGGCCGCGCTCCACGAATCAGTCACCGCGCAACAGCAGCTCGTCGCCGACGCGTCGCACGAGCTGCGCACCCCGCTGACCAGCCTGACGACAAACCTGGACCTGCTCGAGGACGGCGCGGGCCTGGCCGACCCGCAGGCGCCCGCCCTGGTGCGGGCGGCCCGCGAGCAGGCCGGCGAGCTCGAGCAGCTGATCACCGACCTGCTCGACCTCGCCCGCTACCGCGAGTCCGTGCCGCACCGCGAGACCGTCCGCCTTGACCTGCTCACCGACCAGGCGGTGCAGCGCGTGCGCCAGCGCGCGCCGCAGGCGATCATCGAGGCCGGGCTCAGTCCGTGCCTGGTGTACGTCGATCCCGCCGCGGTTGACCACGCCATCGGCAACCTGGTCGACAACGCCGTCAAGTGGAGCCCGCTGGGCGCCGCGGTGCGTGTCGTGGTCGAGAACGGCCAGGTCGCGGTCGGCGATCAGGGTCCGGGCATCGCGGACGAGGATCTGCCGTACATCTTCGAGCGCTTTTACCGGGCGCCCGAGGCCCGGGGAATGCCGGGCGCGGGGCTCGGGCTCGCGATCGTCGGCAGCGTCGCGCAGGCGAACGAGGGCACCGTCGAGGTGCGGACCGGGCCAGCCGGGTCCACCTTCACCCTTGCGTTCCCGCCGCTCTGACTTCTGCGAGCCGTCCGTTCAGGAACCGCCGCTCTGGATCGGTGCCGGCCAGGGCCGCCGCCTCCTCGTAGGCGCTGGCGGCTTCTTCGTTGCGGCCAAGGCGGCGCAGGAAGTCCGCCCGGGTCGCGGGCAGCAGGTAGTAGCCGTCGAGGGTGCCCTCGGCCTCCAGCCCCCGCAGAATCGCCAGCCCTGCCGCGGGGCCGTCAGCCATGGCCACCGCGACCGCGCGGTTCAGTTCGATCACCGGCGAGCCAGTGATGTCGGCCAGGTACTGGTACAGCCGGGCGATCGCCGGCCAGTCGGTGTCCCGTGCCGTCGGGGCGGCGGCATGGCAGCCGGCGATGGCCGCCTGGATCTGGTACTGGCCGAGCCGCCGGGCAGCGAGAGCCTCTTCGAGTTGCCGGCGGGCCAGGCCGATCTGGATCTGGTCCCAGCGGGTGCGGTCCTGGTCTTCGAGGGTGACCAGGTCCCCGCGATCGTCCACTCGCGCCGTCTGCCGTGAGCGCTGGAACAGCATGAGGGCGAGCAGTCCCTTGGCTTCCGGTTCGCCGGGCAGCAGCTCAGCCAGCACCTGCGCCAGGGCAACGGCCTGATCGCAGAGGTCGCGCCTGATGAGGTTTTCTCCGGCACTGGCGGAGTACCCCTCGTTGAAAACCAGGTAGAGCACCGCCAGCACGCCGGGCATCCGTTCTGGCAGGGCGTCGGCCGGTGGCACGCGGTAGGGGATACGCGCGTTAGCGATCTTGTGCTTGGCCCTGACGAGCCGCTTGGCCATCGTGGCCTCAGGCACCAGGAAGGCACGGGCGATCTCGGCGGTGCTCAGCCCGGTCAGGGTACGGAGCGTCAGCGCGACCCGCGCTTCCATCGCCAGCGCGGGATGGCAGCAGGTGAAGATCAGCCGGAGCCGTTCGTCAGGGACGCCGTCGTCGCCGGCGTCCGGCTCCGGGTTGTCCGGCCCCGTCTCTCTGGTTGCCATCACGGCCAGCTCCTCGACCTTGGCCCGGTAGGTGCGGCTGCGCCGCAGCCGGTCGATGGCCCCGTTGCGGGCCACCGTCATCAGCCACGCCCCCGGCCGGTTCGGCACGCCGTCACGGGGCCAGCGCCGCAGCGCCTGGGTAAAAGCGTCCTGGGCGCATTCCTCGGCCAGGTCCCAGTCGCCGGTCTGGTGGATCAGGGCCGCGGTGATGCGGCCCCATTCCTCGCGGAAGGCATCGGCCACGACCGTCCCCACGACGCTGGTCGCGGTGGGGACGGCCGGTGCCTCGCTGGCGAGTTCCGCGGGCTGTCCGTCGGGTCCGTCTAGCCCTCCTCGAACGGCCAGAACGGCCTCACCTCCAGCACGCCCAGGCGCGCCATCGGGTGCCTGCGCGCGACTTCGATGGCTTCGTCGAGGTCCGCGCACTCCAGCACATCGAAGCCGGCGATCTGCTCCTTGGTCTCAGCGAACGGTCCGTCTGTGACGATGGCTTGCTTGTCCCGCACCCGGACCGTGCGGGCGCGGCGTGGCGGCTCCAGTTCGCTGCCGTACAGGCGGATGCCCTTGCCGTCCGTCTCGGCTACCCAGGGATCGACCGGTTCGGGGCGGTCAAACTCCCTGGGGTCGACCGCGGGGTCGGTGCAGACGAGCATCATGTACCGGATCTTGCCCTCACCCGGCTCGGGCAGCGGCACGGCCGGAGCGCTCTCCGGCAAGGCGCGCACCTCGATCGCACCCGCCCAGGAGCTGGGGTGCCCGGCGGCCCACCGCACCGCCTCGTCCAGGCTGGCGCACTCGAGCACGTCGTAGCCGGCGATCTGCTCCTTGGTCTCCGTGAACGGCCCGTCAGTGATGATGAGCTCGCCGTCCCTGATCTTGACCGTGGTGGCGTCCGGCGTCGGGCGCAGGCGGCTGCCCTGCAAGTTGACTCCGGTGCGGATCGTCTCCTCAATCCAGGAGGAGAACGCGGCCTGCGCCGCGTCGTCCCAGTTGGACGCCAGTTCAGGGTCAGCCGCGTGGATCAGCATGTAACGCATTGCCCCTCCTCTACCGAGCACTCGACAGGAACCGTACCGGCGCGGTTATCAGGTTCCTCAGCGCGGCGGCAGTCTCACCCGCGCGGACGTCCGCGGCCCGCTGCTCGGCGGCGGTCAGGCCGTGCTCGTACTTGTACAGCTGATTCGACAGTGTGTACATCATCGCTCCTCCATCTGGCGGACGTTCTCTCAAGCCGCCCTTTCGGCTCGTCCACTCGGACGACGAACGGAATTCCCGAGATGGACACTGCCGCATCGGTTTCCGTCGAGGGGGTAGGCGGGCAGGGGACGGAGGGGGCCGGCAAAGAGGCCGGCCGGTGACAGTCAGGAGGATGCGGTGAGCGAGTTCAGTGACCTGGCGAAGAAGGCCGAAGGCTACGCCGAGGAGCACCCTGAGCAGGCAGACAAGGCGATCAACGAAGCGGCGGGGATGGCCGAAGACCGTACCGGCCACCAGCACGACGACCAGATCGAGCACGCCGCCGACGCCGCGGAGCAGCACTTCGGCGGAGACCAGAACCAGAACCAGGACCAGAACCAAGACCAGAACCAGCAGGGCAACCAGAACTAGTTCAGCCACCCTGCTGCACCTTGGTGGTCGCGGCTGACCGGTCCGACGCCGCGCCCGTGCGAGAATCCGGGCATGGGGATCTCGGGTAAATCGCGGCGATCAGCCGGTTCCGCCGGCTCGATCTTGAGCATCGGATCGAGCGGGTCGATCCTGTCCATTGGTTCGGCCGGCTCGATCCTGAGCATCGGATCCGCGGGGTCGGTCCTGTCGATCGGCTCGGTGGCCTCGTTCGCCTCCATCTGCTCGGTCGGCTCGTTCGCGAGCGCCGGCTCGATCCTGTCCGCGGTGTCCCGCCAGTCCATCCTGTCGTGGCGGTCAGCACGCCGTGGGGTGTCATGACGACTCCGCCGAATCCACCCCTGGCCGCTGACGAGCTGGTCGCCGCGGGAACCGAGCGGGAGGTGCTCGAGGCGTTCCTCGACTTCCACCGCGAAGTGCTCGTCCGCAAGGTCTCCGGCGTCCCTGAGCAGCAAGCGCGGCTGCGCCGCGTGCCGTCGGAGACGACGCTGGCGGGCCTGGTCAAGCACATGACCGGGGTGGAGCGAGGCTGGTTCCAGCTGGTGCTGGCCGAACGGACCCGTGCGGAGATCGGCCCCAACGTCGGCGGCGGCGACGACAGCTGGGAGCTGGCCGACGACGACACGGTCGCGTCGCTGACGGGGGAGTACCGGCGCACCTGCGAAGAATCGCGGCAGACCGCCGCGCGGTTCGCCCTCGACGACACCGTGCCGCACCGGCGGCTCGGCCGGGTCTCGCTGCGCTGGATCTACGTCCACATGATCGAAGAGACCGCGCGGCACGTCGGCCACGCGGACATCCTGCGCGAGCAAACGGACGGCGCCGCCGGCGTGGACGGCTAACGCGGGCCTGGCGGCGTACTTGCGGTCCAGGTAGCTGCTCGCGACCGTGGCGTCGATGCTGGCCGGGACAGGCACGACGCAGCTGGAGGCGTCGACGCGGCCGGTCGCGACCGCTTCCAGGCAGCGGGCCTGCAGCGCGAAACCCAGGTCCATCGACTCGATCGAATTGCCCAGCGGCCGGGGTCCGGCGAGGTTGAACATGTGGCCGCGCGAGATGATGTGGATCCGCCGTCCGTCCGTCAGCTCCAGCGTCATCAGGTCATCGGCGTACTCCCGGGTGCCGGCCACGTCCGGCGCGGCCAGCAGGCCCTCCACGTCGATTTCCCACGGGAAGTGACCGGCGTTGGCCAAGATCACTCCGTCGCGCAGGAGTGGCAGGTCAGCCGCCGTCACGACGTCCCGGGCTCCGGTCACGGTGATGATCACGTCTGCGCTGGCGATCGCCTCGGCCCTCGGCGGCGTGCTGAAGCCGTCCAAGTGCGCCTGCAGCCGCGTCACCGGGTTGACCTCGGCCACCGTGACCCGCGCGTAGGCGCCGCGGAAGTTGGCCGCCACGCCGCGCCCGCAGGCGCCGTACCCGAAAACCGTCACGGTCTCGCCGTTGGTCGTCCGGTTGGTCAGCCGCAGGTAGGACTCGAGGCTGCTCTGGCCGACCGCATGCTCATTCTCGGCGAACTGCTTGATCGGGCTGTCGTTGATCACCAGGATCGGCAGCCCCAGCCGCGCGCGCAGGGGCTCCAGCCGCATCCGGCCGGACGTCGTCTCCTCGGTACCGCCGCGCAGCCCCGGATAAGGAGCATCAAGGTATTTCATGAACAGGTCGGCGCCATTGTCCAGGATGAGGTCGGGCCGGACCGCGATGACCGCATCCAGGTAGCTGTCATGCAGCGCCCTGTCCCGGGTCGGACCGCCGATCACCGTGACTCCCTGGGCTCTGAGTACCTCCAGAGCGTCCGGCTGAGTCGTGTTCAGGTTGCCGGTGGAGACGAGGCGCGCCCCGCCGTCGCGCAGCGTCAAGAGCAGCGCGACAGTCTTGGCCTCCAGGTGAATGCCAGTCCCGATCGTCAGCCCCCGGAAGGGCTGCGTGTCCTTGAACTCGGCCGAGATCGACCGCAGCAGCTGGCAGTGCCCGGCGACCCAGTCGATACGCGTGGATGTCATGCAGGCCGGCTCACCAGCGCCCGGGGACTCCGGGATACCCGGCGATAGTGCCGTCGGGCGGTGCCTGACCGTAGCCGTGCCGTTTCTTACCGTCCCGTTGCCTGGGTACCAGGCTGCGGCCGGGGCCCGGTTCCTTAAGGGCCTTCCGTAGCTCGTCGTCAACACCGCTGGGGCCCAGGACCGCGATACGCAGGCCCTCGGGTATCGCACCGTCGAATTCGCCGCGCAGCTTGCGGCCCGCTCGTGTCAGGTGCGAATGCTTGCCAAGCAGTGCGTGGCGGCGCAGCTGGTCTCCTGTCGAGCGGACCGCCGCCGAACCGGCGACTTCGCCGAGGACGGACCCGAGCCCCATGCCGGGCCACGGCGCGGCATCGAGCACGGCGCGTTCCACTGGATGGCTCGCTTGATCGCGGGTGACCTGGACCCGGTGGCGCGCGGGTGAGATCTTGATCCGCCCATCTCGCCGCATCGCCGCTACCGCGGTAAGGGCAACCCGCTCCGGACCGCCGCACAGATAGGCAACTTCATACACGTCCAGCGTCACCCTCCCACTTTAGGCCTGGTCCGCGCCGGACAGGTCCTGGCGCCTGATTCGGACGACGGCCAGCGCGATGATCGCCGCCAGCGCGAGGACGCCCGCCGAGACCAGGTAGCCCCGGGCGAACCCGCTCGCCAGCGCGTGGGCATACATCTGGGTGTGCAGCGCGGCGGCCCTGGCGCCGGATGCGTGCACGCCTGCCCTGGCCGCTGCCGCAGCCTGGGATCGCAGGCTGCTGGCTACCGCGCTCCAGGCCACGGTGCGACGATGGCCAGCCCGATCGAGCCGCCGACCTGCTGGCCGACGTTGTTCAGGCTGGACGCCGCGCCGGCGTCGTCGGCGCTCACCTTGTTCAAGATGACCAGGGACGTCGGCACGAACACCAGGCCCAGGCCGGCCCCGAGGACCAGCGTGGGGCCGAGCATCCCGCCGGCGTAGCCTCGGGCGCTGATGTGCTGGTTTGAGGCCAGGCTGCCGTCCGTCAGGGTGAGGCGGCGTCATCCGGTTGATGCGATCGAGGCCGGGGCCCGCGGGGGTTGCGGTTCCGCGCGCTGAGCGTGAATGGTGGAGTTGTGACACGCGCGCTGAACCGGACGACGGCCGACCTGTCGTCCTATCCCGACCTCGTGGTTATCTACCTGGGGATGAGGGTCAACGAGCCGAGGGGTGTGCGGACCCTGATGTCCTTCGGTCCGAAGATCCGCAAGTCGGTCGAAGCGCGGCCTGACGGTCTGCTGCTCCATGAGAACTTGCTGTTCTCGCTGTTCCCGCCGCATGCGGGAATGCGGCAGTACTGGCGTGACTTCGACTCCCTCGAACGGTGGGCCCGGTCCTTGCCGCACCAGCAGTGGTGGCAGCAGTTCCTGCGGGACAGGGGCGGTACCGGCTTCTGGCATGAAACGTACTTCCGGGGCGGCCAGATCGAGTCCGTCTACATCGACATGCCCGCGACCGGCCTGGGTAAGTTCACCCCGGCCGCGCCGGCCCGTGGCTCGATGTTCTCAGCCCGCCGCCGCCTGGGCATGCACGAACAAGGCGGACCGCCGCCGGGCATCGCGGAAGAAGAGCTGTATAAGTCGTGAGGGCCCGCGGGGCCGCCTATTCCTGCCATGAGTTTTTCCAGCGTGCTGATCGCGGGCTCGATAGTGGTGAACAGGCGGGTGAGCGCCGATTCCATCAACGGGTCCGCTCGGTGATCTCCCATGCCGCAGGTGGCGTTGAGCCGGGATCGCTGCATCCAGGCCGACACATCAGGGTCGGTGGCCCAGCTGATCTCGGCGCGCTGGGCGGTGTACGTGAGCGGGATCCAGTCGACGGCGGCGTCGGGATACTGGTTCGCCGGGCAGATCAGGTTCTTGCCCGCGTCGTCGCCGCGTGTCGCCTCCGCGTAACCGGTCAAGGCGGCGCTGAAGACCGGTTGGCAGGCCCTGATCTGCTGCAGCGTGATCAGG
>Ga0335074_10001770_pt1 | contig 29195 bp, 26 predicted proteins | sample Lox_Sample_23_FD_206715 | JGI IMG/M metagenome (GOLD analysis project Ga0335074, IMG submission 206715) | Soil microbial communities from Loxahatchee National Wildlife Refuge, Florida, United States - Lox_Sample_2.3 | ecosystem: Environmental > Terrestrial > Soil > Wetlands | place: USA... | reverse complement strand
TTTCAGGGCAACTGAAACGTTTCAGAAGGGCAGAAAGTGATGGGAAGATGGCTTGGGTAGCCACAGCCTGGCCTAGCCCGGGCCCGGGCGGTGCTAGCGGACGAGGCCCTCCAGGGCCACGAAGGCGTCGCTGATCAGGTCCTCGGCGTCTTCAAGGCCGATGGAGAAGCGGACGGCACCAGGGTCGATGCCTGCCGCGCTCAGCGCCCGGTCGTCGAGCTGGCGGTGCGTGGTGGAGGCGACGTGGGAGGCCTTGGTGTGCGTCCCGCCGAGCGACGTGGCCGGAGCCGCCAGCCGCAGCCTGGTCACGAAGGCGACCCCCGCATCGCGGCCGCCGTACGGCGTGACCGTCACGATCGCGCCGAACCTGACCCCCTCGGGACCAGCGTCGAACTGCCGCCTGGCCAGCTCGTGCCCTGGGTGGGTGGGCAGCCCCGGGTAGTCCACGTACGCGACGGCCGGGTGCCTGGCCAGCGTCGCGGCGAACACCGACGCGGTGGCGCACTGGCGGCGCACCCGGACGGGGAGCGTCTCCAGGCCGCGGCGGAGCAGGAACGCGTCGTCGGGGGAGAGCGACCCGCCGGTGTCGATCCTGGTCGCGCGCAGCTGGCTGACGAGCTCGATCGGGCCGGTGACCACGCCCCCGGTGACGTCGGAGTGCCCGCCGATGTACTTGGTCGCTGAGTGCAGCACGAGGTCGGCGCCGTGCTCGAGCGGCCGGCAGATCACCGGCGGGGCCAGCGTGGAGTCGACGACGAGCAGCGCCCCCGTCTCGTGCGCGATGTCCGCCAGCCGCCTCAGGTCGGCGACCGCCGTCGTCGGGTTGGCGATCGCCTCGGTGTACAGGATGCGGGTGGCGGGCCGCATCGCCGCCCGGACTCCGTCGAGGTCGGAGATGTCCACGAAGCTCGTCTCGACCCCGAACCGGGACAGCACGTTGCGCAGCAGGCTGTAGGTCCCGCCGTACAGCGCCGCGGACGACACGACGTGCGCTCCTGTCCGCGCGAACGTCCAGAACACCCCCGAGATCGCCGCCATCCCCGACGCGTACGCCTGGGCGGCAGGCCAGCGCGACAGGTTCGCGCCCTCGAGGGCCGCGACCGCGCGGGCGAACGCGTCCACGGTCGGGTTGTCGATCCGGCTGTAGCTGTACCCGGGCACCCGGTCGTTCAGCACCGCCGCGTACTCCTCGGCACCGGAAAAGGCGAACGCCGCCGTCCGGTACACGGGCGTGCCGAGCGGCCGCTGGGCGGATTCCGGCGGCGGCGGCAGGTGCACTGCCCTGGTGTTCTCGCCGAGCTGCCTTCTGGCTATCTCCACGCGCTTAGGCTCCGTACCACTCCGGTTTGGCTGACCGTGACGCTAGCACCGCGGCGGCCTCCACGACCGGCAGGTGGCCGGCGATCAGCGCCGCGACCACCTCGCTGATCGGCATTTCCACGCCGTGCTTGCGGGCGAGCTCGAGCACCGGCTCGCAGGAGGTGATGCCCTCCACCGTCTGGCTGGTGACCGTCCGCGCCTGCACCGGGGTCATGCCCTGCCCGAGGTGCTGGCCGAACGTCCTGTTCCGCGACAGCGGCGAGCTGCAGGTCGCGACCAGGTCGCCCATTCCGGCCAGTCCGGCGAACGTCCGCGGGTCCGCGCCCACCGCTTCGCCGAGCCTGGCCATCTCGGCCAGCCCGCGGGTGATCAGCGTGGCTTTCGTGTTGTCGCCGAGGCCGAGCCCCACCGCGATCCCAACCGCGATCGCGATAATGTTCTTCACCGTGCCGCCGAGCTCGCAGCCGGTCACGTCGGTGTTGGAGTACGCCCGGAAGTACCCGGTGTGGCAGGCGCGCTGCAGCTGCCGGGCTCCCGACTCGTCGGAGCAGGCGACGACGCTCGCCGCGATCTGGCGCTCGGCGATCTCCCTGGCCAGGTTGGGCCCGGAGACCACGGCGACCTGGGACTGCGGGACGCCGAGTACTTCCATGATCACTTCGCTCATCCGCTTGGCGCTGCCGAGCTCGATCCCCTTCAGCAGGCTGACCTGGAGCGCGCCGGGCGGGATCAGCGGCGCCCATGACGCCAGGGATGCCCGCAGTGTCTGCGCGGGGACCGCGAAGACCACCAGGTCCGCGCCGTCGAGGGCCGCCGCGGGGTCGGTCGTCGCGGTCAGCGCGGGAGGCAGCGAGATCCCCGGCAGGTACCGGGGGTTCTCGTGGCCGGCGTTGATCGAGTCGGTGATGGCGGCATCGCGCGCCCACAGCACCGCCGGCGTGCCGGCGTCCGAGAGGACCTGCGCGAACGTGGTGCCCCACGATCCTGCGCCGAGCACCGTGGCCTTCACGTGCTGTCAGCTCCGGTTTCGGTCGCCGGTGCCGCGGCGGAGCCGGTGGCGGTCCCGGAGTCGGCCGGGATCGTTCTGGGCCCGGTGCTTTCCAGGGGGGACGGCCCCCCACGACCCCCCGCCGGGGACGGGTCGTAGGGGACAGCCGGCGGCTCTTCGTCTCGCAGCTTCGCGACCAGCGCGGTCACGTCCGCCATGATCGCGGCGGTGGCCGCGCGCAGCGCCTTCGCCGATGTCTGCTGGCCGGCCCACTGCGACAGGTCGACGGGCGGGCCGGCGATCGTGCGCACGGTCTTGCGCGGGAACAGTTTGAGGTTCTTGCTGCCGTACGGGAGGATTTCGTAGGTGCCCCAGTGCGCCACGGGGATGACCGGCGCGCCGGTGGCTAGGGCAAGCCTTGCCGCGCCGGTCTTGGACACCATCGGCCACAGGTTGGGGTCGCGCGTCGCGGTCGACTCCGGGTAGATGACCACGGCGGCGCCCTCGGCGAGCTTTTTCTCCGCGTCCTTGAGCACCAGGGCGGCGTCGGCCCGGCCGCGGTGCACGGGGAGCTGTCCAGCCTTGCGCAGGAACGGGCCGATGAATTTGACCTTGAAAGCCGAATCCTTGATCAGGAACGTCGGGTACCGTCCGGACACGTGAAGGAACAGCGCGTCGGTCCCCCAGTCCACGTAGGACAAGTGATTGGGGGCGATGATTACGGGCCCTTTCCTGGGAATGTTCTCCCGGCCAGCCCACTTGTTCCTGATCAGCAGTGTCAGCAGTGGTCGCAGCACGATGACGGAGATCAGCCGCCACGTGGGCGAGTAAGACTTGCTCATCGGGGAGGCCTTCCCATGGTCCGGTTCCGCACGTCATGCACGTCATGCACGTCATGCTCCACATTCTGCCGGTGGGCACCTGCATGACCGAAGATGCCCTGTTCACCTGGACAGTGGTGCTGCCTGTCAAGGTACTAGCCCGCGCCAAGTCCAGGCTCGCGCTCCTCGCCGGTTCCCGCCGCGCGGACCTGGCTCTCGCCCTGGCGTCGGACACCGTTTCCGCGGTTGTCGCCTGCCCTGACGTCACGCGCGTGCTGGTCGTCACGTCCGACGCCAAGGCGGGCTCGCGGCTCGCGGCGCTCGGCGCGATCGTCGTGCCCGACGAGCCGGACGGCGGGCTCAACGCCGCGTTGCGCCACGGGGCCGCGGAAGCGTCGGATCGCTGGCCGGACAGCGGCGTGGCCGCGCTCGCCGCCGACCTGCCCGCGCTGCGGCCCGGCGAGCTCAGCCGGGCGCTGCGGGCGGCGGCTGTCGCGGCGGGCGGTGCCGCGTTCGTGCCTGACGCCGCCGGGATCGGCACGACGATGTACGCGGTCGCGCCAGGGGTGGCTTTCCGGCCGATGTTCGGCGGCGCGTCGCGGGCGCGGCACGCGTCGGCCGGCGCCGTCGAGCTGTCCCTCGACGGCGGGCCAGGGCTGCGCCGGGACGTGGACACGCCGGAAGACCTGCGGGCGGCGGTAGCGCTCGGAGCCGGGTTCCGCACCGCCGCGGTCGCGGGCCAGTTGCTGGCCGGGACGTGAGCTGGGTGGCCGCGGCTCAGAAATGCACGACCGGGCAGGTCAGCGTCCTGGTAATTCCCTCCACGGCCTGAATCTGCGTCGCGACCAGCTTGCCTAGCTCGTCCACGTTCTCGGCGCTGGCGCGCACGATGACGTCGTAGGGGCCGGTGACATCCTCCGCTTGCATGACTCCGGCGATCTCCGCTATCTGCCGTGCCACGCCGGCGGCTTTGCCGACCTCTGTCTGGACGAGGATGTATGCCTGCACCATGGCGTCCTCCTGGGGGGCAGCGTAGGACACCTGCCCGTAATGTGTCACGGTACCGTAGTGGTCCAGACCTGTATCACGGCGTGCGACTGTTTTTTTCGGCCAGCAGTACGCGGGACCGTACCGGAACGTGGAGGCGGCGATCACTGAATCCGGCGGTGCCCCCCGCTCGGTTGCCGACCTGGGCGAATGGGGCGTGATCGCGGCGCTGGCGGCCCGGATGCCCGCCGGGCCGCTGACCTTGGTGGGCATCGGCGACGACGCCGCCGTGGTCGGCGCGCCGTCGGGCAGCGTCGTCGCGGCCGTCGACCTGCTGCTTGAAGGGCGGCATTTCCTGCGCTCCTGGTCATCGGCGTACGACGTGGGCGTGAAGGCGGCGGCGCGCGGCCTGGCCGACATCGCGGCCATGGGCGCGGTGCCGACGGCGCTGCTCGTGGCGCTCGCCGCGCCCGGCACGCTGCCGGCGAGCTGGGCGCTGGATCTGGCTGACGGGCTGGCCTTCGAGGCCGGCCGGGCGGGGGCGGGCGTCGTGGGCGGCGACACCGCGCGGGCCGATTCCGTGCTGCTGTCGGTGACCGCGCTGGGCGACCTGGCTGGCCGCCCGCCGGTGCGCCGGTCGGGCGCCGCGCCAGGGGAGGTGGTGGCGGTGGCAGGCCCGCTCGGCTACTCGGCGGCCGGGTACGCGCTGCTGCAGGCCGGCGTGCCGGCACTCCATGAACTGGCCGCCGCGCATCGCCGGCCAGCGCCGCCCTACGAGGCGGGCCCAGAGGCGGCGCTGCTCGGCGCCACGGCGATGATCGACGTCAGCGACGGCCTGCTCGCCGACCTCGGCCACGTGGCCACGGCAAGCGGCGTGCTGATCAACGTGGAAGATCCGGGGCTCGCGCTTGGTGGCCCGCTACCCGAAGCCGCGGCCCTGGTCCTGGCTGCCGGTCCCTCGTCATCCAGAACGTCCTCGGCTGACTCCCCGGCCTCACTCGCCCTGAACTGGGCGCTGACCGGCGGGGAGGACCACTCACTAGTCGCCACGTTCCCGCCCGCGACGGCTTTGCCGCCACGGTGGCGCGTGATCGGCGCCGTACACGAGGGCCACGGCGTCACGGTCGACGGCCGCCCCTACGAGGGCCCGGCCGGCTGGGAACACTTCCGCTAACACGATAGTCCGCGCTAGCGGGAGACCTTGCCTGCCTTGATGCAGGAGGTGCAGACGTTCAGGCGCTTGGGCGTGCCAGACACGATAGCGCGAACGGTCTGGATGTTCGGGTTCCAGCGGCGGCGGGTGCGGCGGTGCGAGTGCGAGACGTTGTTGCCGAAGCCCGGCCTCTTGCCGCATACGTCGCAGACGGAAGCCACGGTTCGCTCCATTGGTCGTTGGAAGGTCGGTCGGGTGCCGCACCGCGCCGGGACATTAACGCCGACACGAACTTAGGCAGCCTGGGAAGCATACCCGACGGCCCGCCCCTCGCGCGAACCGTCGGCGGACCCGCGTTCCGTCACCGGAATGTCGGCGGGTGCTTCTATGCTGCCAGGTGTGGCCACGCTGCACGATCCGCTTCCGCTGGGCGGGAAGAAGACCAGCGAGGCGTTCGAGAAGGTCTTCGGCATCAGGACGGTCGGAGACCTGCTGCGGCATTACCCGCGCCGGTACTACACCCGCGGTGAGCTGACGCCGCTCGCCGAGCTGCGTGAGGGGGATCACGTCACCGTGCTCGCCCGGGTGGAGAGTGCGGTCCTGGCCCCGTATTCGAGGAATCGCTTCCCGAATGGCGGCCGTAAGACCACTGACCGTGCCGAGGTGACCGTGACGGACGGCACGGCCAGCCTTACGCTGACCTTCTTCGGCGGGGTGCACCGCCACGTCGGGCAGCTCAAGCGCGGCAAGGTCGGGCTGTTCGCCGGTACGGTGTCCACGTTCCGCGGCCACCGCCAGCTCGTGCACCCAGAGTACGAGCTGCTGCCGGCCGACGTGGTTGACGCCGAGAGCACCGCGGAGGCGGCCGCCGAGTACGCGGCGGAGCTGATCCCGGTCTACCCGGCGAGCGCCAAACTGAGCTCCTGGCACATCTCCAGGGCGGTCAAGGTCGTGCTGAACACCCTGGACATCGGCGAGGACCCGCTGCCAGAAGAGGTGCGGCAGCAGCATGACCTGTGGCCGCAGGAGATGGCGATCCGCGCCATCCACGCCCCGCAGGACCGGTCGGACCTGCAACGCGCGCGCAAGCGACTGAAATGGGACGAGGCTTTCGTCATGCAGGCCGCGCTGGCCCAGCGGCGGATGGCCGCCGCCGCGATGCCCGCGATGCCGCGGCCGCCGGAGCAGGACGGGATCGCGGCGGAGTTCGACCGCCGCCTGCCGTTCACGCTGACCGAGGGGCAGCGGTTCGTCGGCGAGGTCATCGCCCGCGACCTGTCGTGCGCGTACCCGATGAACCGGCTGCTGCAGGGCGAGGTCGGCTCGGGGAAGACCGTTGTCGCCGTGCGGGCGATGCTCCAGGTAGTGGACGCCGGCGGGCAGGCCGCGCTGCTCGCCCCGACCGAGGTGCTCGCGCAGCAGCACTACCGGTCGATCACCGCACTGCTCGGGCCGCTCGCCGCCAGCGGGCAGCTCGGCGGTGCCGAGCAGGCCACCCGGGTGGCGCTGCTGACCGGCTCGACCGGCGTCAGGGCACGGCGCTCCGCGCTGTCGGACGCCTTCACCGGTGACGCCGGCATCCTCATCGGCACGCACGCCCTGCTCGAGGACCGGGTGCAGTTCGCCGACCTTGGCCTGGTGGTCATCGACGAACAGCACAGGTTCGGCGTGGAGCAGCGCGACGCGCTGCGGGACAAGGCCCTCGGCTCCCGCCCGCACGTGCTCGTGATGACCGCGACGCCGATCCCGCGGACGGTGGCGATGACCGTGTTCGGCGACCTTGAGGTCTCCACCCTCGCCGAGCTGCCCGCCGGCCGTTCCCCGATCGCCACCCACGTCGTGCCGGCCGCCGAGCGGCCGCGGTACCTGGAGCGGGCCTGGCAGCGGGTCCGCGAGGAGATCGCGGCAGGCCGGCAGGCCTACGTCGTGTGCCCGCGCATCGGCGGCGAGGCGCCGGGCGAAGCGGCCGGGGACGACGGGGATGGCGCGGCCGACGACGCGGACGCCGACTTCGCCGCCCGCCGGCCGCCGCTGGCGGTCCTCGATGTCGCCCCGGCGCTGGAGGGCGGCCCGCTGTCCGGGCTGCGGCTCGGCATCCTGCACGGGCGGCTGAACCCGGACGAGAAGGACCGGGTGATGACCGCGTTCGCGGCCGGGGAGATCGACGTGCTGGTCGCCACCACGGTGATTGAGGTCGGCGTCGACGTGCCCAACGCGACGGCGATGGTCGTGATGGACGCCGAGCGCTTCGGCGTGTCCCAGCTGCACCAGCTGCGCGGCCGGGTTGGCCGGGGCGTGGCGGCCGGGCTCTGCCTGCTGGTCACCGACGCGCCGGAGGCTAGCCCGTCAAGGGAGCGGCTGGACGCCGTGGCGGCGACGTCCGACGGGTTCCGGCTGTCCAGGCTCGACCTGGAGCAGCGCAGGGAGGGCGACGTGCTCGGCGCCGCGCAGGCGGGCCGGCGCAGCAGCCTGAAGATGCTGCGGCTGCTGGCCGACGAGGAGCTGATCGCGTTCGCCAGGCAGGAGGCGTCGGCGGTCGTCGAGGCCGACCCGCAGCTGGCCGGCCATCCCGCGCTCAGGGAGGCAATCGACGACCTGCTCGGCCCGCAGCGCGTCGAGTTCCTCGACAAGGCCTGAGCGGGGACAGACTGGGAGCATGACACGGGTCATCGGCGGCACGGCCGGCGGGCGCAGGCTGGCCGTCCCGCGCGGCACGTCGACCAGGCCCACCAGCGACCGGGCCAGGGAGGGGCTGTTCTCCTCGGTCCAGTCCGAACTCGGCTCCCTGACCGGAAAGCGGGTGCTCGACTTGTACGCCGGCTCCGGCGCGGTCGGTCTCGAGGCGCTGTCCCGGGGGGCCGGGCACGTGCTGCTCGTGGAGTCCGACACAAGGACGGCCGCGGTGATCAAGGCGAACGTGGCGGCGATCGGCATCGCCGGCGCGACAGTGGTCACCGACCGCGCCGAACGGCTGCTCGGCCGGCCGCCAGAGCCGGCCGGCCGCTACGACCTGGTCTTCGCCGACCCGCCGTACGCCGTGACCGCGGACACGGTGACGCGGGTGCTGACACTGCTCGCCGGGGGCTGGCTGAGAGACGGCGCGCTGGTCGTGGTGGAGCGCGCCACCCGGTCAGGACCGCTGGAGTGGCCCCCCGGCTACCAGCCAGGGAAGTCGCGAAGATACGGTGAGGCCACCTTTTGGTATGGCTGGCATGGCGACAGCGCCTGAGGAGTGAGGACCGAGTGCAGCGAGTGGTATGTCCTGGTTCGTTCGATCCGGTCACGAACGGTCACCTGGACATCGTCAGCAGAGCCGCGGGCCTGTACGACGAGGTCATCGTCGCCGTGCTCATCAACGTCACCAAGCACAGCCTCTTCAGCGTGGACGAGCGGGTCGACATGCTGACCGAGGTCACCAAGGGATACGGCAACGTGCGGATCGAGCGCTTCCACGGTCTGCTGGTCGACTTCTGCGCGGCGAACGGCATCACGGCGGTGGTCAAGGGACTCCGCGCGGTCAGCGACTTCGAGTACGAGATGCAGATGGCGCAGATGAACTACCGGCTGGCGAAGATCGAGACGCTGTTCATGACCACCAACCCGCTGTTCTCGTTCCTGAGCTCCAGCCTGGTCAAGGAGATCGCCAAGTACGGCGGCGACGTCAGCGGCCTGGTCCCGGACATCGTGCTGGACCGGCTGCACGCCCGGCTCGCCGAGGAGTAGCGGGTGGCCGGCCCGCCGCCGTGCCGCCGAGTTGGGAATAGAGCGGGCCGCCGGTAGGCTAAACGGTCGGTTCACCCATTGCCTACACGGTAAACTGCGATGTCAAATACAAAAGGAAAATCCGTCGCGCGCGGAGTGCCCGGTGCGCACGGCCAGGGCTCAGACTCGGGAACGCGAGTCCCAGCCGGCCATGGCCGTGGCAGCGGTGACTTCGTGTTCGACATGCGGCCGCTCGGCCGGCAGCCTGGTTCTGTCCGGGACGAGACACGGACGGCGCACGCGCCTGATGGTCTCGGATCGGGGCTGGCCTTGGTGCCTGCCGATGCGGAAGTTGCTCTTGACCTGCGGTTCGAGGCGGTAACCGAGGGGGTGCTCGTCACCGGCTCGGCGGTCGTCCCGCTGACAGGCGAGTGCGCGCGGTGCCTGGACCCGCTGACCGCCGGCATGGAGGTCAGCTTCCAGGAGCTGTACCGCTACCTGCCGGACCCGGATGAAGACGAGGCCGACGAGGAGCGCTTCCTCGACGGTGACTGGCTTGACCTGGGGCCGGCGTTCCGTGACGCAGTGGTGCTCGCGTTGCCGCTTTCGCCGCTGTGCCGGGAAGACTGCCCAGGGCTGTGCGCCGAATGCGGCGCGCGGCTCGCCGACGCGGGCCCGCAGCACGGGCACGCGGCGGACGTGGACCCCCGCTGGGGCCCGCTTCGCCAGCTTGACATTACTGACCGAGTAGAAGACTGACAGGAGAGCAGAAGTGGCTGTTCCCAAGCGGCGGATGTCGCGCAGCAACACGCGTTCGCGGCGCTCGCAGTGGAAGACGTCCGCGCCGACACTGGTGGCCTGCCCGCAATGCCACAGCCCGAAGCTGCCGCACGCCGCCTGCCCGACTTGCGGCACCTACCGGCGGCGGCAGGTCATCGAGCCGGCCTGAGCCTGCATTGGGGAATGCAGGTGAGCGGCAGACGCAACGACGGGGACGGTACGGAAGCGAGAGATCCTGCCGAGCTGACATCGGTGCTCAGAGTGCCGATCACGCCAGCCACGCTGGAGCGTGCGCTCACTCACCGTTCGTACGCTTACGAGAACGGCGGCCTGCCGACCAACGAGCGGCTTGAGTTCCTCGGCGACTCGGTGCTCGGGCTCGTGGTGACGGACGCGCTGTTCAGGGGGCATCCCACCCTGCCGGAAGGGCACCTGGCGAAGCTGCGCGCCGCGGTGGTGCAGATGGGCGCGCTCGCTGAGGTGGCGCGGGAACTCCACCTCGGCGGGTACATCAGGCTGGGCCGCGGCGAAGAGGGCACCGGCGGCAGGGACAAGCCGTCCATCCTCGCCGACACGCTCGAAGCGGTGATCGGCGCGACGTACATCGACTGCGGTCTTGACGCGGCGAGCGCGCTCGTGCACCGGCTCTTCGACCCGGTGATCGAGCGTTCGGCGCTGCTCGGCGCGGGCCTCGACTGGAAGACCTCACTGCAGGAGCTGACCGCCTTGCGGGGCCTTGGCGTGCCCGAGTACATGGTCAAGGACAGCGGTCCCGACCACATGAAGCTGTTCCGCGCCGTCGTGCGAGTGGGCAGCAGGGAGCTCGGCGCGGGCGAAGGCCGCTCGAAGAAGGCCGCGGAGCAGCTGGCCGCCGAGGCGGCGTGGCGGGCGATCACCGACGAGAGCGGGCCCCCCGCGACGCCAGAATCCGCCGGGTAACGCCGGCGAACAGTACGGGACCAGTAACGCATGCCAGAACTACCCGAGGTCGAGACCGTCCGCGCCGGCCTTGAACGCCACGTCGTCGGCCGGACGGTCGCCGACGTCCAGGTGCTGCATCCGCGCGTGGTGCGGCGCGACCTCGCCGGGCCCGCCGGCTTCGCCGCGGCCATGGCCGGCCGGCCGGTCAAGCGCGCCGAACGCCGCGGTAAGTACCTCTGGCTCGCGCTCGACGACGAGGAGGCGCTGCTCGCGCACCTGGGGATGAGCGGGCAGCTGCTGGTCGGTGACCCGGACCGCCCGCTGTCACCGCACGTGCGGGCGCGGTTCACGTTCACCGACGGCGGTGCCGACCTGCGCTTCACCGACCAGCGCACGTTCGGCCACCTCATGCTGTGCCCCCTCGGGGGGAGCGATCCCCCCCAGACCCCCCCTGCGCATGGGGGGATCCATCCCCCCATATCGCCCCTGGACGCGCGGGAGCTGCCCGCGCCGATCGCGCACATCGCGCCTGACCCGCTGGAAGCGGCGTTCGACCCGGACGATTTCGCCGTCAGGCTGACCCGCCGCCACACGGGCGTCAAGCGGGCGCTGCTCGACCAGTCGCTGATCAGCGGGGTCGGCAACATCTACGCGGACGAGGCGCTGTGGCGCGCCAGGCTGCACTGGGCAAGGCCGACGGAGACGTTGCGGCGCGGCGAGGTCTCCCGACTGCTGGAAGCCGTCAGCGACGTGCTGTCCGAGGCCCTGCGAGCAGGCGGGACGTCCTTCGACGCTCTCTACGTAAACGTCAACGGCGAGAGCGGCTACTTCGACCGGTCACTGCAGGCCTACGGCAGGGAAGGCGAGCCCTGCGGCCGCTGCGGCACCCCGATCCGCCGCGACGCGTTCATGAACCGCTCGTCCTACAGCTGCCCGCACTGCCAGCCGCGCCCCCGCCGCGCGCACCCGTGACAGTCGAAATGTTCGACATAACCGTCGTCATTGCCGCCGTTAAGTCAAACATTTATTCGCGCTAACCGCCCATGTGCACGCGCGCGACAGGCCCAAGATGTGGTGGTTTGGATTGTCCGGGCAGAGCATCTTTGGTATGATAGCGACATAACGGGTACCAGGGTGTGCCTCGGCTTGACCACAAAAGGCCAGGGTGAGACCCTATAACTGTTTGGTTGCACGCATCGGCGTGCGCATTGCACGTGTACCCACTCTGGTCACTCAGTGTGGAGGACCTTTAACCATGGCGAAGGCTCTATTCGGCCACGTCGGCGGTGCAGATCCGCGCATGATCTCCGAGATGCGCCGTCTCCAGCAGCGGGTTCGCGACCTGGAAGCCGAGCTTATGCGGCTCCAGGAAGAGAACGACGCGCTTGCGGCTGGCGGCGGACACGAGGATGACGTGCTCGTTCTGGATCGCGAGCCGGCGCTCACCTGACGATCTCAGGGAGCTCCGCTTAGCCCGCACGACACCGCGGGTGCGACACGGCACAACCGACAACAACGAACCAGGGACGCCCTCCCGGCGTCCCTCTTCGTTGTCTCTGCTGTTCGGATGTCCGTTTTGCCGTCTGTGGCAAGAAACACACTCCCAGCATTAAACGCGTGTGACGCGATGTGCTTCTTTTACCCTGGTGTCCGGTGGTACACGCCTGTTGTTCAAGAGAATTTGCCATTGCCGCGCCGTTCCCGCGGCTAATCCCGGACACGCGGTAGTGTTCGCGATGGCAGCCGTTCGACAGGCGGATCCCGGGGGAGGAGAGGGCTCGTGTACCTGAAGTCCCTCACCCTGCGCGGCTTCAAGTCGTTCGCCTCGGCTACCACGCTGCGCCTCGAGCCGGGGATCACCTGCGTCGTCGGCCCCAACGGCTCGGGCAAGTCCAACGTCGTCGACGCGCTCTCCTGGGTGATGGGCGAACAGGGCGCCAAGAGCCTGCGCGGCGGCAAGATGGAAGACGTCGTCTTCGCCGGCACCACCTCCCGCGCCCCGCTCGGCCGCGCCGAGGTCACGCTCACCATCGACAACACGGACGGCGCCCTGCCGATCGACTACGCCGAGGTGACGATCAGCCGGCTGATGTTCCGCTCCGGCCAGAGCGAGTACGCCATCAACGGCGACAGCTGCCGCCTGCTTGACGTGCAGGACCTGCTCTCCGACAGCGGGCTTGGCCGCGAGATGCACGTCATCGTCGGCCAGGGCCAGCTCGACCAGATCCTGCACGCCGGCCCCGAGGCGAGGCGCGCGATCATCGAGGAGGCGGCCGGCGTCCTCAAGCACCGCAAGCGCAAGGAGAAGGCGCTGCGCAAGCTCGAGGCGATGCAGGCCAACCTGACCAGGCTCGTCGACCTGACCGCGGAGCTCAACCGGCGCCTGAAGCCCCTGGGCAGGCAGGCGGAGGTCGCCCGCAAGGCGGCCACCATCCAGGCCGACCTGCGCGACGCCCGGCTCCGCCTGCTCGCCGACGACTACGTCACGCTGCGGGACGAAGAAGCGCGCGAGGCGGCCGGCGAGGCCGCGATCCGCGCCCGCCGCGAGACGCTGGAACGAGACCTGGCCGCCGCCCGCGGACAGGAAGCCGAGCTCGACACCGCCGCGGCGGCGCAGGCGGCCGAGCTGGGCCAGGCGCAGCAGACCTGGTTCGCGCTGTCCTCGCTCACCGAGCGGCTGCGCGGCATCGCCGGCCTGGCCACGGAACGGGTCAGGCTGCTGTCCGCCGACCCGGAACCGGACCGGCCCGGCCGCGACCCGGACGAACTCGAACGGCAGGCGGCCGAACTGCGCGACGAGGAAGCGGGCCTGACCGAGCGACTCGGCGACGGGCGCGAAGCGCTCTCCGCCGCGGTCGCCGAACGGTCCGCCGCCGAGGCGGCCCTCGCCGCCACCGAGCGCAGGCTGGCCGACGCGGCCCGGGCCGCGGCCGGCCGCGCAGAGCGCCTGGCGCGGTTGCGCGGCATGGTCGACGCCGCCGGCAGCCGCAGCGCCGCCACCCAGGAGGAAATCGGCCGCCTGACCGCGGCCGCCGAGCAGGCCAGGGCGCGCGCCGAGCGGGCCCGCCTGGAGTACAGCCAGGTCCAGGACGTAGCCGACGGCGGCGACTCCGACCGCAGCGGCCTGGCCGCTGAGCTGGAGCGGGCGGCTGAGGCTCACGATCGTTCTTCGGAACGTACGACGGCGGCTCGCAAGGCGGAACGCGCCGCCAACAGCGAGGTAGCCGCGCTGCGGGCTCGTGTCCAGGCGCTGGAGGAGACCCTGCGGCAGGGCGTAGACGCCACCGCCGCGGTGCTCGCCGACCCCGGCAGGTTCCACGGCGTGCTCGGCCCGTTCGCGGCGCGGCTCGCCGTCGCCGACGGCTATGAGACGGCCATCGCCGCGGCTCTCGGCGCCGCCGCCGAGGCGGTCACCGTCGACGGGCTCGAGTCGGCCGTGGACGTGCTCGCGGCCATCCACGCCGCCGACGCTGGCACGGTCGGCCTGGTCATCGCGGGCCCGGCCGCGAACACGGAGGCAAAGCGCCCCGCCCTCGCAGGCTCTGCCCGGTGGGCGGCCGACCTCGTGACGGCGCCTGATGAGCTGGCCGGAGCGGTCCGGGAACTGCTCGCCGATGTCGTGGTGACGGCGGACCTCGCGGAGGCGGCCGCTTACGTTCGGGATAATCCTGATTTTCGCGCCGTGACCGCGAGCGGCGACCTGCTCGGCGCGCACTGGGCGCACGGCGGGTCAGCGCGGCCGCAGTCACTGCTGGACGTGCGCGCCGCGGCCGGCGAGGCGGCCGCGCGGCTGACAGCCGCGGAGCTCGCGGAAGAGGCCGCAGCGGAAGCGCTGGCCGAGGCTAGCGAGGCGCAGGAAGCCGCCAGGGTCGCCCTCGAGGAAACCCGCGGCCTGATGCAGGCCGCGGACGCTGCGGCGGCGGAGATCTCCGGCCGGCTCGGCCGTCTCGGCGGCGCCGCGCGGGCCGCGGCAGACGAGGCCAAGCGGCTGGACGCCTCGGTGGGTGCCGCGCGCAGGTCCGCCGACAAGGACGCGGCCAGGCTCACCGCGCTGAAGAGCGAGCTCGCCGAGGCGGAGGCCGAGGAACTGCGGGGCCGTGACCCCGATTTCGAGAACCAGCTGGCCGACGACGAGCGCGAGGAGATGGCGCAGCGGACCGCGGCCGCCCGCGAGACCGAGATGGACGCCAGGCTGGAGGTGCGCACCGTGGAGGAGCGGCTGCGCGCCATCGGCGGGCGCGCCGATTCGCTCGCCGGGGCCGCCGCCGCCGAGCGCGCCGCGAGGGAGCGGACCGCCGTCCGGCGCCGCCAGCGTACGGCGCAGGCCGCGGTCGCGAGAGCAGTGGCCACGGGCGCGGCAGTCGCGGTCGGCGTCGCGGAGTCCTCCCTGGCCCTGGCGGAGGCTCGCCGGTCCGCCGCCGAGGCGGCGAGCGCGGGCAGCTCAGAGACGCTCAAGGCAGTGCGGGCCCGGGTTACGGCGCTGGCCGGCGAGCTCGACGGGGTGGTCAACACGGCGCACGGCGCCGAGATCGCCAGGGCCGAGCACCGGCTGCGTCTCGAGCAGCTCGCCGCTCACGCGGTCGACGAGTACGGCGTCGAGCCGGGGGCCCTGATCGCCGAGTACGGCCCAGGTGTCCCGGTCCCGGTGACCGAGGCCGCCCCGCGGCCGGCTAGATCTCACGCCAATGGCAATGGCAATGGCAACGGCAGTGGCCCGCCGCCCGCGACGCTCGCCGCCGCGCTGCGCGCGGTGCGCGCGGAGGCGGGCCAGCTCGAAGAAGCGGACCAGTTCGAACCGGAAGCGGAGCAAGCCAGCGCGCCGGCCGACGGCCCCGCCCAGCCCGCCCAGCCCGCCGAGGTCACCGGCGTCCCGTACGTCCGCGCGGAGCAAGAGGCGCGCGCGGAGGCAGCGGAGCGGCAGCTCGCGAGGCTCGGCAAGGTGAATCCGCTGGCGCTTGAGGAGTACGCGGCGCTGCAGGAGCGGCACCAGTTCCTGGCCACGCAGCTGGAAGACCTGCGCAAGACCCGCCGTGACCTGCTCACCGTGGTCAAGGAGGTCGACGACCGGGTGCAGGAGGTGTTCGCCTCCGCCTACGCCGACACGGCGCGCGAGTTCGAGGGCCTGTTCGCGCGGCTGTTCCCCGGCGGTTCCGGGCGGCTGCTGCTGACCGAGCCCGACGACATGCTGGCCACCGGCATCGAGATCGAGGCGCGGCCACCCGGCAAGAAGGTCAAGCGGCTGTCCCTGCTGTCCGGCGGCGAGCGGTCGCTGACCGCGATCGCGTACCTGTTCGCGATCTTCAAGGCCAGGCCGTCGCCGTTCTACGTGCTTGACGAGGTTGAGGCCGCGCTTGACGATACGAACCTGCAGCGGCTGCTGGGGGTCTTCGATGAGCTGCGGGAGAACTCCCAGCTGGTCGTCATCACCCACCAGCGGCGGACGATGGAGGCGGCCGACGCCCTGTACGGCGTCACGATGCGCGGTGACGGCGTCTCGAGCGTGATCAGCCAGCGCGTTCGCGAGCACGAACCCGCCTAAGGCCGGCCATCGGTCCTGCTTCGCCTCCGCCTGCTGCGCCCGAGGCGCCTAGCCCGCAGCATCGACCGAGGATCGTCCCACATCGTGGGACGATCCTCACTTAGGAGCAGAAACCTACGCAGAACCGCTGATAACAGCAAGAAAAGTGCAGGGTTCTGCTCCTAAGACAGCGGTCCGGGCTGGCGATACCCAGCATCGGCGTTCGCCGGGCGCTCCAAGGCCGGCCGGCATTGGCGGGTTAGGGGCTGGCTTTCACATTCATCCGCTCCGACCGGGACCCGGCGTGTGCGCGGTGGGGAAGCGGGCAGGTTGTAGTGTGCTCAGGGGCGCCAGCCACCGGCTCGAGGCCGGGTGGACAGCGTCGCGCGATCACCGGTTCGGGAGACTGAGGGTTGTTATGGGTTACATCATCCTCATCGTTGTGCTTGCCGTGCTCATCCTCGCCGTGGGCGGGACGATGCTGCTGCGGCCGCGGGGTACCCGCGGCGTGCGGCGCGGTCGCGCGGGCGGCGACCTCGGTTCCGGAACCGGAACGGGGACGATCACCAGACCCGACGCCGACACGGATACGGCCGGCACCGAGACCGCTCAGGCCCCGCCGGTCCCGCGTCCGGCCGGCACACCCGCGCCGCCCGAGCCGCCGGTCGTCGAGAAGCCGCCGCCGTCGGCCGGGCGGATGATGCGGCTGCGGGCGCGGCTGGCGAGGTCGCAGACCGGCTTCGGCGCCGCGCTGCTCGGCCTGCTGTCCAGGGACCGGCTTGACGACGACACCTGGGACGAGATCGAAGAGGTCCTGATCACGGCCGACGTCGGCGTCACGCCGGCCAGGCAGATCGTGTCGGAGCTGCGGACCCGGGTGAAGGTCGAGGGGACGCGGACCCCTGAGGAGGTGCGGGCCATGCTCCGCGCCGAACTGCTCGCCCAGGTGGAAACCACGGCGAGCAGGGCGCTGCGGACACAGCGTCACGAGGGGCGGCCGGCGGTCATCCTCGTGGTCGGTGTCAACGGCACGGGGAAGACCACCACCGTCGGCAAGCTCGCCAGGTCGCTGGTCGGCGACGGGGACACGGTAGTGCTCGGCGCGGCCGACACGTTCCGTGCCGCGGCCGTCGACCAGCTGCAGACCTGGGGAGACCGGGTGGGCGCGCAAACCGTCCGCTCGGACAAGGAAGGCGCGGACCCGGCCAGCGTCGCCTTCGAGGCGGTCAGCCAGGGCATCGAGAGCGAGGCCGACGTGGTGCTCATCGACACGGCGGGCCGGCTGCACACCAAGACCGGCCTGATGGACGAGCTCGGCAAGGTCAAGCGCGTCATCGAGAAGCGCACCAGCGTTGACGAGGTGCTGCTGGTGCTCGACGCCACCACCGGGCAGAACGGGCTCCGGCAGGCCCGGGTATTCGCCGAGGTGGTAGACGTGTCGGGCATCGTGCTGACGAAGCTCGACGGAACCGCCAAGGGCGGCATCGTGATCGCGGTGCAGCGGGAGCTTGAGGTTCCCGTAAAGCTCGTCGGCCTCGGTGAGGGGCCTGACGACCTGGCGCCGTTCGACGCGGAGACGTTCGTGGACGCGATCCTCGGCGACTGAGGCGGCCAGCCGTTCGGCTGGCTGAAACATTCGCGTAATACGAGGGCCGCCTGTTTCACGTCCCCGACACATTCAGACTGGACGCAGGAAACGCCGGTACGTCATTGTCAGTTCAGGCTAACGAGAGGGTGACTACATGAAGCTCATTACGGCTGTCATCAAGCCCTTCAAACTCGATGATGTCAAGGCGGCGCTGCAGGCGTTCGGCGTGCACGGCATGACAGTCAGTGAAGCGAGCGGATACGGCAGGCAGCGCGGGCATACCGAGGTGTACCGGGGCGCGGAGTACCAGGTGGACCTGGTGCCCAAGGTCCGGGTCGAGGTCATCTGCGATGACGAAGACGCCGAGACCCTTGTCGACGTGATCGTCAAGGCATCGCAGACCGGCCGGATCGGGGACGGCAAGGTATGGGTGCTGCCGGTCGATTCGGTGGTCCGGGTGCGCACGGGTGAGCGCGGTTCTGACGCGCTCTGAGCCGGCGCGCCAGCCCGCTGGGCTGAGCCGGGCCTGATAAGACGCGGGGGGCCAGTACCGCGAGCGTGCCGTGCATACGGTGCGCACAACTTATCCGGGGGACCTGGTGAGCTTACATGACCACTTTCGCGGCTGATCGTAGCCGAAGGACTACAGAAACGGACCGCTGGCTGGCCGGGCTGCTGGGGGCGGAGCCCGGCGTCGCCCTCGTCGCCGTCGGCGGCTACGGTCGCAAGGAACTGCTGCCAGGCAGCGACCTCGACGTGCTGCTGCTGCACGACGGCAGGGAAGGCATCGCCAAGATCGCCGACCGGATCTGGTACCCGGTCTGGGATTCCGGTGCCAGGCTCGACCACGCCGTGCGGACCGTGCCGCAGGCCAGGCGGGTGGCGCGCAGCGACCTCAAGGTCGCGCTGGGACTGCTGAACGCGCGGCACGTGGCGGGGGACCCGGACTTGACTAACTCGCTGCGCGAGGGCGCGCTCGAGGACTGGCGCAGCAACGCCAAAACCAGGCTGGCCGAGCTCAAGGAGCTCCACGAGGAGCGCACCAGGATGCACGGCGAGCTCGCCTTCCTCCTCGAGCCTGACCTGAAGGAGTCACGCGGCGGCCAGCGGGATGTGCACGCCATCCAGGCGATCGCCGCCGCCTGGGTCGCCCCCGCGCCAGGCCCGCGGGTGCGCGCCGCGTACGAGCAGATCCTGGACGCGCGGCACGTGCTGCACGAGGTCACCGGGCGGCACATGGACCGGCTGGTGCTCGAAGAACAGGACGAGGTCGCGCGCACGCTCGGCCTGCTGGACGGCGACGCGCTGCTGCGGCAGCTCGCCGGCGCGGGCCGCACGGTGGCCTATGCGGTCGATGGCGCCTTCAGGCAGGCCGACAGGGCCGGCGGCCGTCGCGGGCTCGGGATACGGATGCGCCGCGGCAAGCCGGAGCGCCGCCCGCTTGCGGACGGGGTGGTCGAGCAGGACGGCGAGGTGGTGCTGGCCAGGGCCGCGGTGCCGGCCAGCGATCCGGTGCTCGTGCTGCGTGCCGCCGCCGCGGCGGCCCAGACGGGCCTGCCGCTGGCGCCGCGCGCGCTCGCGCGGCTGGCCGACTGCCCGGCGCTGCCGGTGCCGTGGCCGGACGACGCCCGCGACGCGCTGGTCGCGCTGCTTGGCGCCGGGCCGGCCGCGATCAGCGTCTGGGAGGCGCTGGACCAGGAGGGGCTGGTGACCGCGCTGATCCCGGACTGGGAGCGGGTGCGGAACCGGCCGCAGCGCAACCCGCTGCACCGCTTCACCGTCGACCGGCACCTGGTCGAGTGCGCGGCGAACGCCGCCGCCCTCACCCGCGACGTGGCCAGGCCCGATCTGCTGCTGCTCACCGCGCTGCTGCACGACATCGGCAAGGGATGGCCAGGCGACCACAGCGTCTCGGGCGAGGTGGTGGCCCGTGACGTGGCCCGCCGCGTCGGGCTGAGCGAGGCGGACTCGGAAGTGGTCGCCATCGCCGTCCGGCACCACCTGCTGCTGCCCGTGGTGGCGACCCGCAGGGACCTCGATGACCCGATGACCGCCCAGCACGTCGCGACCGCGGTGGGCAGCAGGCTGCTGCTGGACCTGCTGCACGCGCTGTCGATCGCGGACGGGCTGGCAACCGGCCCCGCGGCCTGGAACGACTGGAAGGCAGGCCTGGTCGCGGACCTGGTGCGGCGGGTCACCGTGGTGCTGGACGGCGAGCCCATGCCGGAGCCCGCGCCGCTGCGCGAGGACCAGCTCGCGCTCGTCACCGACGGCAGCCCGGCGGCGATCGTCAAGGGCGGTGAGGTAACCGTGGTGGCGCTGGACCGGCCCGGTCTGCTGTGGCGCGCAGCGGGCGTGCTGGCCTCGCACCGGCTCGCGGTGCGCGGCGCCACCGCTACGTCGGTCGGCGACACCGCGGTCACGGTGTTCAGCGTGGCGCCGGAGTACGGCGATCCGCCGGACGCCCACCTGGTCGCCGCCGACCTGCGGCGCATGCTCGAGGGCCGGCTGGACGTCGAGGACCGGCTCGAGCGGCGGGCGCGCGCGGCCCGGCCGCGCGGCAGCGCGGCGCCGCCGCCGAAGGTGACGCTCGTCGACGGCGCTTCGCGGACCGCGACGGTGGTTGAGGTGCGGGCGCACGACGAACCGGGCCTGCTGTGGCGGATCGGCCGTGCGCTCGGCGAATGCGGCCTGAACGTGCGCGCCGCCCTGGTGGAAACGCTCGGCGCGGAGGCGGTCGACGTGTTTTACGTCACCGACTCCGCGGGCGGCCTGCTCAGCGATCCGGACGCGCGGCGCCGCGTGGTCGCCGCGGTGCTGTCCGCGCTCAGTTCCGATTTATTCATCCGGAACGTACGCGGTTGACTCTTTGCGGCTTAGAGTTCTGCCGGCCCGGTAGCCTGGAAGCGTGTTTGAGACGCTCTCCGACCGGTTGACCCAGGTCTTCTCCCAGTTGCGCGGCAAGGGCCGGCTGTCGCCCGCCGACATCGACGCGACCGCGCGCGAGATACGCATCGCCCTGCTCGAGGCGGACGTCGCGCTGCCCGTGGTCAGGCAGTTCATCGCGCGGGTGAAGGAACGGGCCAGCGGCGCCGAGGTGTCGCAAGCGCTGAATCCCGCGCAGCAGGTCATCAAGATCGTCCACGAGGAGCTCGTCGAGATCCTCGGCGGCGAGGCCAGGCGGCTGCGGTTCGCCAAGGTGCCGCCGACCGTGATCCTGCTGGCGGGCCTGCAGGGTTCCGGTAAGACCTCGCTGGCCGGCAAGCTCGCGCTGTGGCTCAAGGAGCAGGGCAACACGCCGCTGCTCGTGGCCGCGGACCTGCAGCGGCCGAACGCCGTCGACCAGTTGCAGGTGATCGGGCGCCAGGCGGGCGTCCCGGTGTACGCTCCGGAACCGGGCAACGGCGTCGGCGATCCCGTCGCCGTGGCGCGCCAGTCGCTCGACGAGGCGCGCCGGACGCTGCACAACATCGTGATCATCGACACCGCGGGCCGCCTCGGCATCGACCAGGAGATGATGGCGCAGGCCGCCGCGATCAGGGACGCGGTCGAGCCTGACGAGATCCTGTTCGTCGTCGACGCGATGATCGGCCAGGACGCGGTGGCGACCGCGCAGGCCTTCCTGGAGGGCGTGGGCTACGACGGCGTGGTGCTGACCAAGCTGGACGGTGACGCCCGCGGAGGTGCGGCGCTGTCGATCGCGGCGCTGACCGGCAAGCCGATCATGTTCGCGTCCACCGGCGAGAAGCTAGCCGACTTCGACATGTTCCACCCGGACCGGATGGCCTCGCGCATCCTGGACATGGGTGACGTGCTCAGCCTGATCGAGCAGGCGGAGAAGGCGTTCGACGCCGATCAGGCCGCGTCGATGGCCAACCGGATGATGTCCGGTGAGGGGTTCACCCTTGAGGACTTCATCGAGCAGCTCGGCATGCTGCGCAAACTCGGCCCGATCCAGAACCTGCTCGGCATGATGCCAGGCGCCGCGAAGAACAAAGAGCTGCTTTCGCAGATCAACGACAGGGACCTGGACCACGCCGAGGCCATCGTCCGCTCGATGACCCCGGGCGAACGGCAGAACCCGAAGATCATCAACGGCTCGCGGCGGCTGCGCATCGCCAACGGCTCGGGCACCACGGTGGGCGAGGTGTCCCAGCTCGTCACGAACTTCTTCGAGGGCCAGAAGCAGATGCGCCAGATGCTCGGCGGCGCGATGCCCGGCATGCCGGGGATGATGGGCGGGGGCGCCCGGCGGGCGGCCAAGGCCGCGGCGAAGTCGTCGAAGAAGGGCAAGCGCAGGAGCGGCGACCCGCGCAAGGCGGCGCTGGCCGCGTCGGGTGGCGGCCAGGGCGGGCAAGGCGGCGGCCAGCAGGCGGCCGCCCAGGCCGCTGAGGCAGCTCAGGCCGCTCAGGCCCAGCAGGCGCCGGCCTCGATGGAGGAGCTGGCGGAGATGCTGCGCGACGCGCAGGCGGCCGGGGGCACTGGCGGTCAGGGCGGCGACAACGGCTTCGCCGGCTTCCGCGGCGGCCCGTCGGCGCTGCCGCAGTTCCCCGGTGGCGGCCTGCCCCAGGGCAACGTCCCGGCCGCCTTCGGCAAGCGCAACAACAAGAAGAAGAAGTAACCGCCGGGCGCGTACACTTTGGCACATGGTGTGGCCTTTCCGTAATCGCGGAATGGTGGAACGGACCTGTGCCCCACGAGTCTCCGTAGGGCCGGACCTGAGATATGCCCAAGGGCGTAGCCCCTTCACCCAGGCCGGGACGGACCAATTCCTGGCGGCTTCGCATCTGGACGACCCCGATGCGGTGGACGAGGATTCCAGGCTTTTCAGGGAGTTGCAGGTCTGCCCGAAATGCACCGCGAGCCGGTATGCACAGCGGCGGATCCCTGGTCAGGAAAGTCGCTAGGTTAGTCCGCCGCGATGGCGCGGACCGAGTCGATCGTGTCCGCTTCTGCGGCGAGCTTGTCCTCGCGGTAGCGGAGCACCCGCGCGAAGCGCAGCGCGACGCCGCCGGGATAACGCGGGCTGCGCTGCACGCCGTCGAAGGCGATCTCGACGACGAGTTCGGGCCGTACGTAGACGGTCCAGTCGTCGCGGTGGTCCTCGAGCTCGAGCAGCCGCTCGGTCTGCCAGGTGAGCAGCTCGTCGGTGAGGCCCTTGAACGTCTTGCCGAGCATCACCCAGCCGCCGGTCACCGGATCGCGGGCGCCGAGGTGCAGGTTGGACAGCCAGCCCTGGCGGCGGCCGTGGCCCCACTCGACAGCGAGGACCACCAGGTCCAGCGTGTGCCGGGGCTTCACCTTGATCCATCCGGCGCCGCGCCGCCCGGCCGCGTACGGCGCGGTCAGCGCCTTGACCACGACGCCCTCGTGGCCCCGGGCAACCGCGTCCTTGAAGAAGGCCGTAGCCTCGTCCGCGTCGCCGGTCACCAGCCGCGGCATGAGCATGGCGGCCGGGACGACCATGGCGAGCGCCTCGTGGCGCTGCTCGTCGGGCCGGTCGATCAGGTCGGTGCCGTCGAGGTGCAGCACGTCGAACAGGAACACCGAGAGCGGCACCGGGTTTTCCGGCGCCGCGTCGCTCGCCGCCCGCGCGGAGGTGTCCTGGAACGGGTAAGGCCGGCCGTCCGGTCGCAGCGCGATGAGCTCGCCGTCGAACACCGCGCTGCGCACCGGCAGCGCGGCGAGCGCGGCGACGACCTCGGGCAGCCGGGCCGTGATGTCGTCGAGCGTCCTGGTGAACAGCCGGACGGTCTTATCGCCGTCTCCCGAGATGTGCGCCTGGATCCGGATGCCGTCGAGCTTCCATTCCACGGCGGCCGGCCCGCCTATCTTGGCCAGTGCCTCCTCGATGGACGGCTCGCTCCCGGCCAGCATCGGCTTTAGCGGCTGCCCGACCAGCAGCCCGAACCCGGCTAGCGCCGCGCTCCCGCCGCTCAGCGCCGCCCCGGCCACCGCGGGCAGCGACCCGCGCAGCATCACGGCGCGCCGGACCTGCGCTGCGGGAACGTCAGCCGCTCGCGCCACCGCCTCGGTCATCACCCCGTCGAGCGCGCCCTGGCGCAGCTCGCCGGACAGCAGCCGCACGAGGAAGTACTGCTCATCGTCGGTGGCGGCGCCTAGCACCTCGCCGATCAGCCGCTTCCGCTCGGCCGCCGACCCCTTGCCGCTCTGCGCCCCGATCCTGCTGAACGCCTCGTCCACGTCGCCAACCGTCAGCGACGGGGCAGCCGCCGGCGGCGGTGCCGACCGCAGCGCCGCCCACCCGACGCCGATTTGCCGCTGCGGCAGTTCCCCGGACAGCCAGGCGACGACGACGGGTGCTTCTTCCGGCGTGGCGGACCGGAGCGCCGAGGAAAGGGCGTCGATCTTCCCGAGCCGGGCCGGCGTACCCGCGACGGCGCGCGACACCTCAGCGAGTTCTGCGAGCAACACGCCTTACATTCTCCCGGAGGCCGCCGGTTCACGCATAGCTGCCCCTAGGCGCGCCATTTGATGTCGGCCAGCCGGCGGGCGCCCACGTAGCCGTTGTCGGCGAACCAGCGCGCGGATTCCGTGATGGCCTCGCGCGCCGGCCGCGAGGTATGGCCGATCTCGGTGCGCGCTCGCTCGTCGCTGAAGATCATCCTGGCCGCCGACATGCGCGCGGCCTCGAACGGCACGCGGGGCTCCTGGCGCAGCAGCCGCCCCTGGATCAGGGTGGAGGCGGCGCCGGCCGCCAGGACCAGGCTGAGCGGGACGTGCAGCCGGGGCGCCGGCAGGCCGGTGCAGTCGGCGAGTGCCTGGAGGATGGCCAGCATCGACAGGTTCTCGCCGCCGAGGATGTAGCTGCGGCCCCGGCCGCCGCGTTCGAGGGCGGCGACGTGTCCACTGGCCAGGTCGTCGACGTGCACGACGTTCATCGCGGTGTCCGTGAACGCGGGCATCTTGCCGTTGAGGTAGTCGAGCACGACCCGGCCGGTCGGCGTGGGACCGGTGTCGCCGGGGCCGAGCGGGAAAGTCGGCAAGACGAGGCAGGCGTCAAGCCCCTGGGCGCAGGCCCGCAGCACCTCGTGCTCAGCCACGAACTTGGACCCCTTGTAGGACCCGCGCAACTGGGCCAAGTCGGGATAGCGTGTCTCGTCCGACGGGCTGCCGCCCCGGCTCTTCACGGCGCTGAGTACGCCGATGGTGGACGTGAACACCAGCCGCTCGCACCCCGACGCCAGAACGGCGTCGAGCACGTTGAGCGTCCCTCCGACGTTGACGTCGTAGAAGACGCGGGGGTCACGAGCCCAGAAGCGATAGATGGCGGCCAGGTGAAACACGAAGCGGGCGCCGGCGCAGGCGGCCCTGACGGCGGCCGGATCCCGGATATCCGCCACGACCCGTTCCGCATCGCAGACCGCGAGGTTGCGGTGGTCGGCCCCCGGCTCGACCATCGCGATAACGCGCGCGCCTTTCGCCTGGACCGCCCTGACGACAGCGGACCCGATGAACCCCGAGGCACCGGTAATGACTACCCGGTCCTCCGGCTCGATCGTGAAAAGTGATCCCGGCACAGACTAAATGTGCTGCCGCGTCCGCAATAGCGCAATGGTCAGCCAGTGGCGCGAGACACGCACGATCTTTCAAAGATCATCAGGTCCGTGGCGGAGGACTAGCCGCGGCGATCCGCAGCGCCCCGGCGACTAGCCGGTCCGCTCGCTGGCGCGCGCCCGGTTCCTCGCGGATGGTCCGGGCCAGGAGCTGATCCGGGTCCACCCCGGCGCTCCTGAGGTGCTCCAGGCCCCCGCTGTCCAGCCAGCGCTTGAGCTGCGCCCCGTCGCACTCCGGGTGGAACTGCACCGCGAGGTGCCGCCCGCTCGAGAACGCCTGCACCGCCATCTCGTTGCGCGCCAGCACCCTCGCCCCAGGCGGCGGCAGGCACCGGTCGCCGTGGAACTCCAGCCACGGCCCGGCCGGGACCAGGTCCGCGTCGGAGGTGTCGATGACCTTCCAGCCGATCTCCTCGCGGTCCATCTTCTCGACCCGCCCGCCGAACGCCGCGCACAGCGCCTGGCCGCCGAAGCAGACGCCGAGCACCGGCACCCCGGCCGCGTCCGCCCGCCGCAGCCAGTTCAGCTCCTCGGCGATCCACGCGTCGTCATCGTTGACCGACGAGTAAGACCCGAGCACGACGGCGTGGTCGGCGCCATTGAGCGCGGGCAGCGAACCGCCGGGGAACAGGCACACGTCGAGTTCCGCTCCGCATGCCTCGAACGCCTCGCCAACGAAGCTCGCGGAATCCACGTCGTGATGCCGGATGACCGCCACCCGCATGAGCCATGACCTCCGATCGTGTCCGACTCAGTCCGCGCAGGAGACGTTCACCACGGCCTGCCGGTGCTCGGCCTGGACCGCGTGCAGCGCCCTTCGCAGCGCCGGGACCAGGTCCTGGCGGTCAGCGACGGCCTCGCCGAATCCGTCCGAGGCCGCCGCGTACTGCTCGAACGCGACCGCGGGCCCGAGTTCGGCCAGGGGGCTTAGCTGACCGGCGTCAGCGGCGTGACCGACCGGATACATGCCCAGAGCGGAGCCTTGAACCGCGGTCCACTTCCGGTTTGCGCAGATGACCGTCAGCACAGGAAGATCGTGCATCGCCATCGCGTGATGGCACGCGGCCGGGTTGGCGAACAGGTAGGCGCCGTCACCGACGGCGGCGATGACGGTGCGTTCAGGCCGGGCCAGCTTCAGACCGATGGCTGCGGGCAGCCCCCAGCCAAGGCCGCCAGCCGGCGGAGTCCCGAAGAAGCTCAGCGGGCCGCCGTCCGGCAGCAGCTCGGGGCGCGCCCAGTACTCGCTGATAACAGAGGCGTCCTGCTCGCGCGGCAGCACCTGAGCGAGCGCCCAGTTCATGAAGATCTTGGTGATCGGGCCATCCGCGCGTGCCGCCGCGGCCAGCCGTTCGCTGGTCTGGGAGCGAACGTTCGCCGCGGCGCGCTCGATGGCCGCGCGCCGCCGCTTGCCTATCCGGGCGCTTCGACCGGGCAGGGCGGCCGCCAGCGCCGCGAGAAGGTTCCCGACGCTAGCTGTGACCGACAGGTCCGAACGGTGTGTGCGAATCGGGTACCGGGTGAAGTGCGGATCCGGCCCACACTGCACGACGATCGCACCGTCCGGCGGCTTGGCTCTTGCCGGGATCCACGGCACGTCCATGTCAAGGAAGCACATCACGTCGGCGTCCGCCGCCGCGCAGATCGTAGCCGAGGTGCAGCGGATGGCTCGCGGCGACGTTGTAGCGGCGCGATCCGGACTCGAGGACACCGATCGAGTACTCGTCACACAACTGCCCGAGCAGCGTCGCCGTGGCCGGGTCGGTTCCCGACGCCGCGGTGACGAAGACAGGGAAGCTCGCGTCGGCCAGCAGGTCCGCGAGCCGGCCGACCGTGTCGGCGCCCGGCGCGGCATCGCTGGGCGTCGCGCTGCGCGGCGGAGGCACGTCGCCAGAGGCGTCCCTCGCGAGGACCTCCCGCGGCAGTGACAGGTACACAGGTGCCCGCGGCGCCGTCATGGCGATGTCGATAGCGCGGTCGACGACGGCGGCGACCTGCACGCCATCGCGCAGCTCGTAGTCCCACTTGACCAGCTCGCGGACCATGGACGCCTGGTCGTACATCTCCTGCGCCCAGTGGATGCCCCCGTCACGCGACCCGAGCACGGACTCCTCGAACAGCGGGCTACGGCCCGCGGTGAGCAGGATGGGGATGCGATCCGTCGCGGCGTTAAGCGCGCCGCAGACCGCGTTGGCCGTGCCGACGCTGGTGTGCAGCATGACCGCCTGAACGCGCCCGTCACCCAGGTAGGCGCCGTGCGCCATCGAGATGGCGAGGTTCTCGTGCGCGCAGACGACCAGCTCGGGGAAATCCAGTCCCGATTGCTTCTGGCGAGCGTACGCCTCGACGAGGGGCGCGAAGTCGGTGCCCGCGTTCACGAACAGCCTGCTGACGCCGCGATCCTTCAGCACGCGTAGGTAAGCCTCGGCGACCGTGGTCACCCCCGCGCTGCCGTGGACTGCCACGCGTTCGCTCCTCTCTGCTGACCTCTTACCAGTTTGTTCCTGTTTTCTGTCGTTCTGACGACAGAAAACAGGAACAAATCGCCGGGGAGGCGAACCGATGCTGGTGCCTGGCCCCGGAAAAATACACCTAGCTTGATCCCGGTTAGCTCGCGACGCCCGCCGCGCCCCTGGCCTGCCGCCCCTGCCGCCGCCGCCGTTCCCCTGGCGACCAGAGGTAGTACCCGACGGGGAACAGCCGGATGTTGAACCTGTCGTCCACCAGGCCCCACAGGCCGCGCCGCGCGAACAGCGCGACACCGATGGCCACCAGGCCCAGGATGATCAGGTACCAGGCGTTGTAGGACTGCAGCGTCTGCTCGAGGATCATGTACACGGCGGTCCCGAGGATCGGGCCCTCGATCGTGCCCAGCCCGCCGATGATGGTCGCGAACGCCATGATGGCCGTCCACTGCACGCTGAAGACGCCGCCCGAGGTACCGGGCACGACCTGCAGCTGGTCGATCGCGAGTACGCCCCCGGCGGCGCCGCACCCGGCCGCGGCGACGACGAAGACCAGCAGTCGCGCCAGGCCCACCCTGACGCCCGATGTGCGCGCCGCGGTCTCGTCGTCCCTGATCGCGGTGAGCACGAGGCCGAGCCGGGACCGCAGCAGGAAGTACACGGCGGCGATCGCCAGCACCGCGACAGCGAGCGCCGCCCAGTACGTGTACGCGGCGAGCAGCGTCGGGTCCATTCCGGCGAAGCCGGGCAGCGGCATGCCCGTGCCGCCGCCGATGGACTGGATCTGCTCGATGAACAGCGCGACCGCCTCGGCGAGTACCCAGGTGGCGATCGCGAAGTACCCGAGGCGCAGCCGGGAGACCAGCCACCACAGCGGGAACGCGGCGACTCCCGCCCCGACGGTCGCGATGGGCAGCGCGAGGAACGGCGACAGCCCGTGCGTCGCCGGGATCAGCACGAAGTACGCGCCGAGCCCGAAGAAGGCCTGCTGGCCGACCGACACCAGGCCGGCGTACCCGGCGAGCAGGTTCCACATGCTGGCGATCGTCAGCACGATGAGCCCTTGCACCATGATCGCGGTGGTGCCCGAGTACACGATGTAAGGGAACAGCGCGAGCACGACGACCACGACGAGTGCGCCGAGGCCGGTCCACGCCACGTTTCTCCGCGACCTGGTGACTTTGACCTTTTCTTCCGAACGTACGGTGGCGTCTGTGGTCACGCTCATGACTGCGGCCTCCGCGTGGTGAGACCCTGCGGCCGGATCACCAGCACGGCCAGGAAGACGATGTAGCCGGCGAGCAGTTCGTAGGAGATGTTGATCTGCGCGCCGATCTGCTGGGCGACGCCGAGGACGATGCCGCCGACCAGGGTGCCC
>Ga0335074_10001769_pt1 | contig 29203 bp, 22 predicted proteins | sample Lox_Sample_23_FD_206715 | JGI IMG/M metagenome (GOLD analysis project Ga0335074, IMG submission 206715) | Soil microbial communities from Loxahatchee National Wildlife Refuge, Florida, United States - Lox_Sample_2.3 | ecosystem: Environmental > Terrestrial > Soil > Wetlands | place: USA... | reverse complement strand
TCGCTGACCTGGGCGATCGTGGTGCGCGCGGCGGTCGCCATGACGGGGCCGAAGTTCCGCGCTGTCTTCCTGTAGACCAGGTTGCCGAGGGTGTCGGCCTGGTGGGCGGCGATCAGGGCGTAATCCCCCTTGATCGGGTACTCCAGGACGTAGGTCCGGCCGTCGATCTCGCGCGTCTCCTTGCCTTCGGCCAGCGGCGTGCCCACCGCCGTGGGGCAGAAGAACGCGCCGATGCCAGCCCCGGCCGCCCGCATCCGCTCGGCGAGGTTGCCCTGCGGGACGACCTCGAGCTCGATCTTGCCCGCGCGGTACAGGCCGTCGAAGACCCAGGAGTCGACCTGCCGCGGGAACGAGCAGATCACCTTGCGCACCTGGCCGGCCGCCAGCAGGGCGGCGAGCCCGACGTCGCCGTTGCCCGCATTGTTCGACACGATCGTCAGGTCCTTCGCGCCCTGCTTGATCAGCGCGTCGATCAGGTCGAACGGCATCCCGGCGAGCCCGAAGCCGCCGACGAGGACAGTTGAGCCGTCCTCAATCCCGGCGACCGCTTCATCTGTCGTCTGGAATACCTGGGCGCGGCTCACTGCGTCGTGTCCTTCCTGGGGTGTCCGATCATCCTCTTCAGCTTCCCACATCGTCTCCAGCCTGCCGGGCCAGGTTACTGCCGCTTCTGGCCGCTGATAAGCGTGATCTGCGCCGCTTTGCCGCGTGCCGGGCGGTATGCACGCGATCCGCGCCGCTCATGCCGCGTCCCGGGGCGGCATGAAAGTGCCACCGGTGTCGCCATAGGGGCACCAGCGGCACTTTCTACGGGGTGGGAGGCTGGTCTACAGGGTTCCGGTGAGTGCCTGGAGGCCGAGGCTGGCGGTGGCGACGGTGATCCACAGCAGCGCGCCGAGCAGCAGCGGCTTCGGACCCGCCTTCCTGAGCGCGGCGACGTTGGTGGACAGACCGATCGCGGACAGGGCGACCGCCACGAGGAAGACCGACGCGTGCTCCAGCGGGTTGTGCGCGCCCGCCGGGATGATCCCGGTGGAGTTGACGATGGCCACGAGAACGAAGCCGATCAGGAACCAAGGGACGAGCTTCAGGATCCGGCGCGGCGACATCCGGGCCAGCCCGCTGGCGGGGCCCGCCGCCGTGGTCGCCTCGGCCTGGGTGACTGTGGCTTCGGCGGGCGCGGCCTGGCTGAGCGCGGCGTGGGCGGGCGCGGCGGCGAGCCGGCGGCGGCGGTCGGTGAGCGCGGCCAGGCCGAGGCAGATCGGGATGATCATCAGGGTGCGGACCAGCTTCACCACCACGGCGTGGCTTGTCGCGGCGCTGCCGTACGTGGTGGCCGTGGCGACCACGGAGGACGTGTCGTTCACCGCCGTGCCCGCGAACAGGCCGAACGACTGCTGGCTCATCCCGAGCGCATGCCCGACGACCGGGAAGACAAGCACGGCCGTGAGGTTGAACAGGAAGATCGTGGAGATCGCGTAGGCGACGTCGGTGGACGCGGCCTCGATCACCGGGGAGACGGCCGCGATCGCCGAGCCGCCGCAGATCCCGGTCCCGACGCCGATCAGCGTGCGCAGGTCGCGCGGTATGCCTAGGAGTCTCCCGTACAGCCACGCCGCGCCGAGGCAGACGGCGAGGGTGCCGAGCATGACCGGCAGCGATGACAGGCCGACCCGGGCCGCCTCGGCGATCGACAGCTGCGCGCCGAGCAGTACCACCGAGCACTGCAGGACGAAGGTGCTTGCCCACTTCAGGCCCGGCGCCAGGCGCGCGCCCGGCTTGACGGTGATCGCGATGACCGCGCCGATGGCGGCGCCGGGTACCGCGCTGCCCACCAGCGGCACGTACTGCCCGACGACCGTAGCCACCACCGCGACGCCGAGCGCGAGGGCGAAGCCGGGGGCGAGGGTCCGGGCGCGCTCGCGGAATGCCGTGGGCCGGGAGGCGACGCCGGACGAGGAGGGCGGGGCGGCCGAGGCGGCGGGGCTTATGGCGGCCGGGGCGACGGCGGCGGGGCGGCGGCTTTCAGGGGCGGCGGGGCGGCGCGCGACACGCGTGTCCGGGGTTCGGTGCAGTGCAGTCATGGTCCTTCCAGGGTCGCCAATGAGCTGACCTGCGGGAAGGGGACCGGCCTTGTGGGGTTACAAGTTACGCTTGTAACAAGGGCCGGTTAGCGAGGGCGAGCCACGATGAACGAGACGGTGCACGACCTTGGCGGGTTGCGGGCGCTGCGTGAGGTGGGCCGCCGCGGGTCGATCGCCGCCGCAGCCGCCGCACTCGGGGTGTCACAGCAGGCGCTGTCGGCCCGGATGCGCACCCTGGAGCGGGCCACGAACATCACGTTGCTGGCCCGGACACCGACCGGATCGCACCTCACCGAGCAGGGAAACCTCGTTGTCGGCTGGGCCGAGGACGTGCTCGACGCCGCCGACCGCCTGGAGGCGGGGCTGCGATCTATCAGGTCAGGGGCGTCGCACCGGCTGGCCATCGCCGCCAGCCAGACCATCGCCGAACACCTCGTGCCGCGCTGGCTTGTCGAACTGCGCAGCGTTGAGCAGGCCAGCGCCGAGCAGTCGCCGGACAGCACCCCGACCGTGGTGGAGCTCACCGTGGCCAACTCCACCGGCGTCATCGAGATGGTCAGGGACGTCAAGGTGCGGATGGGCTTCATCGAGACCCCGCACCTGCCCGCCGACCTGGTGACCGCGCAGCTGCGCGACGACGAAATGCTCGTGGTCGCCGGGCCGGGCCACCCGTGGGCCAGGCGGCGCCGCCCGCTCTCCCTGGCCGAGGTCGCCGCCACGCCGCTGGTCATGCGGGAGGCCGGCAGCGGCACGAGGGACACCCTGACCGACCACCTGGCCGCCCAGGATCCGCCGCTGACCGCGCGGATCGCGATGGAACTCGGCACGAGCGCCGCCGTGCGATCGGCGATCGCGGCGGGCGTCGGACCCGGCGTGCTCAGCCGACTGGCCGTCCGCGATGACCTCGTCCTCGGCCGCCTGGTCGCGGTCGAGGTCGCCGGCCCCCCGCTGAAGAGACGGCTCACCGCCGTCTGGCGACCGGACCTTGACCCGTTGCCGCCGGAGGGCGCGCGCCTCCTCGCGGTCGCGCGGGGCGCCGGCAGGCGCTAGCCAGCGCCGTCCCGCGCCCCGGCTTCGACGCCCTGGCGGGCGCGGCGGGAGGAAACACGTACCCGTTCGGGAGGATGAGAGCAGTACCCGCGCGTAGCCGGGCGGCTTGTCAGGCGAGCAGGGTGCGGCCGTACCAGTCGGAGGTGTCGCGCACGCCGGGGAGGGTGAAGAAGTAGCCGCCGCCGAACGGCTGCACGTAGTCCACCAGCGGCTCGTTGATGAGCCGCTGCTGCACGGTCTCGAACTGGCGCCGCACGTCCTGCTGGTAGCAGATGAAGATGTGGCCCGCCTGGAGGTTGCCGTTCAGGTCCACGCCGAGGTCATAGTTGTATGAGCGGCGGACGAGCCGCTGGTTGGCGGTCTGCGGCGTGCGCGGGTTGGCAAGGCGGATGTGCGAGTCGAGCGGTATCACGTACCCGTTCGGGTCCGCCTTGTAGTCGGGGGTGTCGAACTCGCTGGTGCCGTCCAGGGGTGCACCGGTGTCCCTGCGGCGGCCGAACATCCCTTCCTGCTCGTTGATCGACACGCGGTCCCAGAACTCGACGAGCATCCTGATCAGGCGGACCACCAGGTACGAGCCGTTGGCCGCCCAGGCCGGCTCTTTCGGGTCGTCGACCCAGATCAGGTCGCTGGCCAGCGTGCCCGTCGGGTTGGCGGTGCCGTCCTTGAAACCGAGCAGGTTCCGCGAGGTGCCTGACGGACGCGGCGGCGAGTTGTAGCCCTCCATCTTCCACCGCAGTTGCATGCCACCGCGGGAGTGCTTGGTGAGGTCCCTGATCGCATGGTGGATCGTGTCCGGGTGGTTCGCGCAGAACTGTACGAGCAGGTCGCCTCCCAGCCATGCGGGTTCCGGCGAGTCGTTCGGAAAGGCGGTCATCGGCGTGAGCTTCAGCGGCTTGCCGGCTGCCAGCCCGTAGCGGTCGTCGAACAGCGTCGATCCGACCGACATAGTGACCGTCAGCCCGTCGGCCGGGACAACCGGTCCAAGGACGTCGCTGTCCGACGGCGGCTGGCTGATGCCGAGGTTCGGCGGGATGCCGCCGGCGGTGAGGAACCGTGCCCTAGCGGTGACCGTCTGGAACAGGTCGGCAAGGGCCGCCTTGTCTGCCGCCATGGAGTCGAAGGCCGCGACGCAGGTGAACGCCTGCTTGCCGGACGGTCCTGGGGTGAGCACACCGGACTGGTACGTGCCGTGGAACGGGTACGACGCCTCCTCGGCCGGGGTGCCGCTGTTCTGAGTGGCCGCGTTCGCGTCGGCTCGCGCGCCGCCGATGAGGACGCCGCCGGCAAGCGCGGTGCCGGCGGCACCGGCCGCGGTGCCCTTGAGGAAATTGCGCCGGTTGACGTCCACGGGATTAACTCCTGAGGTTGCTGTTGGTTGCGGTCGGCGGTCGGGCGCGGTTCAGCGGTTCTTTCCTTCCAGCGGCGGCCCAGGCGTCTGCCTGGGCCGACCGGGCGGGACGGAAACGGCGCTAGTGCGCGGGCGGAACTTCGAGGAGGTCAGGAACGGATGCAAGCGTCTCGAGGAGCGCACCGGTGGCCGCGTCCACGTGCTGCCGCTTGTCGAGGCTGACCGCGGTCAGCGACTGCCACTGGCCGTTGGCCTGAGTGGCGAGGAGCGCCTGGTCGAGCGTGGCCAGCTCGCTGTCCGCCGTGGCCACCAGGCCGGGCTCGCGCTGGTCGATAAGGTTCGCCAGGTAACCGAGCACCACCTTGTCGACCTGGGTGTCCGCGTAGGTCATCGGGTACGCGTCGCCCGCACCCTCATCGTCGATGCCCGACAGGTGGTCGCGGAGCGCGTCCTCGATGATTTCGTGCGCGCGGATCGGCAGCTGGGTCGGATCGCCTGCGAGGTCGCCGGTTGCGAGGTTCTTCCGCACCGTGGCCACGTTCCGGTCAAGTGTGACGGCGACGGGCAGCAGTTCGCTCCCGCTCTGCCCGTGCCACAGGCCGTACTCGAGGCGGTGCAGCCCGGTGAAGTCTTTGTCGCTGACGCCGTTGGGCAGGCCGTCCGGCAGTCCGTCTACGGCGAGGCCCAGGTCGCCGAAGCTGTCGTAAGACGCCCCGACCCGCTCCCAGTCGAGCTGCGCGGTCAGCCAGTCCTTCTTGGCCTGAGCCAGGTTGCCCTGCCGGAGGTCAGCCGCGATGGCCGCGGTGGCTGTGGCCAGGTCGCTGAGCTGGGCGGCGGCGTACGCCTGGTAGAGCTTGTTCGGCGGTGTCAGGTCGGCCACGGTAACGGGCTTGACCGCGACGGGTGCGTTGACCGCCGTCCCGGTGCCCGCGGACACCGTGACCGGCTGCGACGACGTGGCCGCGAGGCTGCCCATCAGGCACCGGAACGTGTAGGTGCCGGACCCGAGGGTGGCGGTCAGCGGTGCGGACGTGCCGGGGCCGATGGTCTCGATCTCGCCGATGACCGCGCCGGACGCGTCGTCGAGGTTGATCTCGCCCGCCAGGCCAGAGTTGTTGGTGACCGTGATCGTCTGGGTGCCCGCGCCTGCGGATGTCCACTCCGGTGCGCAGTCGGTGCGGGTAACAGTCACCGTGCTCGCGGCACTTGTCGACGCGGCGGGCAGGGCGACGATCGTCGCACCGGCGGCGAGCGCGGGCACGGCGACCAGCACCCCGGCGACGAGCCACGGGCGGCTGCCCGCGGCGCGCTCCCAACGGCCGGGCTCGCGGGAGGCGGGGACGGTTCCGGCCGGGGCTGCGGCGGAAGTTCCGGCGGGTCGGCCGGCGCGCACGAACGCCGGGATGACCACGACGAGGTACACGAGCCAGGCGGTGACCTGGAGAACTGTCATCGCCGGTGACAGTTCGGTGACCCCGGTGATGATCGACGCCCACCAGGAACCCGGGTCGATGTGCGCGGTCAGGTCGAAGGCGATCCAGGCGTGACCGGGCAGCCAGCCCGCGTCCTGGAGGTCGCCGAGGCCGTAGGCGAGGACGCCGGCGGCGATCACGATGAGCGCGATCGCGGTCCGGTTGAAGAACACCCCCACGTTCAGGTGGACCGCCCTGCGGTACAGCAGCCAGCACAGGAGGACGGCGGCGGCGATCCCGACCGCCGCGCCGGCCAACGGCCCGACCGTCTGACCGGACGCCCTGGCCGCCGTCCACAGGAAGAGGGTCGTCTCAAGCCCCTCGCGGCCTACGGACAGGAAGGCGGTCAGCGTGAGCGCGCCCGTGCCGATCACCGCGGCCCGCTCCACCTCGCCGCGCAGCTGGCTGGACAAGGTGGCCGCGGCGCGGCGCATCCAGAAGATCATCCCGGTGACCAGGCAGACCGCGAGCACGCTCAGCAGGCCGCCGACCGCCTCCTGGCCGGCGCTGGTCAGCACGCTGACGGAGAATGTCAGCACGGCCGCGAACGCGCCCGCGAGCGTCACCGCGCCGAGCACGCCGAGCCAGATCGGCGCGGTCGATACCGCGGCACCGTCCCCGTCACGCGCTGGGATCTTCCGCACGGCCGCCAGCAGGATGGTCACCACGAGGCCGGCCTCAAGCCCCTCGCGGAGCCCGATCAGCAGGTTAGGTACACTGTCCGCCCAAGTCACGCTGACTAAGGTAAGGCTTACCTAAGTTGCTCGTCCACTCGTTGTGAGACAGGTCACGTGCCCGGTTCGCCACCGTTTCGGTTACCCGTATCTGAAGTAGTTCGTAACGAAACCTGAAACACTTCGCCATCGAACCACGAGGGGCCGGCCAGGGGAATTCCCGTTAACAGTTAGCGTTGACGTTAACTGTCTCCGGATGAGCCGCCGGAGAGCCTGTCGTCCCACCAGGCCTGGTGCGCCCGGGACTGGTCGGCGGCGGGGCCGAGTTCGCCGAGGGCCTTGGCCCAGCGCTCGTCAGCGAGCGCGAGCACCGGGGCGTCGACGGCAGAAGCCGCGACGACGCTCTGCGCGATGCGGACGTCCTTGGCCATCAGGCCGAGGGCGAAGCCTGTGCCGTAGGCGCCGCTCAGCACGTTGGCGCCGAAGACGTTCTCGCTGACGAACGAGCGGCCGGTGGACGCGTTGATGATGTCGATCATGATCTCCGGGTCCAGGCCGAACCTCGCCCCCGCCACGATCGCCTCGGCGGTCGCGCAGTAGGTCGCGGCACCAACCACGTTGTTCAGCGCCTTCATGGCGTGCCCGGTGCCGAGGGCGCCGGTGCGGAACTGCCTGGCCGGGTCGCCGAGCACGCGGAGCACCGGCTGGGCGTGCCCTACGTCCGCGTCGTCACCGCCCACCATCAGCGACAGCTCGCCGGTGACCGCGCGCGGCACGCCGCCGGAGACCGGAGCGTCTACCACGCGTACCCCGTAAGCGGCCAGTTCCGCCGCTGTGGTGAGCGTGTCCGCGGGGTCGGCGGAACTCATCTCTACCACGAGTGCGCCCGCCTTGAGCGCCGCGCCGATCCCCCAGCGCAGCAGGGCGTCGGCCACGACCCGGCCGTCAGGGAGCATGGTGACCACGATGTCCGCGGCCGCGAACTCACCCGGGGTATCCGCAGTGACGAGGCCCGGGTGGCCGGCGGCGAACCCGGCCTGCCTGTCCGCGTCGGCGTCCCGCACGATCAGGTCGAATCCGGCCGCGTACAGGTTCGCGGCCATCGGCCAGCCCATGTTGCCAAGCCCGACAAATCCGATGGTGAGCTCGCTCATGGCATCGATTCTGATCGAACGCCGGCCCCCTGGCCATGCTGGTCAGGCACAAACGTTTCCCGGCCGTTTTGGGCAAGCGTCAACGAGGACACCCGTCCGGGACTCCGGGGCGGGCGGCTGAGACAAGCGGAGCGCAGCGGCCCCGGGTCATCAGACACCCGCGCTGGGTGAATATCCCCTTTAACTTCGGCTTAACTCTGCCGGGCCCGAGTGCGTACGGCGCTGATGACGAAGTTTGTCATGATCACCGCGCCGTGCGTGGTGAGGATCGACTCCGGGTGGAACTGGACACCCTCGACCGGGCGGGCCGCGTGCCTGACGGCCATCGGGATGCCGTCGGTTCGCGCTGTGACCAGCAGGTCGGGAGGCAGCGTGGACTCGTCGATAACCAGCGAGTGGTAGCGGGTGGCCCGGAAGGGCCTCGGCAGGCCCGCCAGGACGCCGGAACCGTCGTGGCTCACCGGGAACGCCGTACCGTGCACCGGGCGGGGCGCGGCGATAATGCCGGCACCGAACGCGGCGCCGATCGCCTGGTGTCCCAGGCAGATGCCGAGCAGCGGCACGCCGGCCGCGGCGCAGGCGGTCACCGCGGCGATGCTGATGCCTGCCTCGGCCGGGGCACACGGGCCGGGGGAAATCACCACGCCGGCCGGCCCGGCCGCGACGACCTGGGCGGCGGTCACCTCGTCGCTCCTGACAACTTCGACCACCGCGCCCGCGGCATCGAGCAGGTGGGCGAGGTTCCAGGTAAACGAGTCGTAGTTGTCGATGAGGACCACCAGCGGCCGGGAGCCACGCGCTCCGCCTGCGACTCCCGGAGCGGGTGCGTGAGGTCCGCGGGCCACAGGGTCAGTAGCGGCGTGTCCGGGAACCCCGGGGCTTATCGGGCGCCGCGCCTGGAGCCCCTCGGGCGCATATGCCCGGGGTTCGACGGCCGGTCCGGCCGCGGCAGCAGGGGCGGCCGGCGGGTCCGCAGGCGGGGCAGCCGGGGCAGCAGCAGGGGCGGCCGGCAGGTCCGCCGGCGGGGCAGCCGGGGCAGCAGCAGGGGCGGCCGGCGGGCCCGGAGGCAATCCGGCCGGGGCGGCAGCGGGGATGAGCGGCGAGTCCGGGGGCCGGGCGGCCAGGGCGGCGGCTATGGCCGCGGCGACCGGACCCGGTTCCCAGCCGCGGTGCAGCGTCGCGACGGACGAGACCGGGAGGACGCCGGCCACCGCGTTGGTGACGAAGACCTCGCTGGCCTCGGCCAGTTCGTCGAGGGTGAGCGGCTTCTGACCAACCCGGATGTCGTGCTCACGGGCCGCGCGCAGCGCGGCGGCGCGGGTGGTGCCCGGCAGGAGGCGGCCGTCGGCGGGCGGGGTGAGCAGCACGCCGTCGATCACCGCGAACACGTTGGCGCGGTCGGTCTCAAGGAGCTCGCCGGTCTCGTCGGTGAGCAGCAGCTGCTCGGCGGACGTCAGCTGCTGGCGGCTAGCGAGGTCGGCGAGCAGTCGCCGATCGCGGTACTTGTGCGCGCCGAGGCCGCCGGGAACGGTCACCGGGCGCAGCGTGACCACGGCCCCCGGCGGGCCGGAAGCCGGCGCCGGGACGGACCGTGCTACCACGGCGCTTGTTGCTGTTATTGCGGCGGCCCGGGCTGGCGGGGGCGTGAGCGGTACGACTTCGACCGTTACCTGAAGGGGACCACCGACCGGCCGGACCGTGATCCGCAGGCGGCCGGCGGGTCGGCGGGCCAGGCAGCTGGCCAGTTGCCCGGGCAGCGACGCGGGGAGGTCCTTGGCGTAGAGTGCCCGGACGCTTGATTCCAGGCGGGCCAGGTGGGCGGCCAGGCCGCGGGTCTCGCCGTCGGTGACGAGCAGCGAGGTGAAGACGCCGGCGGCGGGGTGCGGGAGCAGCATGGCCCGGCCGTCGTCCGTGCCGTCTCCGGCCGGCGCGCCTGGGTCCAGGCTGGCGCCGACCGCCGTCAGCAGCGGGGTCGCCTTGATGAGGCACTCGGCATACTCGGCGGCCGGGTCGGAATCGGCGACAATGCCACCGCCGGCGCCCAGCCAGGCCCGGCCCGCGGCGAACTCGAAGGTGCGGATCGCCACGTTCAGTTCCAGGCCCGCGACCGGCGAGCGGTAGCCGACCGCGCCGGTGTAGACCTCGCGCGGCGCGGCTTCCAGTTCGTCGATGATCTCCAGGGCACGGACCTTCGGTGCGCCGGTCACCGAACCCGGCGGGAACGCGGCCCGGATCAGGTCGCCGTCACCCGCGCCCGGGTTCAGCGTGCCGGTGACCGTAGAGACCAGGTGCCAGACCCCTGGATGCGGCTCGGGGCCGAGCAGGACGGGGACGGTGACGCTGCCTGGCAGGCACACCCGGCTCAGGTCGTTGCGCACGAGGTCGACGATCATCACGTTCTCGGCGCGGTTCTTCGCCGACGCCTCGAGTTCGGCCCGCTGCGCGGCCGCCTCGGCCCGGTCCGCCGCGCGGCGCGCGGTACCCTTGATCGGCTTGGAGGTGACCGTGCGCCCGGTCCGGCGGAGGAACAGTTCCGGCGACAGGGACACCACGGCAGTACGGGCCAGACCAGGGCGGGCCAGATCAGGGCGGGCCAGGTCAGGACCGGCCGCGATGGGCTCAGAGACGCCGACGAAAGCGGCATAGGGCGGATCGAGCGCGGTAACGCCCTGACAGAACACGTCGAGCGGATCGCCGGCGAACTCCGCCTCGGCGCGCAGGGTGATGTTGGCCTGGAAGATGTCCCCGCGGTGGATGTACTCCACCGCCGCGCGCACCCCGTCCTGGTGCCGGTCCGCGCCGGGGATGAGGCGGAACGGGCCGAACGCGTAATCGCACTCGGCCGCTGCCGAGTCGGCGCCCGCCGGCGCCGTCTCCGCGTGTGCTGCGCCCAACTGTGCTGGCCCCGACTGCGCTCTGCCCGAATGCGCTCTGCCCGAATGCACTCTGCCCGAATGCACTCTGCCCGACCGCGCTCTACCCGCCGGCGCTGTGCCCGCCTGCGCCCTGCGTGCCTGCACTGTGGCCGCGCGGCGGGTCAGTTCCGCGAGGCGGCGCTCCAGGGCCTCCGCGCGGTCGGGGGTGCACAGCGCCTCGAAGTGCCACTCCCCCGTCGCCCGGTCGCGGCGCAGCACGTGGTCGTAGTAGCCGAACCACCAGGCCGGCAGGGCTCGCGGCCCGGTCGGCGGCAGCGCCTCGCCGCCCGCGCTGTAGCCGAGGTAGCCGATCCAGCCGCCGCCGAAGGCGGGGTCCGGCGAACCCGGAGCGCCGCCCGCGACAGCCGGCGGCGCGTCGAGCACATCGCCGAGCGATCCGGGCGCCGACCGCACGAGCACGGGGTCCGCGGCCACGAGGTCACCGCCGTGCGCCCAGGCGCCGCTGAGCGCCACCGGGTGCGCGTCGTCCCGGACCAGGCGCAGCACGTCCACCGTGCCGAGCCGCCATCCCAGGGGCCTGTGCACCAGGCTGGGCCCCGTTATGTCCGGCATGTCTGCAGGCTATCCGTCCGCTGCGGGAGTCCGCGCTGGGCGCGGTGACAAAAACGACCGCCGTCAGATCACTGTCAACCCCGACCTGGCGCGCACGACGTGCCGCGGAGCAAGATTGTTTCTGTTCGATACCGTTGAATAAGCTGGCTTCTGTTCGTTTCCGATCTAGCATTTCGGGGAGCCGGGAAGCGAGCGGAGGATGACGGAAGGCGGACCCATGGGTTGGCCGCGGAGCGCGATGCGGAGGGTGCGGCGACAGGTCGCCGGGCATCCACGGCTGACCGCCGCGGGCGCCGCCGGCGTGGCGGCGGTCACGGCCCTCTCGCTTACCGTGGCACTCACTTCAGGCGGCGGCCCCGCCCCGGCCAGGATGGCCGTGGCGACGGCACCTTCCACGCCGCGCCCGCACGTCACGCCGAAGCCGAGCCCCGCCGCCAGCCCGCGCAAGGGTCCGCTGCTCGACCCGTTCACCGGGGAGCCGGTCAAGACGCTCGGTCCGGTGCTGGCCGTGAAGATCGACAACATCGTGTACGCCCGGCCGCAGACCGGGCTCCAGTCCGCCGACATCATCTACGTGATCCCGGTCGAGGGCGGGCTCACCCGGTTCATGGCCGTCTACTCCTCGCACATACCGCCGGTCGTCGGCCCGGTGCGCAGCGCCCGGCAGAGCGACCTTGACATCCTGCGCCAGTTCGGGCGGCCCGCCTTCGCCTGGTCAGGCGCGACCCCGCACCTGGTGCCGTTCATCGAACGGGCGCCGATCGTCGACCTCTATGCCCTTCAGGTCGGCGGCTACTACCGCGACCAGGACCGGGTCGCACCGTACAACCTGTACGCGGACACTCCGCAGCTCATCCGCGAGGCGAAGGGTGCCAGCAAGGCCAGCGACATCGGGTTCCGGTTCGGCGCGGCGCAGGCCGGCGGGAAGCCGGCGGCGTCCTACTCGGTGAGCTACCCGGCGGCGTCCTACACCTTCCGCTGGTCGGCGCGGGACAAGCGCTGGCTGGCCTGGATCGACGGCGCGCCGGCCATGGCCACCGAGGGCGGGCAACTCGGCGGCAGCACCGTGATCATCCAGTACACGCAGATCGCGACGTCACGGTTCCTTGAGTACGGCGGACGGCCTCCGTACGCGAAGTCGACCGGCTCCGGCAAGGCAGTCATCCTGCGCGACGGCAAGCAGTACACCGTGCACTGGTCCCGGCCCACCCTGGAGAGCGGCACTACCTACACCCTGCCCAACGGCCAGCGGATGCTGTTCGCGCCCGGCCAGGTCTGGGTCGTGCTGGCGCCGGAGAACCACGCCAGCTACGTCAACGCGTCCAAGGTCTGAACGGGAATTGCTCAGCCGGACGGCCCGCCGGCGGGGAAGCCGTGCTGCTCCTGATGACAAGGCTGGTCGGGACCATGGTGGTGTCATTGTCCTGTGACGTGCCGGCCACCTTGGCGAGCAGCTTGCGGATGCTGAGGCGGCCGACGGTGGCGAAGTCCTGGCGGACGGTGGTCAGCGGGGGCCAGAGGGAGCCGGCCACGTCCATGTCGTCGAAGCCGACGACGCTGACGTCGCCGGGGATGTCCCGGCCGAGTTCGTGCAGTGCCCGCATGGCCCCGAGCGCCATCTCGTCGTTGGCGGCGAAGACCGCGGTGACGCCAGAGCGGCGGCCGAGCGAGAGGCCGTGCCGGTACCCCGAGTCCGCGGTCCAGTCCCCGCGCAGCAGCGGGGGCGGAGTGAGGCCGGCCGCCCGGAGGGTGCGCGCCCACGACTCGGCGCGGTGCGTGGCGGAGAACGAGGTCTCCGGGCCCGCGATGTGCCAGACCTGGCGGTGCCCGAGCCCGAGCAGGTGCTCGGTGGCCTGGCGGGCGCCCATGGCCTGATCGGTGTCGACCACCGTGTAGCCAGGGCCGGCGCCCGAGTCGACGACGACGACGGGGATGCCCGGCGGCAGCGCGAACTCGGCCTGGTCAAGGAAGCGCGCCTCGAGGATGATCACGGCACCGTCGACGGCCTGCGCGGACAGCCGCTGGTAGGCGCCGGACACGCCGCGCAGGGTCGGATCGGCGATCGGCATGAGCAGGACCGAGTGATCGGCGCGCGCCGCCTCGGTCGCGACCGCGTCCAGGGTGCGCATGTTGCCGAGCGTGTGCAGCGTGGTGATGATCACGCCGATGGTGTGGAAACGTCCGCTCTTGAGGGCGCGGGCCGCCCCGTTCGGCCGGTAGCCGAGCGTGTGCATGGCTTCGAGGACGCGCGCGCGGGTGGCCTCGTCCACGTTGGCCTGGCCGTTCGACACGCGGGACACGGTCTGCGAGGAAACGCCGGCCAGTCGGGCCACGTCGGCCATCGACGGCCGCGGCGTGCCCGCGCGGCTTCCCCGAGTCGATGTCATGGGCTCCTCGCTCGTGTCCAATTTGATGCTTGCGCCACATGTTAGTGGCGGGTTATGTTCACGTAAACATCCAGATGTTTACGCAAACATAGGACGATCGCAGAGGACGCTGATGTCAGTCAACCCGGCAGTCGCGGTGGCAGCCCGCGCGGCGCCGCGCCGCCGACGCTTCCGCCGTGAGCGGTGGACGGGCTGGGGATTCGTCGGGCCCTTCCTCATCGTCTTCGCGTTCGCGCTGATCGTGCCGATCGGCTACGCGATCTACCTGAGCCTCTTCCGCCAGGAGCTTATCGGCGGCAACGCGTTCGTGGGGATCGACAACTACAAGACCGCGTTCGCCGACCCGCAGTTCTGGGCGTCGGTACGCCGCGTGCTGCTCTTCCTGGCCGTCCAGGTGCCGATCATGACGGTGCTCGCGATGTTCGCCGCGCTCGCGCTGGACAGTGCCCGGCTGCGCTGGGCGCCGCTGTACCGGCTGTCGATCTTCCTCCCGTACGCCGTGCCCGCCGTGGTCGCGTCGCTCATGTGGGGGTTCATGTACGGGTCGCAGTTCGGCCTCGTCGCCCGGCTGCGGTCGTTCTTCGGCGGGCACTTCCCCGACCCGTTGAGCAGCAACTGGGTGCTCAGCGCCATCGGCAACGTCGTGACCTGGGAGTTCGTCGGCTACAACATGCTGATCTTCTACTCGGCACTGCGCGCGGTGCCCGGGGAACTGTACGAGGCCGCGGAGATCGACGGCGCCACCCAGTTCGCCATCATCCGGTGGATCAAACTGCCCGCGCTCCGCGTGGCGATCGTGGTCTCGCTGATCTTCTCGGTCATCGGCAGCCTGCAGCTGTTCAACGAGCCAGACATCCTGCACTACCTGGCGCCGGACACGATCCCGATGACCTTCACCCCGAACATGTACGCCTACAACCTGTCGTTCGCGGGTCAGGAATACAACTACTCGGCGGCGATCGCGATCGTGATGGGGATCCTCACGGTGATCATCGCCGCCGCCGTCCAGTGGTACGGGCGCAGGAGGGCGGCATGAGCGTAACGGAGACCGTGGCCGAGGGGACCGTGACCGAGGCCGGCCGCAAGCCCCCGCGGCTCGTGCGGCTCAGCCGGCGCGGCACCCGCCGGCGGCACTCCGCGCTGCTGAACATCCTGATGACGGTCATGCTGGTCTACGCGCTGCTGCCGCTGTTCTGGCTGCTCGTCAACTCGACGAAGACCGAGGCGGCGCTGTTCTCCACCTTCGGCCTGTGGTTCGGCGGGAAGTTCGCGCTGTGGAGCAACGTCCACCAGGTCTTCACCTACGACAACGGCATCTTCATCCGCTGGCTCGGCAACACCGTGCTGTACGTCGTGGCGGGGGCGGGCGGCGCCACGGCGCTCGCGACACTGGCCGGATACGGGATGGCCAAGTACGACTTCCCCGGCAAGCGCGCCGTCTTCGCGGTCGTGCTCGGCGCGGTCGCCGTGCCCGGCACCGCTCTCGCGGTGCCGACGTTCCTGCTGTTCAGCGACATGCACCTGACCAACACTCCGTGGTCGGTCATCGTGCCCACGCTGGTCAGCCCGCTCGGGTTCTACCTGATCTGGGTGTACGCGTCCGAGGCGGTGCCGACCGAGATCCTCGAGGCGGCGCGGATCGACGGGGCGGGCGAGTTCCGCACCTTCTTCGTCATCTCCAGCCGGCTGCTCGCCCCCGGCATGGTGACCGTGGCCCTGTTCACCGTGGTCGCGAGCTGGAACAACTACTTCCTGCCGCTGATCATGCTGAGCACCCCGACCTGGTACCCGCTGACCGTGGGCCTCAACAACTGGAACATGCAGGCGGCCACGGCCGGCGGCCAGGCCGTCTACAACCTCGTGATCACCGGCTCGCTGCTCACCGTCATCCCGATCATGATCGCGTTCCTGATCATGCAGCGCTACTGGCGGTCGGGACTCGCGGCCGGGTCGGTGAAGGCATGAGCGGGCACCCGCAGACAGCGGCCGCCCCGCCGACCCTCATGTCTATTGACTTTCGCAACTGCTCCGCAACAAAAGAAAAGTAGAGAAAGGCGCATCGATGCAGAAGGGCCCTCGCTCCAGGATCGCCAGAACCATGGCCGGCGCAGCCGTCGGCCTGGCTGTCGCGGGCACGCTCGCCGCGTGCTCAAGCTCCAGTTCCACCACTTCCTCCACCAGCTCTAGCCCAGCGGGCGGCTCGTCCGCCTCCGCCAGCGCCTCAAGCTCATCGCTCTCGGCAGCGCTGCAGCAGCCCGCCACGCTCACCTGGTGGGCCTGGGCACCGCAGGACAAGCAGCTCGTCGCGGCCTTCGAGAAGCAGTACCCCAACGTGAAGGTCAACCTGGTCAACGCGGGCACCGGCACGACCGAGTACACCAAGCTGCAGAACGCCATCAAGGCCGGGTCGGGCGTCCCTGACATCGCGCAGATCGAGTACTACGCGCTGCCGCAGTTCGCGCTCGGCGGGTCGCTCGCCAACCTCGCAAGCGACGGCCTGTCCAGCGACCAGAGCCAGTTCAGCTCCGCCGTGTGGGACTCGGTGAACGTCAACGGCGAGCTTGTCGGGCTGCCGCAGGACACCGGGCCGATGGCGCTGTTCTACAACAAGACCGTCTTCGACAAGTACGGGCTGACCGTGCCGACCACCTGGGCGCAGTACGTCGCCGACGCGAAGAAGCTGCACGCCGCCAACCCGAAGGCGTACATCACCAACGACACGGGCGACCCCGGCTTCCTCACGTCGATGATCTGGGCGGCCGGCGGGCACCCGTACGTCACCAGCGGCACGAAGAACGTGACGATCAACTTCACGGACGCGGGCTCGCAGAAGTTCGTGAACATGTGGAGCCCGCTGGTGTCCGGAGGCCTGGTGGCGCCGATCCCGTCGTGGAGCAACCAGTGGTACCAGGGCCTGACCAGCGGTGACATCGCCAGCCTGGTCATCGGCGGCTGGATGGGTGTCGACCTGGAGACCGGCGTGCCTGGCGGCAAGGGCCAGTGGCGGGTCGCGCCGCTCCCCGGGTACACCGCGGGCACGGCCGCCAGCTCGGAGAACGGCGGCAGCTCTGACGCCGTGCTGGCCGCGAGCAAGAACCAGGCCGCCGCGGCCGCGTTCCTGCAGTGGATCAGCACCGGCCAGGGCGCGCAGATCTCGGCGAACTCCGGTGACTTCCCGGCGTCCACCACGATCCTGAACTCCTCGTCATGGGAGAACCAGGCGCAGGCTTACTTCGGCGGTCAGGCGATCAACCAGGTGCTCTCGCAGGCGTCGAGCGACGTGCTGCCCGGCTGGAGCTACCTGCCCTTCCAGGTCTACGCGAACAGCATTTTCCCCAACACCGTGGGCGAGGCATACACGGGAAAGAGCACGCTTAGCGCCGGGCTCGCGGCCTGGCAGCAGCAGTCGGCCTCGTACGGAACCCAGGAGGGGTTCAGCATCACCAGCAACTAACCGCCCTGCCCGATCACTTACCAGGCAGCGGCCCTGCCTGGCAGCTCACTGGTGGCCGGCCGGGAGACGCGAATCGCGGGTTCCCGGCCGGCCACTGTCACGCACGGAAGGAAACAGCCAAGCAATGCAGTTCGCCATCGGCGACACCGACTTCCTGCTCGACGGCGAGCCGTTCCGCATCCTGTCCGGCGCCCTGCACTACTTCCGTGTGCATCCAGGGCAGTGGGCGGACCGGATACGCAAAGCCCGGCTGATGGGGCTGAACACGATCGAGACCTACGTCGCGTGGAACGCGCACGCGCCGACGTCTTCGTCGTTCCGCCTTGACGGCGGGCTTGACCTGGGGCGGTTCCTCGACCTTGTGGCCGCCGAGGGGATGCACGCGATCGTCAGGCCGGGGCCGTACATCTGCGCCGAGTGGACCAACGGCGGGCTGCCCGCCTGGCTGCTCGCCGAGGGCAGCACCGGGATCCGGCGCGACGACCCGTCGTTCATGACCGCGGTGGCCGGCTACCTGGCCGCGCTGGCACCGGTACTCGTGCCGCGCCAGGCCGATCAGGGCGGTCCGGTCATCCTGGTCCAGGTGGAGAACGAGTACGGCGCCTACGGCTCGGACAAGGACTACCTGCGCGCCCTCACCAAGCTGCTGCGCGGGATCGGCGTCACCGTGCCGCTGACCACCGTGGACCAGCCGGTCGGTTCCATGCTCGCCGACGGCAGCCTGCCCGGGCTGCACGCGACCGGGTCGTTCGGCTCCAACGTCGCGGAGCGGCTCGCGCTGCTCCGCGCGCAGCAGCCGACCGGGCCGCTGATGTGCGCGGAGTTCTGGGACGGGTGGTTCGACTCCTGGGGCGGGCACCACCACGTCACGTCGGCCGCGTCGGCGGCGGACTCGCTTGACGACCTGCTGCGCGCCGGGGCGTCGGTCAACATCTACATGTTCCACGGCGGCACCAACTTCGGGCTTACCAGCGGGGCGAACGACAAGGGCACCTACCACCCGATCACCACCAGCTACGACTATGACGCCCCGCTCGACGAGGCCGGGAATCCCACCGCCAAGTACTGGGCGTTCCGTGACGTCATCGCCAGGTACGCGCCGGTGCCTTCCGAGCGCCCGGCGCCCGCGGCGCCCGCCCCGGCGTTCGAGGTGCCCGTTTCCCAGGCCGTGCCGCTGTGGACCGTGCTCGACCGGCTCGGCCCGTGGCACTCCTGCGACGACCCGGTCAGCGCCGACGAGCTCGGTCAGGTCCAGGGGCTCACGCTGTACCAGGCGGCCGTCGACGTGCCCGGGGCCGCCGTGCTGTCGGTGGGCGAGGTCCGCGACCGGGCGCAGGTGTTCCTGAACCGCCGGCCCGTCGGGGTGCTCGCCCGGGACCACCACGACCGGGTGCTGCCGCTGCCGCCGCGGGCAAACGGAAAACTGGAGCTGCTCGTCGAAGACCAGGGGCGGGTCGACTACGGTCCGCGGATCGGTGAGCCGAAGGGCCTCATCGGCCCGGTCACCGTCAACGGCTCGCCGGTCCGCGGCTGGCGGATGCTGCCGCTGCCGCTGCACGAGCTGACCGCGGTCACGGACGCGCTGCGGGCGCTGCCCGCCGAGGCGGCCGGCGGCGTGGCCGGTCCCGCCTTCGCCCGCGCCACCTTCGACCTGGCGGCCCCGGCCGACCTGTTCCTCGGCACCGCGGGCCTTGGCAAGGGGATCGCCTGGCTCAACGGGTTCTGCCTTGGCCGCTACTGGTCACGCGGACCGCAGCGAACGCTCTACGTTCCCGGACCGGTTACCCGCGAAGACGGGAACGAGCTGATCCTGCTTGAACTGGGGGCGACGGCTCGCGGCGCGGTGGAATTCGTATCCGGCCCCGACCTCGGGCACACAGAAAGTTGAGCACGAGGCGATGTCCGGGGACGTGCGGGCCCGCCCCGGCGCCCGGAAGGAGACGTGAGCAGCAGGCCTCCTGGCACGGGGGAATCTCACCTCTGATTCCTATGATCTTATGGGTTATCCTTGACGGGATGCCTGGTCATACGAGTCACCGATGAGCGTGAGAGCACCCCGGAGCCTCGCCAGGCGTGTCTTCCTCGATCTGACCCCGCTGCGGCGGTCGCGCGACTACCGGGCGCTGATCACCGGGCTCGGGATCTCCGTTCTCGGCAACCAGCTCACCACGGTCGCGGTCCCGTTCCAGGTGTACGCGATCACCAGGTCCTCGCTCGTCGTCGGGCTGGTGTCGCTGGCACAGCTTTTTCCGCTGATCTTCGGGTCGCTGCTTGGCGGGTCGCTGGTGGACGCGGTCGACCGGCGCAAGCTGCTGATCGTGGTGGAGGCGATCGGCGCGCTGTCGAGCGCGGGGCTGGCGCTTAACGCGGACTTCGGGCCGACGATGTGGCCGCTGTTCGTGTTTCCCTCGCTCACCGCGGCCCTTTCCGGGATCGACAGCTCCGCGCGTAACGCGATGCTGCCCGGCCTTGTCGGGATGGAACTGCTGCCGGCGTCCAACGCCATATTCCAGTCGCTGTTCCAGATGGGAACGATCGTCGGGCCCGCCGTCGCCGGACTGCTGCTGGCCGGGGCGGGCGTGCACCTCATCTACTGGCTGGACGCAGTCAGCTACCTGGCCGCGCTGTCGGCCGTCTACCTGATCTCCCCGCAACCGCCGTCGCTGTCCGGCACGGAGACCCCCGTCCGCCCGGGCTGGCGGTCAACGCTTGAGGGGCTGCGGTTCATCAGGCGCTCCCAGCCGGCCCAGGGGGCTTACCTGATCGACCTCAACGCGATGGTGTTCGGCATGCCGCGCGCGCTGTTCCCCGCGCTGGCCGCGACGCGGTTCGGCGGCGGGGCCACCACGGTCGGGCTGCTCTACGCCGCGCCGGGCGCAGGCGCGCTGCTCGGCGCGCTGACCAGCGGCTGGGTGGGGCGGGTGCGCCGTCAGGGGGTCGCGGTGGTGATCGCGGTGCTCGTCTGGGGACTGGCGATCACGGGGTTCGGTATCGTGCGCGTGCTGCCGCTGGCGATGCTGCTGCTCGCGGTCGCGGGATGGGCGGACGTGCTGTCGGCCGTGTTCAGGAACACGATCATCCAGTTCGCCGGGCCCGACGGGATGCGCGGGCGGCTGATGGGCGTGCAGATGGCCGTCGTGGCCGGGGGTCCGCGCCTGGGGGACCTCGAGGCCGGAGCGGTCGCCAACGCCTTCGGGGACACGGTCTCGGTCGTGTCCGGCGGGCTGGCGTGCGTGGCCGGCGCGATCGTGGTGGCGTCCGCGCTGCCGGGATTCAGGCGGGTCCGCTGGAGAGTCCGCAGCCCCGCCACGGAACGAGCCGCGCAGCAGCCAGGCGTCGCCGTGCAGACCGAATCCATCAAGGCCGAATAGCCCGGGCCGGGGGCGTGCCTAGCTGCTGCGGGCTGCGCTTGCCGCTGGCTACTCGTCGCGGCCGATCGGGGCCTTGATCAGGGTTTCCAGCTCGTCTCCGGTCAGCTTCAGCCCGAATTCGCCGGTGAGGGCCGTCGCGAATTCCTTGTCGGTCAGTTCGCCGCGGGTCTTGACGTGCCCGGCGCGGGTGACCGTGTAGGTCCGGCCGAGGACCGAGGTAATGGCGTCAGGTGTGCGCTTGACGATGACGGGCTGCCACGTGAACCACGAGTCGGGGTGGGTGGACGTGTAGTGGTTAGACAGTGCCACGTCGACCGGGTGGACCCGGGTGTCATCCCAGCGGTGCAGCGTCACCCACTGGCCCGCCTGGTACTCGCGCAGCTTCCATACCTGGTCGCCGTGCTCCTCGTCAGGAACCACGTCGTAGATCCAGCCGCCGGTTTCCTGGGGGCCGCCGGAGCGGTACCTGCGCAGGCTGAGCGGAGCGGGCGGGGAGGAGCCGAAGCCCACATCGGCCAGCCAGACGTTCTGATCGGCCCGGACCCGCAGGGTAAGGTGCGTGCGCGGGCGGGCGGGGCCGCCGTCCGGGCCGACGCGCGCCAGGAGGCGCTCGACGCCGAAGCCGAGGCGCTCGAGGACGGCGCCGAACAACTGGGCCTGCTCGTAGCAGTAGCCGCCGCGGCCGCGGTAGACGATCTTGTCCTGGATGTCCTCAAGGTCGACGCTCACGGTTCCCGCGAGGAAGACGTCGAGGTTTTCGAATCGGATCGATGACAAATGTGCCCGGTAAAGGGCCATCAGGGTAGCCTCGGACGCTTCAGCTGCTCCGGCATGCCCGACGCGTGCTAGATAGGCATCAAGATCGAGCTTGGCTACGGACCACTCGTCGCTTACATCGTCACTCAAGAGATCTCGGTTTCTGGTTATCAGGCTTCGGCGGCCGGCTCGGCGGTGGCTTCGCCCGCGGCGGGCTTGCCGGTGACCATCTTCGCGATGATCGCGCCGGCGACGGCGCCGCCTGCGAGCGCACCGAGTGCGGCAAGCTTGCCGGGGATGGCGGGGCCGATCTTGTACTTGCCCGGCCCGGTCGCGGCCAGGGTCAGCGCCAGGGTCACGTACGCGACCGGGAGTTCCACGCCGCCGCGGGCCGCCATCAGGCCGCCCTCGCGGTTGAAGCCCGCGGCGACCGACATGGCGCCGGCGACCGCGAGCGGGCCGGCCGGGTCGGCGAAGCCGGTGATGGTCAGCACGCCGCCGGCGATCTCGGTCGCCGCCGCCGCCATGGCCATCTCCCTGCCGGGGGTGAGGCCGTTCTTCTCGAAGATCTTGCTGATGCCCTCGAGGCCCGGGCCGTGGAACGCTCCGACGAGCTTCTGGCTCGCGTGAATGCCCATATAGCTGCCCAGAAGGAGCCTGGCACCGAGCAGGGCGGCGTCGCGCATCTTGTCCTCCGAGTCCGTGGCCGCGTTGGTCCGTACCTTATACCTACGCCGTTGCGGTCCGGTATGCACCAGGCGCGCGGACTCGTGAACCCAAAGCCGCATTTGCGCGTTAATAAGTTCAGCAGGGTTGCTGAGCGCGGAGACGGCACCGGAGGTCCTACCTAAACAGCGCGCGGACTTCGGCTTCACGGTAACGCGGGGTCGCGCCTAGTGGTATCTCTAGGCCAGCGGGCCACCGGGGCCGGTACCGGTCCCGCGCACAGCGTCAATGTTGGCGGTGATTGTTCAGTGACCGGACGTTTCCCGCATGACGGGTACACCGACGTCGTCGGCAGGCGGGACGAGCTCTCGCGGCTCGCCGCGACGCTGGCGGAATCCCGCCTCGTGACGATCGTCGGCCCCGGCGGTGTCGGCAAGACCACGGTCGCGCTGGTAGCGGCGGCGCAGGCGGCGGCCAGCTACCCCGACGGCCCGTGGATCGTCGAGCTGTCCGGCCTGCACGACCCAGCGCTCCTGCCCAACACGGTCGCGAGCGTGCTTGGCCTGCCACAGCAGGACACGCGGTCGGCGCTTGAGGCGGTGCTCGGGTACCTGCGGAACCGGCGGCTGCTGCTCATCCTCGACACCTGTGAGCACCTGCTCGACGGCTGCGCCGCTCTGATCCAGACCGTGCTGCGGCACGCGCCCGGGGTGACCGTGCTTGCCACCTCGCGGCAGCCGCTCGACATGGCGGGCGAGCACAACTTCCCGATCGGGCCGCTGCCGGTGCCGTGCGCCGGCTCGGCGGGCGACGCTGGCCTGGCGGGCGGCGGCGACGCGGTCGAACTGTTCGCGCTGCGGGCCGCGACGGCGGTGCCCGGGTTCGCGGTCACCACAGAGAACGTGGCGGATGTCATCCGGCTGTGCCGGCGGCTCGACGGCATGCCGCTGGCGATCGAGCTCGCGGCCGTCCAGCTGCGCGGGCTGCCTCTCGGGGAGCTGGTCCGGCGGCTCGACAACCGGTTCGCGGTGCTGTCAGGCGGCCGGCCGGGAGCACTCCCCCGGCATCAGACGCTGCGAACGGCGATCGAGTGGTCCCACGAGCTGTGCTCGCCGGCCGAGCGGCGGCTGTGGGCCCGCCTTTCTGTGTTCGCCGGAACGTTCACCCTGGCCGCCGCCGAGGAAGTGTGCGCGGAGGTCTCGCTTGAGCGGCCCGACGTGGTCGGTACCCTTATCGGACTCGTCGACAAGTCCGTGGTGCTCAGGGAGGGTGCCCGCTACCGGATGCTGGACACGCTGCGGGAGTTCGGTGCCGAGCGGCTTGCGTCATCGGGTGAACTGGCCTCGTGCCGGTCGCGGCACCTGGCGCGGTACCTGGCCATGGGGCGCTACTTCGGCTGCCACGTGGCGGACGACGACCAGCTAGAGCGCTACCGGGAGCTGCGCGAGGTGCATGCTGACGTACGCGCCGCCCTGGAGTACGCACTCGCACCCGAGGAGGATCCGGCTCCGACGTTGCCCGTCCGCGCGTCCGGACCGTCCGGCGCGGTCGTGACGCAGGTCGCCCAGGAGCGCTGGCGGGCCGGCGCGAAGCTGGCGTGCTCGCTCTACGGGTACTGGCGGATTTCCGGGCTGCTCGGCGAGGGCGGGTACTGGCTGACCAAGGCGCTCGACCGGTTCACCGAGGCGGGTCCCGAGCGGGCGCGAGCGCTGGTCACCCGGGCATTCCTGCGCGCGTCCCAGGGCGATGCCGGCAACGCCCTCGCCGACAGCGAGGCCGGAACCGCGATGGCACTCGAGCTCGGCGAGGACGCTGCCACCGCCCGCGGGTACCAGTTCACGATGCTGGCGCTCACCTTGCTGGGCCGGCACGAAGAGGCGGCCAGGATCTGCAACGAGGCCCGGTCCCGGCTGCGGACGTGCGGCGACCGGGCCGGCGAGCTGTTGCTCCTGGCCCAGCTCGGGAACCTGCTCCAGCTGTCCGGGAGGCCCGCCGAAAGCGCCGCAGTTTGCGACGAGGCCCTGGCGATGCTCGGCGCGGATGCCCGCGAGCAGTGGATCCGGAGCTTCCTGTACATCGTGTCCGGCATGGCGCTGTTCCAGATCCCCGGGCGGGAAGCCGACTGCGAGGCGGTCATCAGGAAGGCGCTGCTCGGGAAGCAGGAGCTTGGCGACGTGATGGGGATGGCGTACGCGCTTGACGTGCTCGGCTGGCTGTCGCTGCGGACCGCTTCGCCGTCGCGGACGGCACGGCTGCTCGGGACGGCCGATCCGCTGTGGGAGCGCTGCGGGAGCGTGCGGCTCAGCGGGACCGCGATTATGGAGGAGCTCCACCAGCAGGCGGCGGCGTCGGCCCGGTTGGCGCTTGGTGACGCTCTGTATGAGGCCGAGTACGCGGCGGGTGCTTCCCACGCGCGGAGTCAGCTTGACGCGCACGTCGACGGTGAGGCGCTGCGGCTGCACGTCCCTTAGCGGTACGGGCTCGGCCCTTAGCGGTCCGGGGCTCGCGAGGCGGCCGGCCCGGCCGCTGGTGGCATGGTTCGGATCCAGGGAAGCCGGATTCGTTCCTCGAAATGTGTTTGATCAGTGCCGGGGGCGGACCGATAGCGTGGGCGCATGGCGGCGGTTGACTTCTCTCGGTTCGCGAACGTGCTCAGGGAACTTGGTGTGGCCGGCCCGGTGCGGGTGCTGCCGGATTCGGCGTCGACCGCGGCGGCCGCCGCGGTGCAGCTCGGGTGCGAGGTCGGCGCGATCGCGAACAGCCTGGTGTTCGCGGCGGACGGCGCGCCGCTGCTGGTGATGACCAGCGGGGCACACCGGGTCGACACCTCGCGGGCGGCCGCCCTCGCCGGCGCTTCGCTCGTCACCAGGGCCGACGCGAAGTCGGTGCGGACGTGGACGGGGCAGGTGATCGGGGGCGTGGCGCCGGTGGGGCATCCCGCGCCGATCCGGACGCTGGTGGACGTGTGGCTGGCGAAGTACGACGTGGTGTGGGCGGCGGCCGGGCATCCGCACACGGTGTTCCCTACTTCTTTCGATGAGCTCGTCCGGATCACCGGCGGCGTGGCCGCCGAGGTCGGCGACTAGGAGAGCGTGGCGATCGCGGCCCGTAGCTCGTCGAGTTCCCGGCGTGCGAGATCCGTGAGCGCCTGCCGACTGGCCGGATCGGCCCAGTGATCGAAGGCGCGGTAGAAGGCGCGGGCGCCCAGTTCGGCGGCCAGGCTGGCGGCGGGATCGGGCACGCCCCGCTTACGGAGTGCGCCCGTCATGGCTTCTGCGAGGGCGGTGCGCTTGGACGCGGCGCGCTCGCGCAGCTCGCTGCTGGCCGCGACGACCGTTTTGAGGCGGGCGCTGAACTCGCGGCGGTCTTCGGTGAAGGTGGCCGTGAGGGCGTCCAGGCCCGCGGCGACCGCCTGGAGAGGCGTCGCTGAGTCCGGCGCCCCGGCGATCGCGTCGGCCATGAGCCGGCCGTGGATCTCCTGCCCGGCGGCGAACAGCACCTCCCGCTTGTCGGAGAAGTGCCGGAAAAAGGTCGTCTTGGTCAGCCCGCCGGCGCGCTCGGCGATCTCGTTGACGGTGGTGGCGTCGTAGCCCTGCTCGCTGAACAGGTCGAGTGCGGCGCGCACGAGGCGTTCCCGCGCGTTCGGTTCCCATCGACCCATGGGAACAGCATATGTGATGTGACTTGGTAACGTCATCATGCTAGAGTGACGTTACCAAGTCACATCAATTGCTCCGCTTGCTCGCTCGGCGGGGCGACTCGTCTCGGGAGAACTGATCATGCGTGTCTTCGTCACAGGTGCAAGCGGTCATATCGGCTCGGCGGTAGTGTCCGAACTGATTCAGGGCGGTCACGAGGTCGTCGGCCTTGCCCGGTCTGACGCCTCGGCCGACGCGGTCAAGGCGATGGGCGCCGAGGTGCGGCGCGGCGATCTGCGCGACCCGGCCGGCCTGCGCGAGGCCGCGGCCGACGCGGACGCGGTCATTCACCTCGCGTTCGACCACGCCACCATGATGGCGGGAAACTTCCCCGGTGCGGCCGCCACCGACCTCGCAGTCGTGCAGGCATTCGGAGACGCGCTGGCCGGGACGGGCAAGACCCTCATCGGCGTCGGCCTCACGCGCACCGGCGACGCGAAGCGCGACGCGGTGATCGACGGCAACCCGCGCTCCGCAGGCTCGCGCGCGGTCGCAGGGCTTACCGAACGCGGCGTGCGCTCGATCCTGGTCGCGATTCCGTCGGTCACCCACAGCGCGCGGGACCGGCAAGGCTTCATCCCCATGCTGATCAAGATCGCCCGGGACACGGGCGTGTCCGGCTATGTCGGCGACGGCGCCAACCGCTGGCCCGCCGGCCACACCCTGGACGTCGCGTCGCTCTACCGGCTGGCGCTGGAGAAGGCGCCCGCCGGAGCGCAGCTGTATGCCGCGGCCGAAGAGGGCATCACGGTGCGCGAGATCGCGGAGACCATCGGACGACGGCTGGGCATTCCGGCAGTGAGCATTCCTGCTGAGGAGGCTGCCGAACACTTCAGCGGGTTCCCGTTCATCACGATGGACATCACGATGCCTAACGCGGAGACGCGGCGGCTGCTTGGCTGGGAACCGGTCCATCCCGGGTTGATCGCCGACCTGGAGGAAGACCACTACTTCACCGGCGACTGATTCGGGCCTGCTTGCCGGTACCTGCTGCCTGCGCCCTGGCGCTCTCTTAGAGTGAGACCGGTTGGCCCGGCTCTGGAAGGGCGGCATGGCCATGTCCTTGTCCACGGCGTTCACCAGGTTGTTCGGCATTCAGCACCCGATCGCGCTAGCGCCCATGGGCGGATCGGCCGGCGGCGCGCTGGCGGCGGCGGTGTCCAACGGCGGAGGCCTGGGCCTGGTCGGCGGCGGCGCCGGAGATCCCGCCTGGCTGGCCCGCGAACTACCGGTCGCCGCGCAGGGCACCGACAGGCCGTGGGGCGTCGGCTTCCAGAGCTGGTCGGCCGGCACGGATGTGGTCGAGCGTGCCCTGCGGATGCGGCCGAGCGCGGTGATGCTGTCCTTCGGCGACCCGCTACCGTTCGCCGAACTTGTCCGCGACGCCGGCGCGGCACTGATCCTCCAGGTCACCGACCTGGAGGAGGCCAGGCAGGCGGTCGACCTCGGCGCCGACGTGATCGTCGCGCAGGGAACCGAGAGCGGCGGGCACAGCGGGCACGGCCGCTCCACGATGGCGTTCGTGCCCGTCGTGGTGGACCTGGCGGCGCCGGTGCCGGTGCTGGCGGCCGGCGGGATCGCGGACGGGCGCGGCGTGGCCGCGGCCCTGTGCCTCGGCGCCGCAGGCGCGCTCATCGGAACCCGCTTCCAGGCGACAGCCGAGACCCTCGCCGATCCCGGGTCTGTCAAGGCGATCATCGACGGATCCGGGGACGACACCGAACGCAGCACCGTCCTGGACATCGCCCGTGGCTCCCGGTGGCCATCGAAATACCCCGCCCGCACCCTGCGCCACCCAATCCTTGACCAGTGGAGGGGGCGGGAAGACGAACTGGCCAACGACCCCGCCGCCGCGAGGGATGCGTACGAAGAAGGCATCGCACGAGGCGTTCTTCCGCCGATTCCGGTTTGGGCGAGTCAGGCAATCGACCTAATCAATGACCTGCCGTCGGCGGCGGACCTGGTCGGCGCTCTCGCGGCGCGGGCAGAAGACGCGCTGGCGCGGGCCGGGCACGAGTGAGCCTGGGCCGGGAAGTCACCATCGGGCGGCTGCTTGGCCTGGACGATCACGGCCTGCTTGCCAAGGCCGGGACAGATCTCCGTCCCAGGGTGGAGATCATCGACTTGGTGCGGCGTGCCCGGGCAACGGGTGTCCGGGCTGCTGTCTTGTCAAACTCCCGGGGAACGGGTGACCACGATCCGTACGACGGGTACGACCTCGAGGCGAACTTTGACGCGATTGTCATTTCCGACCGGGTCGGACTGCGTAAGCCGAGCCCGGAGATCTACAGGCTGACCGCTCACAAGATCGGTCTGCCGCCTGCCGAGTGCGTGTTCGTGGACGATACCGAGCACAACCTTTCTGCGGCGCGGGACCTTGGCATGGCAACGCTGCTGTTCACGGGCGCTGACGGCGAGGCCGCGGAAATCAAGCGGCTTATCGGCATCGCTTGACTCCGGGTATAGGCGGAACACCAACGCGTACCTCCAATGGGGCTGGCAGGCTACGCCGGAGCTTGCCTGCCGGTTGGTCCTGGTGCTGTGCTGCCCTTGCCTGTCGCCCCGTGGAGCCGCCTCGCGGGCACTATTTGCAGCCGCGGCGCCGCGGTGGCCTCGGTCACCTAAATTACGCAGCGACGGGACCGATCGATGCTGAGAGTATGAGCCAATGACGACCACTTGGGACGAGGTGTTCGCGGATCGCTACGAGGAGTGGTCCGCTGACATGACCGCGGACGTGGCCTTCTACGTGGATGTCGCGCGCCAGGCAGGCGGACCGTTGGTCGAGCTGGCGATCGGGAACGGGCGGGTCGCGATCCCGGTAGCCCAGGCCACCGGCCAGCGAGTCATCGGCATTGACTCCTCGCCGGGCATGCTAAAGCAGGCCCGGACCCGCGCCGCCGCAGCGGGCGTAGAACTCGACCTGTGCCAAGGTGACATGCGCGACCTAGCCCTCGACGAGCCAGCGGCGCTGATTTACTGTCCGTTCCGTGCACTGCTGCATTTGCCCACATGGGCTGACCGCCGCCGGACCTTCGAGCGCGTGGCCGCCTCGCTCCGGCCTGGCGGGCGGTTCGCCTGGAATGCCTATGCGTTCGACCATCACACCGCCGTGCGCCTCGACGGCCTGCGCCAGGAAAGGCCGGTGCCGCACACGATCCGGTACTCGGTGGGCGACAACCGGGTCGATCTCGTCTGTGACAACGGCGCAGTGAGTTCCCTGTGGTGGGCAACGAAAAACGAGTGGCTCGGGCTCTTGGACGTCGCTGGCCTAGAGCTGGAAGTGCTTTACGGTGGCTTCGCTCGTGAACCATTCACCGGTGACAGCCGCGAGTACGTGTTCATTGCCCGCCGCTGACGGTGAATGAGGCCGTTATTTTGCGCCTTTGCTGCGCGTGCGCGCGCCGCGGGCGATGCTGAATCGACAGGATGTCTTGTCATCCGTATTTCGATCGTCGCGGGTTAGGAAAGAATAGCGAATCGGTAAGTGTCACAGCAGATAATGATCATGAAATCGTGTTAATATTCGAGTATCAGATCTTCTGACTTGTTACTCGAACGGGGTGTTCAGATGGGCTGGCAGCCAGGCCAGGACGAC
>Ga0335074_10001768_pt1 | contig 29206 bp, 18 predicted proteins | sample Lox_Sample_23_FD_206715 | JGI IMG/M metagenome (GOLD analysis project Ga0335074, IMG submission 206715) | Soil microbial communities from Loxahatchee National Wildlife Refuge, Florida, United States - Lox_Sample_2.3 | ecosystem: Environmental > Terrestrial > Soil > Wetlands | place: USA... | reverse complement strand
GGCTGAGCGTCACAGCCCACGGCGTGCGGCCGCCGGCCTTCGGACGGGTCTGGGCTGCCGCCGTTATCGCCCCAACGGGCAGCACCATCTGGCGCCACAGCGCCACTTCGTCGGGATCGCCATCCTCCAGTCCCCGGAACTTCGCGTCGGCGGCGGTGACCCACTCCGCACGAACCTGCTCGACCTCCTTCCGGCGAAGTTCGTTTTCCTTGACCAGCTCGTTCACGATGTGATCCCTTCAGCAATGGTCCTGGCCGTTGGTCATGACCATTCAAACACCCGGCACCACCATTAGCTCCTCGGGCCAGTGCTGCGGGTCAGAGCCATGCTTGTGGAGTACTGCCAGCGCTATCCGCTCGAGGCCGAACGCCACGCATGCGGTGTGCGCCGCTCCCGTACGCATCCGGAACTCGAACTCGGCCGAGAAGTGGTCCTTGTGACAATTACACGACAGCACGGCCTGCTGCAGGCCGTCCGCCACCGCCACTATGAGCTCCCACTTCAGCTGCTCAGCCCGCTGCAGCGCGCCCATCATCCGGGCGCCCGCGCCGAAGAACGGATCGCTGGCCGGCGCGACCTTCACTTCGAGCCCAAGCGATCGTAGCCAGCCAGCGGCTCGCTCGATCCAGCGATCGCGCCAGCCAAGCGCCTCGGCTGGTGAGTCGACGCGCACCAGCTCGCGCATCCGGAACGAGCGCATCCGGCCGGCCTCGGCGCTCCGTTCGTGCCGGTAGCAGTGGCCGGTGAGGTCGAAGATGCCGGGTTCGGCGAGCTCTGCTGCCGCCAGCTGCGGATAGACGTGGTAACAGGCGGCGGGCAGCAAGACGACGTCGGCGAGCTTGTGCCGCAGCGTCCAGTCCCCGCCGCTGCGCAGCATCGGCGCCAGCTCGCGCCACTGCCGGTCGTCGCCCTCGTAGGTATGTACGGTGCCCAGCAGCTGCGGGAACGACTCGACGTAGCCGACCCGCTCAAGTAGCGCACGGGAGATCACAGGTGGTGCCCCGAGCCGGATCGCGCATTCGTCGGCGGTCAGTCGGCCGATGCTGGCGTGCAGCGCGTCTATGAGTGACTCGAATGTGCTGCCGAACGCAAAGAGGCCGGGTATGCCGGTGTCCAGGACCGTCTTCTCGGCCAGCGGCCCGGCAGGCCAGGTCGTCGTGTCACCCATAGCGCCGCACCAGCATCGCGGTCGCGTTCGCCTCTTGCAGTCGGCTATTAGAGATCATCAGCCTGGCCGAGTACAGATCGCGCAGCATTCGGGCCACGGAGAGCTCGCCTTGCTCCTGATAGCCGGCCATGCCGCAGATCTCCAGCGCTGCCTCGGCGATCTTCACCGTCTGGATCGAAGCGGCGAGCTTGAGGTTGTTCACCTGCACTGCGAAGTCAGTAGTCGGCTCACCGGCCCCCGAGGCGGACACCTGGTCGTAGCCCTGGATGACCATGCGCAGCAGCCCGTTCAGCGCGTCGAGCCGCTCGCCGATGGATGCCAGCCGAAGGTCAGGCCGAATGTTCTGGTCACGCCGCGCGTGCCGCAGGAACCGGGTGGCCCGCCCGGCCGCTTGCTCAGCGATTCCGATCCAGACGGCGCTCCACAGGATGTGCGACAGCGGCACCATCGTGCGCACCGCCACCTCACCGAACGGCGTCGTCACCACCTGACCAGCCGGGACGTCAACGGCGATCCGGGCGCCCGGGCTGCGAGTACCCCGCATGCCCATGACCTGCCAATCGCCCACGTCCTGCAGCTCCGCCTGGTCCCTTGCTGCTAGCACCAGGACTTGCTCGCCGGGTGCGGCCGCCGGGCTCCGGCGCGCCGTTATCAGAAACGCGTCCGCCATCAGCAGATAGGAGACCGTGGGGGCTTCCTTCACCAGGGTGACCCGCCCGGCGTCGGCGATGCAAGGCGCGCGGCTTTCCCGCAGGTTCCCCCCGACCCCGCGTTCGGTGGTAACCGAGGCGATCAGCCCCCCGCTGACGACAGTCGAGCAGAGCAGCTCAGCCAGCAGCCCGTCCTCGGAGTCCAGGTGGCGGGCCACGCAGGCAATCTGGAGCTGATGCATCGCCCAGATCATCGCGGTCGATCCGCAGGCGCGGCCCAGGATGCGGGCGATCTCGGCGAGAGTAGCGGTGTCAAGGCCCATCCCGCCTAGCTCTACCGGCAGGCCGGCCCTGAGCAAGCCCGCCTCGGTGAGGGCGGAGACTGCGGCCTGAGGGAACGCGGCGTCCTGGTCGACCTGGTCGGCAGCCGCGGCAGCCGTCCGGGCGACCAGCTCCGCCGTGGCCAGCGCATCTGCCCTCGCTGATGGCTCGGTTAACTGGCTGATCATGCTCCGGCCTCCTCATCGGACATAACGGTTGTGGCCAGCAGGCAGCTGACCGCGGTCTCGATTGCGGCCAGGCTCCTGAATGCGCTTCGGTTCAGCATCGAGGGCGGGAATTCGACCCCCAGCTCTTCTTCGAGATCGACCATGACCCGGACCGACTCGAGCGACGTCAGCCCCGCCGCCCACAGATCGTCGGTGGCGTGCAGGCAGTCGGTCGTGAGCCGTGTCTGCCGGCTGAGGACAGCCCGGATGCGCACCGACAGGTCGGGCGTTATCACCGTGCGGCCGTCCCGCGCCGAGCCAAGGCCGGCCGCCGAGATCAGGCCGGTTAGGTCATCAAGCAGCCGGCCCTCGCGCTCTCGCAGATCCCGCAGGATCCGGGCCATCCGCTCTGCCGGGGTGTCGCTCTCGATCCCGATCGTGTGCGCGAAGTACCAGCGGCGCGCCAGCGCATCGGCCTGGGCGGCCAGCGGCGCCAGCTCACGGAGGTCGTGGCTTGCCTTCGCTATCAGCCGCTGAGCGTAGCTCCGCTCAGCGGCGGCGTCGGCCACGTCCGGTCTGACCAGGCCGGCTTCCACGGCCAGAATGAACGCGTCGAGGTTGACCAGGTCTGAGTCGCGGTTGGCGTATACGTCCGCGTCCAACTCCCGCAGCCCGTCCGCCGCCGAGTAGGCCCGCTTGACCGGCCCGCGCGAGACGATCATGTCAAAGTCACGCACCACCGCGCTGGCTCTGGTGCGGCGGTAGATGTCCAGCGGTAGCTGAGTCGGCTGCGGGCGGTTCATCGGGTCGGCCACAACCACGCCCTGGTCACCCCACTCCAGCAGGATCAGCGCATGCATCAGGCTCGCGCGTCCGTGGTAGGGAGAGGTGATGTCAAAGGAGTCGACCGCGACGACAACGGGCGCCCCGGCCCCCAGCGCGGCCCGCTCCGCGTCGAAGGCAGCGTCAGCTGAGCCGAATCCGAGCCGGCTGACCTGCAGGCCAGACAGCCGTCCCACCGCCGGCAGCCACCTTTCGGCGGCCCGGAGCCGGTCGTCGCCGGCCCGGTAACTGAAGCCCCAGCTCAGCCCGATGAGGTCAGCCGCGTCGGGTATGCCCTGGGCCGCCAGCACGTTCGAGGCCGCCTGCTGGATGCAGCTTCCGAACTGCGCGGTGCCGCAGTAGGTGAGCCCGGCCTGCAGCCTGGCGAAGACGCTGTCAGGCTGATGCATGTCGCCGTTCTCCCAGTTCGGCGATTGCCTCGGCGAGCTCGCTGACCGTCGGCCGGTCAAAGAGCTCACTGAGCGGCAGCCGCACGCCGAAGGCTTCGTCGATCCGGGCGATCAGCCGACTCGCGGCGAGCGAGTGCCCGCCCAGGTCGAAGAAGTCGTCGTCGGCTCCGACCCGGTCACGGTCGAGCACCACGGCCCAGAGCGAGCACAGCACCTCGCATATCTCCGCTCGGTCCGATCCCGGCTGGTCGCCCGCGGGCGCCCCGTCTTCTCCGGCCGCCCGGTCACCGGAAGGGCACGGCTCTCCGTTGCCCGCATTCCGGCCGGCGCCGGTAAGCGGGACGTCGAGCAAGGAGCAGTCGGGCGCTGCAGCGACGGCGGCGGCCAGGACGGCGAAGTCGCGGATCAGGTTCGCGATGGTCTCCCGTTCGAACAGCTCGGTCGCGTATGTAACGATCCCGGTGAATGTGCCTGCTGTCTCTCGCAGGTGCCACTCGAGATCGAGCCTGGACGTGGTCCAGGTGAACTCGAACGGCGTCGCCGTGATCCCCGGCAGGTCCAGCTTCCCCAGTCCGGGCCGCTCGCTATGCAGCTGGAACAGCACCTGGGCCAGCGGATTCCTGCTCGGGTCGCGCACTGGCCGCAAGTCCTCCACGAGCTGCTCGAACGGCAGGTCCTGGTGATCGTAGGCGCCGATCGCCATCTTCCTGGTCCGGCCGAGCAGCTCCAGGAAGCCAGGCTGGCCGGACAGGTCGAGCCGGAGCACGAGCGTGTTGAAGAACAGCCCGATCAGTGCCTCGGTCTCCTGGCGGGTCCGGTTGGCGACGGGCGTCGCGACGGGGATGTCCTCGCCGGCGCCGTACCGGCTGAGCAGGATCCCGAACAGCGTGAGCAGCACCATGAAGGGCGTGCATCGCTCAGCGAGTGCCAGTCCCCGTAGCCGCGCACTTGTCTGCACGTCCAGCCGCAATCGCAGCGAGGCTCCGAGGTGGCTGAGCCGTCTCGGCCGAGGCTTGTCTGTCGGCAAGGCCAGCGCCTGCGGCGCGCCCGCAAGCTGTTCCCGCCAGTAGCCCAGCTGCCGGTCGCGGACATCGCGGGTCACCCAGTCGCGGTGCCAAGCGGCGAAGTCGGCGTACTGCAGTGGCAGCGGTGCCAGGTCGGCCCGACGCCCGGCCAGCCAAGCGGAGTACAGGGCCGAGATCTCGGCCAGCAGCACGTTGTCTGACCATTCGTCGAAGGCTATGTGGTGGACCGAGATCCACAGCACGGGGTCGGCCGCGGCCAGCCGTATCAGCCCGGCCCGGATGATCGGGCCTACGGCCAGGTCGAACGGCTCGTTGACCGCCGCAAGGAGGAGTTCCTGAGCGTGCTCCTCGTCCCTGGCGGCCACCATCGTCAGCGGCACGCGGACACCCTCCGCGATGGACTGGTATGGCTGGCCGCCGGACCTCGGGTAGCAGGTGCGCAGCACCTCGTGCCGTGCCACCACGCCGTCCAGTGCAGCCTGCAGGGCGCCGACGTCGAGCGGTCCGGTCAGCTGTATCGTCTCGGCGACGTTGAAGAAGGAGCTGTCCGGCACGAGTTGCTGCATGAACCACGTGCGCTGCTGCGCGAAGGACAGCGCGGGCTGATTGGGCCGGGCGGACACCGGGATCTGGCCATCCGCGGCTGGCTGGTGGCCGCGGGCCAGACCCAGGATCTCGGCTGCCAGGCCGGCAATGGTGGGGTGATCGAAGAGCGCTCGCACCGGGATGTCGACCTGGAACTCACGGCGCGCCCTGGTCACCACCTGCATAGCAAGTAACGAGTGCCCGCCAAGGCTGAAGAAGTCGTCGTCGACTCCGGATACCGGCCTGCCGAGCACATCGGACCAGATGGCAGCGAGCCTACGTTCAGCGGGGCTGCGCGGCGCCGACCCGGTGGCAGCGGTCGACGCGACGGGCGCGGGCAATGCCCTGCGGTCGATCTTCCCGTGCGGGGTCAGCTGGAGGTCCTTCAGCACGATGATGGCGCCCGGCACCATATGCGCGGGCAGCCTGGTTTCGGCCAGGGAACGCAACTCGGCGACAAGTTCCTCGCCGTCATCGCCTGGGCCACAGGTGACGTAGCCGATCAGCCGTTGATCGCCAGGCCGGTCCTCGCGGCGCACAACGACGGCGTCGGCGACGTGGGGGTGCAACTTCAGGACATGCTCGATCTCGCCTGGCTCGATGCGGAAACCGCGGACCTTGATCTGGTCGTCGCTGCGGCCGAGGAACTGAAGCGCCCCGCTGGCCGTGCGGCGTACCCGGTCTCCGGTCGCGAACATCCGGTCACCAGGCCCGCCCCAGGGGTCGGGCCGGAAGCGCGCAGCGGTGAGTGCCGGATCCCCGACGTAGCCGCGAGAGACGCCACGACCGCCGAGGTACAGCTCGCCAGCTGTCCCCGGCGCCACCGGGCCGAGGGCCGCGTCGAGCACGTACGCCCGGACACCGGGCAGCGGTCTGCCGATGGGCACGCTATCCGCGGGCGGGCGGCAGCGGGCAGCGGTCACCGTCGGCGGCTCGTGCACCGTCGCGGTGATCGTCGTCTCTGTCGTTCCGTATGCGTTCAGCCAGCGCACCCGGGCGGGCACTGCGGCTTGCCAGGCTGCCAGCATCCTGCTGTCCACCGGCTCGCTGCCGACCACCACCAGGCGAAGCTCCGGGCAGGACGCCGGCGGGTGGTCCGTCAGCTGAGACGCCCATTGGTGCCAGTAGGACGCGGGAAGGTTCACGACCGAGAGCCTCTCCGCCCGGATCAAGGAGACCAGCTCCGCGATGTCCGGGGGAGGACCAGCAGGCCGGAGGACCACCGTGGCGCCGCGGATCAGGCTGGCGAAGAGCTCTTCGGCCGCCACGTCGAAGGTCAGTGCCGAGAACTGCAAGACCCTGTCGCCTGGCCCAAGCGCGTACCGCTCCGCGACCGCCTCGACTGTGTGCACGAGATTCGCATGGCTGACGCCGACTCCCTTGGGGCGTCCGGTCGTGCCGGATGTGTAGAGAATGTAGGCAAGTGCCGAGGGGTGGACCGGTCCCGCCCTGACCCTTGGACGCGCGGTAGCGCAGGCGTCCTCGACAGCGACGAAGGCTGTGCCCGCCGGTGGCTTGCCGCTCGCGCGCGACCCGAGGATGTGGTTGGCCGCAGCGCTCGTCAGCACGTACTCCAGGCGCTCTCGCGGGTCACGGACGTCGACAGGCAAGTAGGCCGCACCCGCCTTGGCGATTCCCAGGAGCGCGGCCGGCCACATGAGGCACCGCTCCAGCCACACAACGACTGTGCTTCCTGCCCGGACCCCGCGGCCGCGCAGGTACGCGCAGACGGCGTCGGACTGCGCCTCCAGCGCGGCGTAGGTGACGGACAGACCGTCCTGGCGCAGCGCTTGCCGGTCCGGCCAACGCGCCGCGGCGGCACTGACCAGATCATGCATGGTGGCCACGGGTGGCGATGTCTTGCTGGCCGGTGCCTCGGCGGCCGGGCGCAAGGGCAGGGAATTCGTGCTGAGTCTCACGTCAGGCCTTCGCTCTCCGCCATCTAGTTAGCCAGGAACGTCCGGGCTTGCTCGTCGGACATAGCCTCGAGGGCGGTGATCAGCCTGTCCTCGAGGGCGGCAGCCATGTCCGCGAGCGTCGGACTGTCGAAGAAGACGCTGACCGGTACCTCGATACCGAGCGCCTCGCCGAGCTGGCCGGCCCCGCGCATCGCCATGAGCGAGTGACCGCCGAGCTCGAAGAAGTTGTCATTGACTGACACGGTAGAGAGGGTCAGAAGCTTGCCCCACGTCTGCGCGACCAGCTTCTCCGCCTGGCTCCTGGGCGCTACGTAGACGCCGACCGGCAGGCCGTCCCTGTCGGCCGGAGCAGGCAGGGCGCTGCGATCCACTTTGCCGTTGGCGGTGCGCGGCAACTCGGCCAGAATTAGGTACCGGGCCGGAACCATCGCCGCCGGAACCCGCGCCGAGAGATACGCGCGAAGCTCAAGCGGCCCGGCTGGCTGGCTGCCGTCGGGCACGATGTAGGCCACGAGGTACCTGGACTCGCCGGATCCGCAAGCTTCTACGACCGCAGCCGTGACCCCCGGGCACGTCGCAAGGATGCTCTCGACCTCGGCCGGCTCGACTCGTACACCCCGGATCTTGACCTGGCCATCGGCACGGCCCAGGAACTCGAGCGCGCCGTCGGCGCGCCATCGAGCCCGGTCACCCGTCCGGTACAGTCGCGCGCCGGTGGCAAACGGGTTCGGGACAAAGCGCTCAGCCGTGAGGTCGGGCCGGCCTATGTAGCCGCGCGCGAGGCCGCCGCCGCCGATATAGATCTCGCCGGGAAGCCCGACGCCGGTCTGACGGCCGTACTCGTCCAGCACGTAGATTCGCGTTTCCGGAATAGGCGTGCCGATCGGCACGCGGCTGGTGTCCAGGACTCCGGTCCGCACGTCGTACGTGCTGGCGGTGCTCGTGGCTTCGGTCGGGCCGTACGCATTTACCTGGCGAAGACCGGGCAGCATCCGGCGCAGCGTGGCCAGGCGCCTCGGGTCCGCCGGTTCGCCGCCGAAGAAGACCGCGCGCAGCGGCGCGAACATGCCGGGGTCGGCGTCAACGCACTGGTGGACCAGGCTGGCCGGCAGGTGGGCCACGGTCACCCCATGCTCCGCGATCGCGGCCCGGAGCGAAGCTGGCGTCGGTGCTTGATCCCGGCCGAGCCAGACCAGCCGTGCGCCGTTGAGCAGCGTTCCCCAGATCTCGACCGTCGCCGGGTCGAACGACGTGCTGTGCACCTGCGGAACCACGTCCGATGACCGGATGTCCAGGTATGCCGTCTGGTACACCAGGCGGACGATCGCGCGATGGGTGATCTCAGCGCCCTTTGGCCTGCCAGTGGAGCCCGACGTGTAATACACGCAGGCCCTCTGGTCGCGGTGTACCGCTGAGCGTGGCTTGAACTGGCGCCGCTCCGGCGCGGAGGCGGCCAGCGCCGCCAGCTCGGTGACCGCGACGACGGGCACCGGGCTGGCAAAGGCTGGTTCGTGGTCAGTGAGCACCACCACAGCTCCGGAGTCCGCCACCATGAACTCAAGTCGCGAGCCTGGCTGCTCCGGATCGAGCAGCAGGTACGCTGCGCCCGACATGAGGACGGCGAGCATCGCGGTGACCAGCGCAGCCGACCTTCGCATGGCGAGCCCCACAACGCTCTCCGGGGTGACTCCGCGTGCCGCAAGCAGTGCCGCTAGGTCCTCTGACTGGCCGCGGAGGTCCGCGTAGGTGACCGGCTCGGCGCCGAGCAGGAGCGCGACCGCGGAGGGGCTCGCGTCCGCCTGGGAGTAGAACGCGTCCACGATGCTGTCCGGCCGGTCGAGTTCGTCGCCTGTGCCCCACTCGGTTAGCGCAGCACACTCGCCGGGTGTGGTAAGTCCGAGCCATGACACCGAGGTCTCCGGGCTGGCGAGCGCGGACTCAAGCAGGGCATGGTAATGCCGCATCATGTCCGCGACAGTCTGCCGGTCGAACAAGCTGACGTCGTAGTCAACGGAACCGTGCAGCTCACCAGTCTGGCGCGGGGTGTCCTCCCAGGCGACAGTAAGATCGAATTTGGCGACAATGCCAGGTGACTCGCGCTCGACGAACGACAGTCCCGGCAGTACATCCATGCTGACGGGCAGGTTATCCATCGCGAACAGCACCTGGAACAGCGGCGAGCGACTCAGGTCGCGCGCCGGCCGGAGCGCGTCTACGACCTGCTCGAACGGAACGTCCTGATGCTGGAAGGCGGCGAGCGTCTCGTCCCGCACTCTGGCTAGCAACTCCGTGAAGCTCGGCTCGTCCTCCCAGCGAGTGCGGAGCACGAGCGTGTTCACGAAGAACCCGATGAGGTCGTCGGTCTCCGGGCGGCTGCGTCCGGCAACCGGCACGCCGACACTCACGTCCTTGGCATCCGCATACCGTCCGAGGAGCAGCTGGAAGACGACGAGCAGGATCATGAACCTGGTCGTACCGCTGGCCCGGCTAAGCTCGGTGAGCTTGTCCGTCGTGGTCCGCTCAAGCGTGAAAGTGAACGAGTCTCCGGCGTGACGCGGCACCGCCGGACGCGTCCGGTCAGTCACGATCTCCAGCGACGCAGGCGCCCCGGCGAGGCGGTCTCGCCAGTACGCAAGCTGAGCATCGGCGATACCGCCTTCGAGATACCGACGCTGCCATGCTGCGAAGTCCGCGTATTGGATGGCGAGCGGAGCCAGCGCGGCATCCGCGGGCTCGCCGCGATGAGCGGCTCTGTAGCAGTCAGCCAGCTCGCGTATCAGGATCCCGGTTGACCAGGCGTCGGAAACCATGTGGTGCATCGTCAGGAGCAGAACAGATCGCTCGTCCGCCAGGCGGAGCAGACGGGCTCGGGCGAGCGGTCCCCGCCCCAGGTCGAATGCGCGCAGCGCCTCAGCCGACGCGGCCTCGGACACCGCTCTCTCCTGCTCCGCGTGGGTGAGCCCGGTGAGGTCATCCAGCGTAAACGGCATAGTGCAGTCAGGCTCGATGACCTGCCAGACCTGGTGCAGTTCGCCTGCCTCGAAATGCGTCCGGAGCGCCGAGTGTCGGGCCACGACGGCGTCCAGTGCCGCGACTAGGGCGTTGACGTCCAGCAGCCCGGCAACGTCCAGGGCCAGCGGCAGGTTGTAGAGCGGACTGTTAGGGGTCAGGCGATCCAAGAACCAGAGGCGCTGCTGGCCGAAGGAGGCAAGCTGGCGCCCGGCCGGCAGCGATACGATGGGATCGTCCATGCGCGGCACTGGTTTGGTGCCTGAGGAAGCCGCAAGCTCGGCCTGAAGCTGGTCCTCGATGACTTGCGCCGCGTCGTGCAGCGTGGGGTTGTCGAAGATGAGGCCGACCGGCACCTCAATGCCGAGTGCCTTGCGCAGGTTGAATACCACCCGGGCCGCAGTGAGCGACTGCCCGCCGAGGGCGAAGAAGTTGTCGTCCGCCCAGACCGGGCTGACCGACAGAAGCTCACTCCACATCCCGGCCAGCAGGTGCTCGACGGGCCCGCTCAGCGGTGCGCCGGACGAGTCCTGCACCGCATCGCCGCGCGCTGGGGCGGGCAACGCACGCCGGTCGAGCTTGCCGTTCAGCGTCATCGGCAGCGAGTCCAGCACCACGTACCATGCCGGCACCATGTAGTCAGGCAGTTTGGCCGCCAGTCCATCCCGCACTGTTGCCCGGTCAACCGTGCCCCCGGCGCGTGCCACCAGGTAGGCCACCAGCTGCTGGTCACCCGGCCAATCCGCGCGAACCACCACTGCGGCGTGGCTGACCGGCTCGCACCCGGCCAGCGCGAGTTCGATCTCGCCTAGCTCGACCCGCATGCCGCGGATCTTCACCTGATCATCGGCCCGGCCGAGGTACTCAAGGACGCCGTCGGCACGGCAGCGGGCGAGGTCGCCGGTCCGGTAGAGCCGCTCGCCGCAGCCAAAGGGGCTGGGGACGAATCGTTCGGCCGTCAGGCCGGGCTGCCCGACGTAGCCGCGCGCCAGCGGCAGACCGCCTAGGTAAAGCTCGCCTTCCTCATCCGCTGCCTTGAGCTCAAGACGGTCGCCGAGCACGAACGCGCTGGCGTTCGCGATCGGCGTGCCGATGGGGATGGCGGCCTTCGCGGCGGCCTCCGGCGGACATGGGAACGACGTGACGTCAATCGCGGCCTCGGTAGGGCCGTAGAGGTTGTGGAGTTCCGGAGCGATATGGCACTGGTAGAAGCGGTCCACCAGGTCAGGGCTCAGCGCTTCGCCACTGCAGAAGACCCGCCGGAGGCTTCCGGCGCAGCGCTCCACCGAGGGGTCCTCGAGGAAGATGCGGAGCATTGAGGGGACAAAGTGCACAGTGGTGATCCCGTGCTCGGTGATTGCCGCGGCCAGGCGGTGCGGATCGCGGTGCTCGCCCGGCTGCGCCATCACCAGCGTCGCTCCGACGGCCAACGGCCAGAACAATTCCCAGACGGACACGTCAAAGCTGATAGGCGTCTTTTGCAGGACCTTGTCTGAGCCATCGAGCGGGTAGCTGCCCTGCATCCACTTGAGGCGGTTCACCACCGCCTCATGTGTGTTCATTGCGCCTTTCGGCCGCCCGGTGGAGCCGGAGGTGAAGATGACATAGGCCAGTGACGCGGGATGAACGACAACGCCAGGCCGGTCCGGACTCGTGCCCTGGCTGCCTGGCCCGAGGCAGAGTACGGTGCCTGCGGCAGGCACGAGGCTGAGCAATGCCTGGCTGGTGATGATCGCACGGACGCCCGCATCGGCCTGCATGGCAGCCAGCCGTTTGCTCGGATAGCCCGGATCGAGCGGGACGAATGCCGCGCCCGCCTTTAGCGTTCCGAGCAGTGCCACCATCAGTTCAAGTGATCGCTCCAGGCATACGCCCACGCGCGACTCCGGCCCCGTTCCCGCCTGGGTCAGGGCAGCGGCGAGTTCATTGCTGCGTTCGTCGAGTGACCTGTAGGTCATGGTCTCGTCGCCGAACCGCACGGCGACTGCCTCCGGAGTCCGCTCTGTCTGCCGCTCGAAGAGACCGGCGAGCGTGTCGTTCCCCACCGAATGCGCGGCACCTTTGGAGTTCATGGCTCGTTCGCTTCCTTAAGGTGCGATGGTCTGCTCGATGACGGCAGCCAGGTCGGCGACGGCGGGAGACCGCATAATGCTGTGATGATCGGCGGATATAGAGGCGAATGAGAGGCTCGGGCCGACGACCGAACTCCACCCCCAGGTCCGGTCCGCCTCCTGCGGCAGACCGCGCGGCTCGGCGCGGATAAGCAAGACCGGATAGTCAGGCGCGCAGTCCGGCCGCCAGCCTGCCAGATGCTGCCCGACCGCGGCCATGTTGAGCCGGTAGACGTCGAGCAGAGTCCGCAGCTGGTCGTCGCCGGCCGACGGGGACATCTTGCCGCTGCGGCGCATGGCGCTCAGCAACTGCTCGACGGTAGCGTCGGGCGGCAGTTCGAGCTGGTAGTGCCAGGCAAACCGCGTGATCAGCCCAGCCCCTGGCTCTCCGGGTGGTTGGTCGGCCTCATCGTCACTGAGCCCTGGCGCCGGGCTGTCGATGACAGTCAGGCTGGCTACGTCCTGACCTTCCCGGCGCAGTGCCTGAGCCGTCTCGAAGGCCATGAGGCCGCCGAAGCACCAGCCGATGAGCGCTGGCGGCTTCCCGGTCTTCGCCGCGATGGCCGCCGCGTAGCCCTGGGCCATATCAGCGAAGTCCTGCTGTGGCGGCCTGCCATGCAGGCCCCATGACTCGATCCCCACAACGGGCCGGTCGGCGGGGAGCAGGCGGGCCAGCTCCCAGTAGCTGAGCGTGCTGCCGCCACCGGCGTGCATGCAGAAGATCGGCGCGCCGTCCTGTGCCGTCCGCAGCGGTACCTGGTTCGAGTCTTGCGTACGGCGGCTTCGAAGCTCGGTGGCCATGGCAGCTACCGTCCGGGCCCGGAATACCAGGGACATCGGCAGGCAGCAGCCAAAGGCACTGTTGACAAGCGACATCAGCTTGATGGCGCGCAGCGAGTGCCCGCCCAGGTCAAAGAAGTCGTCGTCTGGCGATACCACGTCAGTCCCGAGTGCCGCCGCCCACAACGTCACCAGCCGCTGCTCTATCGAGTCCCGCGGCCGGACTGGCTGGGCCAGCCGGGGCCCGATTGGCGCCAAGGCCCGGCGATCGAGCTTGCCGTTCCTGGTAAGCGGGAGCCGATCCACGATGCGCCATCCGGCCGGAACCAGCGCGGCCGGGATCTGACGCCTCACGGACGCCCGCACGGCATCGATGTCCGGGGTGCTAGCGCGGGCCTGTCCGCCCGCCATCAGGTAGGCATCCAGATGGGAGATCAGGCCATCCTCGCCCGGCCGGGCCACCACGGCACTGGCCGAAACGCCAGGCTGCTGGTTCAGCAGGGCTTCGATCTCGCCAAGCTGGACACGGTATCCGCGAACCTTCACCTGGTCGTCGAGCCGGCCGAGGATCTCGATCCCCCAGCCCGGTACCAGGCAGCCAAGGTCACCGGATCGGTACCCGGATGAGCGGCCGCCGAAGCCGGTCTTGCCTTCCCTGAGCTCATCCAGGTAGCCGAGGCCGACACCCGGACCGCTGATGAGGACTTCGCCTGGACACCACGGCGGCAGCGGGCTGCCGTCATCGTCCACGACGGCCAGGACGTTGTCCCCGAGTCCGGCACCCACCGGCACGGATCCGCAACGTTCATCTGGCAGCCGGTCGAGCAGCACGCAGGAGGCCCCGATGGTCGTCTCGGTCGGCCCGTAGTGGTTATACACGCGCAGCTCAGGCGCGAGCTCAGTCAGCCGCGCCTGCAGCGCGCGCGGCAGGACCTCGCCGCCCAGGACGAGAACATCTGCAGGCAGCAGCGACACCGGGTCACTGACCCCCGCCAGCAGCGCGGACATATGAGAAGGCACCAGCTTCATGGCGTTCACTGGATGCGCACAGAACCACTCGGCGAGCGCCTCCGGGCTGGTTGCCAGGTCGGCATCGACGAGCTGAACGCATCCCCCGCTGGCGAGAGTCGGAAAGATCGCCGTGTAGGAGAGGTCCGCGGCCAATGTGGAGAGGGCCGCGAAGCTGGCGCCTTCCGGCAACCGCAGCTCGGCCGAGATGGCCCGGGCGTAGTGAGCCAGTTGTTCGTGACCGATGACGACTCCCTTCGGCGCGCCTGATGTGCCGGAGGTGAAGATCACGTAAGCTGCGTTCCCCGGCCTGTGTGCAGCTGGTGCCGACCCAGGTCCGGCCGTCCCGGCGGAGGCCGGAGCGGGCCATATCGCCGACACCTGAAGCGGCGTGTCGGCGGGCCCGGATACGAGCGCCAGCGCAGGAGCGGCTCTGCGTATTACCTCCTCGATCCGCAGCTGCGGCCAGGCCGGGTCGACCGGGACGAATGCCGCACCGCTCATCCAGGTGCCGAGCATCGCAACCACCGTGTCCGCCTCCGCCGGGGCTAGCACCGCTACCCGGTCCCCGGCCCCGACGCCGCGGTCGCGCAGCATCTCGCCGGTCGCGGCAGCCCGCTCGGCCAGCTGCTGATACGACAACGCGGCACCGCCGCAGCGGACCGCCAGACGACCCGGGCTCCGTTCGGCGTGCGCAAGGAACGCGTCAAGCACGGGCGGGGGGTGCCCGCGTCTCCGGCCGGCTGGCGGGTCCGGATTCTCCGGGCCATGTGGGTGGCGGTCATGTCTGCGCGGCGCGGTCAGGCGAAGCCTGCCAACGGCCCGGTTCGGGTCGGCTAGCGCATGGGCCAGCAGGTGCCTGACCGCTCCGGCGAGCTCAACGAGGTCGGGCCGGGCGACCATCGCATCGGATCCGGCCAGGGTGACTGACAGCGTCTGCGGACCCTGCGTGCAATCGAGGTGGAGGATGCCGGGCGGCTCGAACCCCTCGAGACCGGCCGGCCCGACTGCCGTCGCCCACGGGTCTTGCCGGTACCGGAACGAGATCGCGGGCCCGGCTGCCTCACTCCCAGGGCCAGGCACGACGGTTTCGGGATCGACATGGTTCTCGACCGCGGCGGCTGCCCGCAGCGCCTCGGCAGCGGCCCTCGCGACCGCCGTGAACGCAGCAGCGGGCGTGACGTCCAGGCGGACTGGTACGGGGCGCTCGAGCAGGCCGAGCACCGGGCCGAGGCCAGCTTCGGCGCGGCCATCAGTCACCACGACCAGCCAGTCGTCTGTGTGGCGGGTATATCGCACATACACCGACTGCCAGGCCGCCAGGACGATCGCTGCCTCGGTCACGCCGAGCCCGGCCGCGACAGCCTGGATGCGACGCAGCGCCGGGGCGCGAACGCGCAGCGATGCCGCGCCGGCGGCCGCACCGCCGCCCTGGCTCCCCGCGCTGGGCGGGCGGACGATCGGAAAGCCAGCCCGAGCTATGGGTGCTGGCCCCTCGCGTGGCCAAGGGCCGGGTTGCAATTGCTCGCCGAGCCACGCCGACAGATCGGCGTACTGAAGTGCCTGACCACCCTCAGGCGCAGGTGGACCGCCGTCCGGCGTACGCCCGAACAGCAAGCTTGTGAGCAGGCTCCAGGACTGGTCATCCACGCTCAGCCGGGGCAGCTCGAGGACCAGGAAGGTGCCGGCCGCGCTCTGCCGATGCCGGACGACCAGCTCACCGGCGCGAAGCCGCGTTGACCCGTCTCTGTCGCGCTCGACCGACACCTGGCCGGGTGGATCTATCACCTGGACTGGCATGCGCAGACCAGCAACCTGCACGTACCTAGTTCGCAGGATCTCGTGTCTCAGGACCAGCTGCTGGATCCGGGCGGCGAGCTCGGCGGTGGTCACGGTCAGGGCGGACCGCACCGTCCTGGTTGCGCGGACCTGTGCGCCCCGCCGCAGATAGAGCTGCTGCGCTGGCGAAAGCTGATAGCCCTCGAGCTGCTCAGGGCCGACTGGCCTGGTCATGTCGTCCCCCCGATTCCGCGATACTCGTCCGTCATCGCGACCAGGACCCGGCGCGGGCCGCTGTACGGGTCGCGGCCGTGCGCCACCAGCATGTTGTCGATCAGCAGGACGTCCCCGTCCTGCCACGGCTCACGGACGCTCTCGGCCACGTACGCCGCGCGCACCTCGTCGAGCATCTCCGTCGGGATGGGCTCGCCGTCACCGAGGAAGGCCTGCCGGGTGAACTCCAGCTGGCCGTGATCCTCCACCTCACCGGCCAGCGCCGAGCTGTGGAAGAGATGGGCCTGGTTGAACCACAACTCCGCCCCGGTCACCGGATGCTCGACGACGGCCTGGCAGACCTGCGAGGTCTGCAGCACGTCGGCTCCATCGCCCGACCAGGCGAACTCGATTCCCTGCTCCCGGCAGAACGAGGCCACGTCCGACCGGCTGTCGGTCTCGAATGCCTGCTGCCAGTTCAGATCGAACCCGGTGCCGTAGCGCCGTACGTATAGCACGCCCCGGTCGGCAAGGCACCGCAGCGTGCTCCGGGTCAGCCGGGCCGCCACCTTGCTGCTGCTGGAAAGCGGCGTGGCTCCGCCCGCCGAAGCCGCCTTGTGGCAGAAGAACCAGAGGTTGCGCGGCCATGCTCGCGCGTAGGACATCTCGTTGTGCTGCGGTATCGACTGGTCGGCCGGGTATTCGGTCGAGGTGTAGACACCGGCTACACTCGACCGGCTCCGCGGTGTCGAGCCATAGGTGTAGGTGAGCAGGTTCGGGGACCATGCCTCGACCACCTGGTGGAATTCCGCGGGCCCGGCGAGGCGGAATCCGCGGAACAGAACCGCCCCCCGGTGGCTGAGCAGAGACTCCAGCCGCAGCCTGTTCGACGCCACCCAGGCAGCGAGATCGACTGACGACGTCGCAGGATGGATGAGCGACACGATGGCGTGCGGGCTGTCCGAGATGGAGACGAGGTCTTGCGGGCCAGGTACCGCGATCCGGCGGCGGGCTGCCGAGGCGGGGGCACCCGGGGACGGTGAGCATGTCATGATTGCTCCTCAGTCGGTTGGCCCGGTTAGGTAGGCAACGGCGCGGTATTGGGCGCGGCTTCGCCGGGCTCCATCCCGTCTAGTTGGCGAGCGCGGCGGACGGGCGAGAAGAAGAGGGTCGCCGAGGCAGCGAACACCGTCGCGGCAGCGATCACTATCGTCGCCCGCAGCCCAAGGGTGGAACCGAGCACGCCGCCGAGCAGCGCTCCCAGTGACACAGCGCCCCAGGCAAACGTGCGCACCGTGGCGTTGGCACGTCCCAGCAAGTGGTCAGGCGTTGCAACCTGACGGAGGGTGATCACTGTGACGTTGAAGAGCGGCAACGCGAACATCGCGACGAAGTCGGCGACTGCAGCGGTGCCGACGGCCCACACCGAGTGTCCGTGCACGGCGGCAAGCATCAGGTAGCCCAGCCCCGGCAGGGCCGTCGACTGCACGAGCATCGGGCCGACTCCGAACCTGTGCGTCAGCCGGTCAACGACAAGACCGCCAGCCACGGCGCCCGCACTGCCCACCGAGAGGACCAGGCCGACCTGTGCAGGTCCCATCCCCGCAGCCCGGATGAGGAAGAGGAAGAACACGGCCATCAGCCCGCTGACGCAGAAGTTCGTCACTACGGCCGCCGTAGTGCACCAGCGAAGCAGCGGGTGCCGGCCCACGAGGCGAATGCCTTCCTGCATCGATGCCCAGACCGACGCAGCCACTTGGCCATCGGGTCCCGAGGCGGCCGCCGGGCGGGAGTCGGCGGGCAGCCCGAATATCGTCACGACAGATACCAGATAGCTGACGACGTCGATGACGAGCACATACGGGGCCGTGATCGCGCTAATCAGGACTCCGGCGAGGCCAGGACTCACCACATCGGTCGTGGACTCCGAGACCTGCATTTTCGCATTCGCTTCCATGAGCCGGTCGCGGCCCATGAGGTTAGGCAGGTACGACTGGTAGCCGATGTCGAAGAACACGGTCGCCGTCCCGACAATGAAGACGACCACGAACAGCTGCAGGATGGTCAGCCTGCCCATTAGGTACGCGACCGGCACCGAGGACAGCGCAGCCGCAGCAACGATGTTCGCGACCAGGAGGAACGGTCGGCGCGCGCGCCGGTCGAGCAGTACCCCGACGGCAAGGCCAAAGAACAGGAAGGGAAGCGTCTCTAGCGCGCGAAGCAGGCCAGCCTCGAAGGGACTCACGTCCAGCACGACAACGGCGGTTATGGGCAGGGCAATAGCAGTGAGCTGCGTACCGAATAGTGAGATGGTCTGACCGGACCAGAGGAGCATGAAACTCCGCTGCCGGAACAATGAGCGCGTCTTGGCGGAAGCGGTCACGCGCGAGCTCCGATTAGCTCGGAGAGCCTCCGGTCCGGGTTGCCAGCGCCGCAGTCGAGGACGGCGACAAATTCGCGAGCAAATCCGCGGACCGTCTCGTCCTCGAACAATGACGAGTCATATTCCACCTCAAGCTCCATTTGGCCGCCAGTCTCGCAGAGGTAGAAGGTGATATCGAACTTGGTGGCATCAGTCGTGATCGGAATCTCCTTCACCACCAGGCCGGTCATGGCCAACGACGGCTCAGGGAAGTTCTGCAGTGCCATCCAGGCCTGGATGAACGTGCTGCGTACGCCGCTGCGCTCGGTCCGCTCACGGGCGACGTGCTGGAACGGCATGTCCTGGTTGTCGTATGCTCGCAGCGTTTGCTTTCGCACCCGGCCGAGCAGTTCCCCGAAGGTCGGGTCTCCCGACAAGTCCGTCCGAATCGCGACCGTGTTGATGAAGCAGCCGAGGAGCGGCTCGGACGCCGGGTTGCGGCGGCCTGCCACGGGTGTTCCTATCACCACGTCCTCGCTGTCGGAGTGCCGGCCGAGGACCGTTGCAAACGCGCCCAGCAAGACCATGAACAGTGTCGTCCTGGTCTGCCTGGCTAGCTCGCGGGCCGGGCCGACGCCGAACGTGCAGATCAGGTTCTTGCCGGGGACCGCTGCGAATGCCTGCCGCGGTCGATCGGTATGCAGCCCCAGGTCGTGGGGCGCCCCGCTGAGCGCCTGCTGCCAGTACGCCGCCTGATCCTCGAACTGACCGGCATGGGTCCGCTGCTGCAGTGCATGGTCGCGGTACTGCATAGTCAGCTCGGGCAGATCGGCCGGGATCCCGAGCACCTGGGAGTTGTACGTTGCGGTGAGCTCATCGAGAAGGTTCATCATCGACCAGCCGTCGGTGATGATGTGATGCAGGGTGAAGTGCAGATAATGCTCGTTGTCGGCGGTCTTGAGTAGGACCGGGCGGATCAAGGGCCCGGCCTCCAGGTCGAACGGTTCTGCGGTGGCGCGGCTGAGCACTTCCCGTGGGTCGCCGTCCGCCAGGACAGCCTCGAGCCGGACCGCGCTGAGCTTGTCTACCACCGCGGTCAGCTCTCCCTCAGGGGTCACCGGGTACCGCGTGCGGAGGATGTCGTGCCTGGCCATGATCATTTCCAGGGCGCGGCTCAGGGCCGCCACGTCGAGCTTGCCAGTGAGCCGCAACGTGGCCGGGATGTGATACGCCGAGGACTGGTCCTGGAGCATGTATGCCATCCAGAACCGCTCCTCCGCATAGCTCAACGAGCCCGACCAGAACGCGAGGTCGGCGTTGGCATGACCCAGTAGCGCGACAGGCTTGGCCTGGACCGGCGCCGAGGCAAGCCCGCTTCCCTGACCCGCGAGGCGCTTGGCGAAGAGCTCACGCTTCACCTGGGACATCGACTCCAGCCGGGTGCGGGCGACCGCATCCTCCGGCCCGATAGCCGACTCGTAGTTCTCGTCCCCGGCCCGAGCGGGATCTTCTGGCCTTCGCCCAGAGGTCATGGCGGTGTGAGCCCTACTGGGGCAGCGAGTTCTCGGCCATATAGGCGACCAGGCTGAGCGGCCGCATGTCTGTCCAATGCGAATTGATGAAATCAAGGCACGATACCCGGCTTTCCGGGCCGTGGACGACCTTCCAGCCAGCCGGTACGGCCAGCGACTCCGGCCAATACGAGTGCTGCCCCTCGTCATTGACCACTACCAGGAAGCTGCCGTCGGGATCGTCGAACAGGCTGACCATCTCTATCCCATTCTCTCCGGCCAGAGCGGCCCGCTCCGCCCGCTCGGCTGGCCATATGACAGGATGCGGGATCTTGCTCAGCCTCTCCCGAACTGCTAGCACTTGGTTAGCATTGCGTTAGCGCTGACGGGCTGCCTGCCCCAGTCGCGGCGGGGCCAGGCACCTGTTCGCGGCGACCGCGCCGCTGCGCGGTTCTGGCCTGTCACTGCTGACGGCGGGGCGGACGTCTCCAGGCCGACGGGCCGAGCAAGCCCGCCAGTCGCTTCCTGGCGCTCGTGCTTCCGGCTTCCGTGCACCGGCCCATCGCCTTGACAGGCTATTTTTCCGGTACATACAGTGCGCCTGTGAGCGCACCAGTTGAATATCGGCTCCCAAATGGAGTCACGATATTCCAGTATAATCAGAATGAGACGCGCTATTTGTACGAGGAGATTTTCGACAAGCGAGAGTACGCGCTTCCGGGTATGCGGCTGGCCAGTCAGCCCGTCGTGGTCGATGTCGGCGCCAATATCGGCATGTTCTCGCTGTTCGCTCTAGCCGAGTGGCAGCCGGCGCGCCTGCTGGCCATCGAGCCCATCCCGGAGTTGCAAGACGCGTTACGGCGGAATCTTCGCGGGTTTCCCGCGGCAGAGGTCATACCAGCGGCAGTCGGCCGGTCGAGCGAGATTGCGGCCTTCACGTACTACCCGCACTTCTCCATCATGTCGGGACGCTACTGCGACCAGGCCAGGGACATGGAGACGGTAAGGGCCTACGCGCGCTGGGAGGCGCGCTTGCTCTCGGCCGAGGAGCAGGCCTTTTACGAGCTGACGCTCGACGAAGTGCTGGGATCGCGCTTCGATGCACAGCCCCGGCAGGTCCAGGTGGCACGGCTGTCGGAGATCATCGAGGCCACCGGCCTGACCGTGATCGACCTGCTGAAGATCGACGCGGAAGGCTCTGAACTTGACGCCCTGACCGGGATAGACGAAGAGGACTGGGGGAAGGTCCGCAACGTCGTCCTTGAGGTCGATGAGAAGCACGTGGCCCTGGCCGACGCGCTGGACATACTGCAGGCGCACGGCATGAGGTGCGTCACGCGCCAGCTCGAGGCCTATCTCGGCACCGGGCTCCAGCTGGTATACGCACACTCCGCATCCCCGCCTGCTCAGAGCGCGCCGTCCTGACACGAGCACCGGGACCGACCCAGCCCCGAGGTGTTGCTGCCATGGTCGCCATGGCTCACCGAAGCGGCTGTCGCCCGGCGGGATGGCGGCCGCCCGGTCGCCGTTAGCTGGCGAAGCTATCTGGATTCGTCCTTTATCAGAATGTAGCATCATAATAAACAATCCGCGAGAAGTACCGACCGGCTGCATGACGAACCTGCGTAAGTCGGCCTAGCGCGATGAGCGCACCCTCAGAGGACTGCTAGCTGAGTTAGGGCCAACATGAAGGCTGGCATGGAGTTTGGTTTACTGGGCCCACTGGTAGTGCGCCGGGCCGATGGTCACGTGGGGGTACCGCTGGGCAAGCAGCGGGCAGTGCTGGCAGCGCTGCTGCTCAACGCCGGGTGCGTCGTGCTCATGGAGGATCTCGTCGGGCTGTTATGGGGAGCGGAGCCACCCGCGTCCGCGCGAGTGACCATGCAGAACTACGTGAAACGGCTGCGAAGGGCGCTCGGCGACTGCGGCCGGGACCGGATCACGACCAGGCCGGGCGGTTACGCGATCAATGTCGCCGCTGGCGAGCTGGACGTGCAACAGTTCGAGGCGCTGGTCACCGCAACCAGGGTGGCAGCGCGGGAGCGCTTGTGGGAGCGGGTCTCAGCGGCTGCCTCCGCGGCCCTGTCGTTGTGGCGGGGACCGCCGCTTACGGACGTCGGCTCGGACACTCTGACCGCGCGTGAGGTCCCGCGGCTGCTGGAGCTGCGGCTGGAAGCCATGGAGGCACGGCTGGATGCGCAGCTGCACCTCGGCGATCACGTTGGCATGATCCCTGAGCTCCGGCGCCTGCTGCACGGGCAGCCGTTACGTGAGCATCTGCACGCGATGCTGATGCAGGCCCTCTACCGGCAAGGGCGGCAGGCTGAGGCGCTGGCCGCCTATCGGGACGCTCGCCGGATCGTGGTCAGCGAGCTCGGCACCGAGCCAGGGACCGAGCTGCGGCAGCTGCACCAGCGGATCCTGGCCGCCGACCCGGTTCTCGCCGCTCCAGAGCTGGTGCGGGTGCCTGGTCTGCACGCCACGGACTCGATGCCAGTGGTGCCACGTCAACTGCCCGGGATCGGGGCAAGTTTCACCGGGCGCGTGGCGGAGCTCGCGGAGCTGGGCGAGGCCCTTGACCATGCGGACAGCTATGCGCCGGGCACCATGGTCATCGTCGCGATCTCTGCGGCGGCGGGGACCGGCAAGACGGAACTGGCTGTGTACTGGGCGCACCGGGTAGCCGACCGCTTCCCCGACGGGCAGCTGTACGTGGACCTGCGCGGGTGCGACTCCGGCCACCCGGCCGAGCCGGCAACGGTGATCCGGGGGTTCCTGCAGGGGCTCGGCGTGCCCGCCGATCGGATCCCGCCAGACATGCCCGACCAGATAAGCCTGTATCGCAGTTTGCTGGCGGGTAAGAAGCTCCTCGTCGTCCTGGATAACGCCAGCGACGAGCAGCAGGTCCGCCCGCTGCTGCCGCCGGGGCCTGGCTGCGTGGTACTGGTCACGAGTCGTAACCAGCTGACCGGGCTGGCCGCCGTTGAAGGTGCGCGCCTGCTGACTCTGGGCGTCCTCAGCCAGGCCGAGGCATGCGGGTTGCTCACCGCCCGGCTGGGCGAGCGGGCCATGGCGGATCCGCAGGCAATGGAACGGATCGCAGACCTATGCTCCGGACTGCCGCTGACACTCGCCGTGGCCGCCGCGAGCGCTGCGGCTCGGCCCGCACTTCCGCTTAGCCGGCTAGCCGAAGAGCTGCGCGCTGGCCGCGGCGGCCTAGACGTATCCGCCCTACGCGCCTGATCGCACGGTGCCTCCGGCCGGCGGACCGGCAAAAGGCCGGCGCGCTAACGCGATGCTAACCAGGTGCTAGCCAGGCGGGAGAGCCTGAGAGCCAGTTAGCGCATTCAAGACCGGCGGGAGCCTGCGCATGACAAACATCTCCGGTGACCTGCTTGCGGGCACGCTGGACTGGCAGAGCCGCTAGCAGCCGAGGAAACGCAGTCGTCATGAGCCAGGACTCGCCGAACGTCTTCACGTTACGCAAGCGATTCACCTTCGAGGCTGCGCATTACCTTCCTGACCACGACGGTAAGTGCCGCAGACTGCACGGCCACTCATGGGTGGGCTGGGTCGAGGTCGGCGGCGACGACCTCGAGGAGACCGGGCCGAAGCGCGGCATGATCGTCGACTATGGCGACATCAGTGGCGCCATCCGCACGATGGTTGATACCTATCTCGACCACTACTGCCTAAACGACACGCTGGATATCCCGGTGACGAGTTCCGAGGCTATCGCGCGATGGATCTTCCATCACATCCTGCCATCCGGCCTGCCGCTGACAGCCGTCACCATCGAGGAGACCTGCACGAGCTCGTGCACCTACCGGCCTACGGCGAGGGTTGACTGGTGAGCGCCGACTGCCTCGTGGTGTCGGAGCTGTTCGGCCCGACTTTCCAGGGCGAGGGGCCATCGGCCGGGCGCCGCTGCCTCTTCCTGCGGCTAGCGGGCTGCACCCTGGCTTGCACCTGGTGTGATACGCCCTACACCTGGGACTGGAAAGGGAGGAACGGCGCTAGGTTCTACCCGGCCCAGGAGATGCGATTGATGCCCGTCGAGCACATATACGCGTGCTTGCACGAGCGAGGCGGCGACTTCCTTGTGGTGAGCGGCGGCGAGCCGATGCTGCAGCAAGCCCGACTTGTGCCGCTGCTTCGCAGGCTAACTGCCGACCGGTGGCGCATCGAGGTCGAGACGGCGGGCGTTCGGCCGCCATTCGACGCCATGGCCGAGGTCGTGACTCAGTTCAACGTGTCGCCAAAGTTGTCGTCCAGCGGGAACGCCAGGGCCAGGCGGCTCAATCCGGATGCCATTCGGTCGCTGCAGGCCACTGGCAAAGCCATCTGGAAATTCGTAGCGGCCGACACTCACGACCTTGACGAAGTGGCTGAGTTCGAGGACGCCTATGACCTGAAGCCAATTTATATCATGCCCCAAGGCGTCAGCGGAGAGGCGATAATAGACATTGCCCGTGCCCTTTCGGCTCAGATCCTCAGGCGCGGCTGGAGCCTCACGCTGCGGACGCATGTGCTCATTTACGGTGATCGTCGCGGAGTCTAATTCGCTCATCAAACCGAAAAGGGTAGATCGATCGTGGACAGTCAGGTAGTCGAGGAAGCGCAGCGTGACGGGCTGGGGTTAGAGAAGATCGACGAGCTTGCGCTTCGCAAGATAGGCGAGCAGCTGCTCACCACCCTGGGTTATGACATCACTGCGCCAGATCTGCGCGACACGCCGTTGCGCTGGGCCCGGTGGTGGGTCGAGTTCCACCGGGCCCAGGAAGCGAACCTGGACTCAACCTTCGAGGTGATCACCACAGATCATCTCGTCGTGGTGTCAGGAATCTCGATCTGGTCGATCTGCGAACATCACCTCCTGCCCTTCTCGACCGAGATTGCCATTGGCTACTGCCCGAACGGCCGGGTCCTGGGGCTATCGAAGTTCGTTCGGATCGCCATGCAAAGGGCCAGTCGGCTGCAGGTCCAGGAGCGCCTCGTTGAAGAGGTGGCCGAGACAGTGTCTGCGGTGACCGGCAGCCCGAACGTCTGCGTGATCGGTCGCGGACGGCATCTGTGCATGGAACTCAGGGGGATCCGCAGCGCGGCGCGGACCGACACGATTGTCGCCCGCGGGGCCTTCCAGCTCGACCGCGGACTTCGCGCCGAGGTACTGCAGCTCGCCGGACTGGTAGCCACCTCGAACGGCGACTGACGTGTCCGTCACTCACGCGGGCTGGACTGCGGTCAGCGGCGCGTCCTCGACCGCGGTGCTCGAGGACTTCGAGTTGCCGCGGCTGGCCAGGCTGGCGCCGAACCTCACCGCGGCATGCTTTGGGCTGATGAAGCTACGGCCGGCCCGGCACATCATCGAGTCGGCCGAGCGGGCCGGCCTGCTGCGTGACGGCATGAGCGTCATCGAGACCACCTCGGGGGCGTTCGGCCTTGCGCTGGCCATGGTCTGCGCGCGCAAGCCCTATCAGCTGACCGTGGTGACCGATACCGCTAGCGATGAGCGCCTTCGGCGCCGGATGGAACAGATGGGGGCCCGGGTAGAGGTGGTCACCACACCGGGCGGCCGCTTCGGGACGCAAGGCGCCCGGCTGGACCGGCTGCGCGAACTGCTGGCGGAGAACCCCGCCAGTTACTGGCCCAATCAGTACGACAACCCGCTGAATCCGCAGTCGTACGCATCGGTTGCTGACTATCTCGTAAGGCGCCTTGGAACCTTCGACTTCCTGGTCGGCCCGGTCGGGACCGGGGGGTCGATGGCGGGCATCGCCCTGAGGCTGCGGGAGCTTGGCATCGCCGTCCGGATCGTCGCCGTCGACGCGTGCAAGAGCGTGCTATTCGGCCAGGAGGATGGAGCGCGCGTCTTGCGCGGGCTAGGTAACAGCTTGCTGCCGAAGAACCTGGATCACCGCTTGTTCGACTATGTGACATGGGTGCCAAGCGCTGACGCCTTCACCGCATGCCGCGCGCTGCTCAGCCAATATGGGCTGTTCATGGGACCGACCAGCGGCGCGGCATTCAAGGTCGCGCAGTGGTGGGCGGCCTGCCAGCCGGATGCTCGCGTGGTGATGATCGGACCAGATGATGGTAATCGGTATATAGATACACTTTATTATGACAATTGGTATGACCGAGCTATCAGCGGCTTCGAGTCGTGCTTGGAGCCGCTTGTCGTCACCCACCCGCAGGAACAGCAGGAGGCCTGGTCGCTGATGCACTGGGCCCGCCGGAGCTGGGAGGAGGTGACCGGCCAGCCCACCGAAGGGATGACGTACCGGTGGCGGTAGCACCCAGCAGGCACCGTGGCCGCGTGCTGCCTCCGGTCAGTTCTGCTGAACATCACATCGTTGGCGGAGGACGTTGCCATGAACACAGTCGTTGTCTTGTCTGGCGGGCTCGACTCCGTCGTGCTCGCGCACGTGGTAAGGGCCGAGGGCCATGAGGGGATCGCTTTGTCTGTGAACTACGGGCAGCGTCACGTGCAGGAGCTCGACTATGCCCAGTCGGCTGCCCGCCGGTTGGGCATGCCCTGGCGGGTGATCGATCTGGCCGCTGCGGGCCTGGCCGGGCTGTGGGCTGGTTCGAGCCTGACCGATGACGTGGTGCCAGTGGCCTCGGTCGGCGACGCAGGACCAAACAGCCGGTCTCATGTAGTCGCCAACCGCAACGCGCTCTTTCTCGCAGTTGCCTTCACCGTGGCCGCCACCAGCCAGTGCCGCAGGGTAGCCATTGCCGTCTCGGCTACCGACCAGGCCATCGCCGACTGCACGCCTGAGTTCCTCGCCGCGTTCGAGCAGATGGAGGCGCTGTCCCTGAGCGGAATGGCAAACGTCGAGATCTTTGCCCCGTTCGCGAAGCTAACCAAGAGCGAGGTCGTCCGCATCGGCCAGAACCTGTCGGTCCCGTGGGCGGACACCTGGTCGTGCTTCAACCGCGGCGCCCGTCACTGCGGCCGGTGCCTCGCCTGCGCCCAGCGTCAGGAGGCATTCGCCGAGGCCTGCCTGCCCGATCCCACCGAGTACGCATCGCCTGCTGTCAGGAAACTGTGAGCCGAACTGCCGCTGTGCAGGAACGGGGGCTGTGCGGGCACGGGTGGACATGCACGTGACTGCCGGCGCCTGAGATTGGAGCTGACGTGCTGCACCTCTCCGATGAGTCGGACACGACTTTCTGCTACCTGAGCGCCAAGGACGTCGCCGCCCTGTGCACGCCCGACGTTGCCATGAAGGCGGTGGACCAGGCGCTGCGCTTGCATGCGCTCGGCCGGACGATCCTGCCGTGCGAGAGCTACTTAGGCTGGCAGACGCCTAGCGGATCGGACGCTCGATGCCTGGCCATGCCAGGGGCTCTCTGGGCCGACACCGGGCTGCTGGTCGGGCTGAAGACCATCAACTCAAGCCTCGGCAACACCGTCGCCGGGCGCAAGCGCTCGGACGGATTCACCGTCCTGCTCGACCCGGAGACCGCTCGTCCGATCGCTGTCATGCAGGCCGGGCACATGAGCGCGCTGCGCACGGCTGCGGTCAGCGCCGTGGGAGCCCGGACGCTGGCGCCGGGATCGCAGAGCCTGGCCATCGTCGGCTGCGGAACACTCGGAGCCGCCCATGCCGCGATGCTGACGCACACGCTGCCCAGCCTCGCCAGCGTCCGGCTCTTCGACCTGCACCGCCCGCAGGCGGAGTCGCTGTCGGCGTACCTGTCGGCCGGACCGGGCCGGTTCACGATAAGCGTGGCGCCGGACGCCGCTACGTGCCTGCGCGGATCAGACATCGTGATCTTCGCAACCACGGTGACGGAGGGCTACGTGCCTTACGGCTGGGTCTCAGAGTCCAGGTTCGTCGGCCATGTCTCGCTGGATGACCTGCTGCCTGACGTATTCGCGTCTTGCGATTACCTGGTGGTCGACGACTGGTCGCTCATCGCCGACGATGACCGTCGTGTCCTCGGCAGGCTCGCGCGGGCCGGGCTTGTCTCCGGACCGGACGGGCAGCCGGAGGCGGTCGGTCCGGGCCGGGCGCGCGCGGTCGACGCCACGCTCGGCCAGCTTCTTACCGGCCAGCGTCCCGGACCAGGGCGAAGCGACGCCGTGGTCGTGTGCAATGCGTTTGGTATGGCCATTCTGGATGTGGCGCTGGCCGGCGCCGTCCTGACAGCCGCCCATGCAGCCGGGCGCGGAGTAATGCTCGAGCTTTAAGGTCAGCGGCCAGCCACAGTCGCGGCAGACCAAACAGATACTCCGCTGAGATTGTTGGGCTGCGATCGCACCCGCGCAGTAGAGCGCTGTGTGCACTGGCCTCTCGGGGCGCAGGAGCGAGGAGGGGTAAAGGACGGTGGGGATGATGAAGCGCATGAAAGACATGCGCGACATGGTCAACGCGGCGCCGGGGGTGGTCGCCCAGGGCCAGCAGATGGCCGCGCAGGCCGTTCGGCACACCGTCCGGTGCCAGAGTCCACCTGCGCGGTTATCTGGTCCCCGCCGATAGCCGGCCCCTCAGGGCATGGATACCAAGCCTCCACCTCCAGCCCCGAGCCCAGCGTTTCTCGCTTGCTCGATGACCACCGCACCTGCGGGTGCGGCGCACGATCAGAGCGCCGCCGCAGCTGGTTCCGCAAGTGCCGGGCCCAAGTGGCCAGACATCACCGGCACCAGCGGCCCGCACGACTCGACCGCCGGGCCGACGCCCGAGCGCGCCGCTACGCGCGATTCACGCCAGCCGCTCCGGCGATCTGCCTGATTGCCGAAGTCATCCCCGGCGCCGACCCGTTCGGCGCGCAACCCAGTCGGGGAGTGTGCTCATCGATGTCAATGATGTCGCCCTCGGGCACGAGACCAAGATGCGGTGGAACGACCAGGGGACGTGGATCTGGTCGGAGCAGATGACCCACCCGCTGGTCATCGACGCCGACATAACCAGGGCCTACCGCAGGCGCGGACTGCGCTCACCTACTATGCAGGAGGAAGCTCGTGCAAGCGACAGTGAGCCCAAAGCCCGCAAATATAACCAATTGGTCAGTGTCCGAGGTGCGACACCTGCAACGGATGGAGAGACATGACTTACACGGGCAACGTCCGCGTCGGCGGGCCGGCCGACACCCGGGAGCTTCCCGGCCTCACCATCACCAAGGTGTCCGTCGGGCCCATGGACAACAACGCCTACCTGCTGCGGTCCACGGACGCCGGGGAACTGCTGCTGATCGACGCCGCGAATGACGCCGACACGCTGCTGGGACTGATCGGCGGCATCCCGCTGGCCACGATCGTCACCACGCACCAGCACTGGGATCACTGGGCGGCGCTGCAGGCCGTGCAGAAGGCAACCGGCGCCCGGACGGTCGCCCATCCCGACGACACGGGCC
>Ga0335074_10001767_pt1 | contig 29211 bp, 26 predicted proteins | sample Lox_Sample_23_FD_206715 | JGI IMG/M metagenome (GOLD analysis project Ga0335074, IMG submission 206715) | Soil microbial communities from Loxahatchee National Wildlife Refuge, Florida, United States - Lox_Sample_2.3 | ecosystem: Environmental > Terrestrial > Soil > Wetlands | place: USA... | reverse complement strand
TGGCCCGGCACCGGTGGCTCGGCATGCGGGAAAGCCAGAGGGTGCGCAACGCTGTCCATGCCGGGACATGTAGCGCACAGGGCAGCGCCCCGCGAGGCCACACCGCGACGGTCCCCCGTGCATCCATTCGTATGTCGGATCCGGCTCCGCCACACCGTCAAGCTGCAGCGAAACGAGCTGCCCGAACCGTAACGCACGGTCCTGCACAACGCTCCGGCAATCGCGGGCGCATCCCACCTTCAGCAGATGCGCGGCAATTGCTCTCCGGCCAACCAATCGACGATGCGCTCGCCGCCGATGCGGGTCGCCATGCGCACAAACCGTGACGGGTCGGCCGTCACCTCGCCGATCACCGCGGCATTGCAGCCCAGCGGGTGACCGCGCATCCTCCCCAGCAGCCTGCCCGCCTCGGCAGCGGGCGCAATGGCAATCAGCTTGCCCTCATTGGCGACATTCAGCGGATCGAGCCCGAGCAATTCGCAGGCGCCCAGCACGTCCGGATTCACCGGCACCGCGGCTTCATCGAGCAGCATGCCCACGTCCGACTGGTTGCAGATTTCGTTCAGCGCTGCCGCCAGCCCGCCGCGCGTCGGATCGCGCAACACCCGGATGCCCGGCACTGCGTCGACCATCGTCGCCACCAGACTGTTCAGCGCGGCGGAATCCGACTCGAGGGTGGTTTCGTATTCCAACCCGGCCCGATGCGCCATGATTGCAACGCCATGATCGCCCATACTGCCGGAGATCAGCACAAGGTCGCCCGGCCGTGCGCGGTCGCCGGAGATCTCGATACCGGGCGGAACGATACCAAGTCCGGTGGTATTGATGAACAAGCCGTCGGCCTTGCCACGCTCTACCACCTTGGTATCGCCGGCAACGATGGCGACACCGGCAGCGCGGGCCGCGGTGCCCATGGCATGCGCGATCCGCGCCAGATCGCCCAGCGGAAAGCCCTCTTCGATGATAAAGCCCGCCGATAGATAAAGTACGCGCGCACCACTCATGGCCACGTCATTGATCGAACCGTGCACCGCGAGCGATCCGATGTTCCCGCCGGGAAAGAACAGGGGGGAGATTACGAATGAATCGGTGGACATTGCCATGCGCCCGGCGGACACATGGAACACGCCGTGGTCGTCGCCGCGCGCGAGGATGGGATTGTCGAAGGCGGGACGGAACACTTCGTCGATCAGTTGCTGCATGGCACGGCCGCCTGCGCCGTAAGTCAGATCAACGCGGCCGTTGGCAAGGTCCAACCGGCGCGCCGCCACGCGCGACGGCGCGTTCATGCCGCCGGCTCTCGCATCCGGCCATAGGTGTAGTAGGCGGCACACGCACCTTCTGACGAGACCATGCAGGATCCGAGCGGCGTTTCCGGCGTGCAGGCGTGGCCGAACAATTTGCAGTCGGTGGGCTTCTTGGCGCCGCGCAGGATCGCCGGGCACTCGCAGGATTTCACCCCTTCGGCCGCAACATAGGGTTCCTCGAACCGGCGCTCGGCATCGAAGGCGGCGAACACATCCCGGATGCGCAGCGCCGAGTACGGAATGCTGCCGAGCCCGCGCCATTCGAATGCCGGCCGCACCTCGAAGACGCGCGCCATCGCTTGCCTGGCACGCCCGTTGCCGTCCCGCGTGACCGCGCGAATATACTGGTTCTCCACCTCGGCGCGGCCTTCGTTGAGTTGCCGCACCAGCATCAGGATCGACTGCAACACATCAACCGGTTCAAAACCTGAAATGGCGACCGGCTTGCGGTACTGCGCAACAAACGCTTCGTAGGGCCGGCTGCCGATCACCACCGAGACGTGCGCGGGCCCCACGACGCCGTCGATCGCGACAACATCCGCATCGCCTGTTGCCGGTCCGCCGAGAACGGCGCCGAGCGCTGGCGGCGTGAGCACGTGATTGCAGAACACCGAGAAGTTGGTCAGTCCTTTGCTGCTGGCGGCCTCGATTGCCAGCGCGGTCGGCGGGGTGGTGGTCTCGAACCCGATGGCGAAGAATATCACCTGCCGGCCCGTGCTGGTTTCAGCAAGCCTCATCGCGTCCATGGTGGAATAGACCATGCGGACATCGGCCCCCTCCGCTTTCGCCTTCATCAGGCTTTGGCCCTTCGATCCGGGCACGCGCAGCATGTCGCCATAGCTGGCGAGGATCACGCCATCGCGCCGCGCCATCCGGATGGCCATGTCCAGTCGTCCGATGGGCAGTACGCAAACCGGACAGCCGGGGCCGTGCACCATTTCGACATTCGCGGGAAGCAGGTCCTCGATGCCATAGCGGAATATCGTATGCGTATGGCCACCGCAGAACTCCATCAGGCGATAGCGGCGATCAGGGTCTGCTTCCCGGTGGATCGCGGCGGCAACGCGGCGAGCCGTATCGCCATCGCGATATTCGTCGAGATGCTTCATGACGATGCCTCGGCTGCCGGATCTGCGGGGCAAACGTCCGCCATCACGCCAGGATCGAGCTCCGCCAGTAGGTCCAGCGTGCGCTTCGCTTCAACCTCGTCGATCTTCGCCAGCGCAAAGCCAACATGCAGCATGACGTAGTCCCCAGGCTGCGGATCCTCGATCAGCATGACGGAGATTTCCTTCACGATGCCGCCGAGCGCCACCTTGGCCAAACCCGGGCCGGTCAGCGCGACGATCCTCACGGGCACTGCGAGACACATGATCCGATGCCTTCCCGCGTCCGGCGGTTGATCACCGCCGAGGCAGCAACGAAAGCCTGGCCCAGCGACAGCCCGCCGTCATTGGGCGGCACGGCGCGGGCGACCAAGGCCGTCAGCCCGTGCGCCGCAAGCCCGGCGACCAAGCCCTCGGTCAACACTCTGTTGACGAAGCAGCCACCGCCGAGCGCCACCATGCCGAGACCGCGCTTCGCAGCGGCGGTCGCCGCCCAATCGGTCAAGGCGGCGATCAGCGTGCCGTGGAACAATGCCGCCCCGTCTGCCGGAGCGATGCCATCGGCGAGCCGGCCCAGCAATGGCAGCACATCGAGAACACCATCCCTGATCTGCCAACCGCTGGGCAAGACGGATGTCGTGGCAGCAAGAGCTTCCAGCCGCATCGCCGCTTCGCCTTCAAAGCTCTGGCGATGCGATACGCCGAGCAATCCCGCCGCGGCATCGAACAACCGCCCGGCAGACGTGGTCGGCGGGCAGGCGATGTCACGCGCGAGCAACTGGCGCACAGGCCCGGCCAATGGTTCCGTGGCAAAACGGCATTCCAGTTCGCTCGCACGGCCAAGTAGGTGCAGGGCCGCCGCGGCCATCCTCCAGGGTTCGCGGGCGGCGCGGTCGCGGCCAGGCGCCGGCAACGGCGCCAGATGCCCGAGCTGCTCGTAGTGCACGCCATCCACGCAAAGCAATTCACCGCCCCACGCCCCGCCGTCCGGCCCGAGCCCGAACCCATCAAGCGCCAGACCGAGCAATGGCCCATCAATGCCATGTTCTGCCGCCAGCGCGGCAATGTGCGCGTGATGGTGTTGCACAGCAACGATCGGCACCCCCAGACCATGGGCAAGCCGCGCGTTGGCAAAATCGGGATGCAGGTCGCACGCCACCGCAACCGGTTCGACGTCCAGGACCGCGAGCATGTGATGCAGTGTTTCTGCCAGAAACGCCACGGACGTCGCGGTATCGAGATCGCCGACATGTTGCGAGACGAAGGCCTCGCGGTCACGGATCACGGTGACCGTCGATTTTAGTTGCGCGCCAAGGGCAACGACGTTGGACATATCCCGCGCCAAGCGGATCGGCGCCAGCGTAAAGCCGCGGCTGCGGCGTAGGAAGGCCGGTGCCCCCGCCACCACGCGCATCACGCTGTCGTCGGCACGCGCGACGATCGCACGATCGTGATCCGCGACCGCATCGGTGACATCGGCGAGGCACCGGCGTGCATCGGCGCCGTCAATGACGATCGGTTCGCCGGAATGATTGGCAGAGGTCGCGACCAGGGCCAAATCGGAACCTTCAGACATCCAGGCCTGGCCTGCGGGTCGTCTCAGCAACTCCCACATGATCAGCCAATGCAGCGGCGTGTAGGGCAGAAACAATCCGATGCTCGCCAATCCATTGGAAACGCCGCCTGCCAGCGGTGCTTCGGGACGCGCCGGCACGACGACAATGGGATGCGCATGATGCTGCATGGCATCCGCGGCCGGGGCATCAACTTCGGCGAACCGCCGCGCGGTAGCGAGATTGGGCACCATGACGGCGAACGGCTTGCCGTCACGATGCTTGCGCCCGCACAGGCGTTCCACAACCGCGTCGTCGCGCGCGTCGCAGACCAGGTGGAAGCCGCCGAGGCCCTTCACGGCGACAATCTGACCCGTCCGGATGCGGGCAGCGATCTCAGTCACCGGCATCTCGAGTTGCGGGCCGCACGCCGCACAACACGTGGTTTCGGCATGGAACCGCCGATCTGCTGGATTGGCATACTCGGCAGCGCAGGCAAGGCACAAGGGAAATCCTGCCAATGCCGTGGTACGCCGATCGTACGGCATGCGCCTGGTAATGGTGAAACGCGGACCGCACTGCGTGCAGGTTATGAACGGATACAGATAGCGGCGATCCGCCGGGTTGAACAATTCACCAAGACATTCGGGACAGGTCGCCACGTCAGGCATGATCGCGGTGTGTACCCGCCCATCCCGGGTGCTGTCGCGGATGACAAACCACCGCTCTTCTGGGTCAACAGGACGAGGCTCCTGCTCCATGGCATCGATGCGGGCCAGAGGCGGCGCCAGCGCGACCAGGTCGTCGACAAAGGTACCGACCTTGCCCTGCACTTCAACCAGCACGCCGTCCTGGTCGTTCAGCGCAAAGCCGGTCAGGTTGCCGCGCGTCGCAAGCCGCCACACATGCGGCCGGAACCCGACGCCCTGCACCTGGCCTCGGATTCGCAAACGCAGGCGGCGCACAGCGGAGTCTGCCACGTGAACGGCCTCGAACTTGGCGTGCGCATGCATGATAGCCGCAGCACTAATCCATCGCGAGGCGCATCGCCTGCGCCGCATCGAGCCAATGCATCCACCGGTCCATGCCATCGCCGCTTTTCGCCGACAGCTTCAGCACGCCGATCGTTGGATTGATTCGCCGCGCATTCCCGATCAGACGGTCAACGTCGAAATCGAGATGGGGCAGCAGATCGCACTTCGCCACCACCATCAGTGCGGACGCCGCAAACATGCCGGCATATTTCAGCGGCTTGTCCTCGCCTTCCGTCACCGAGACGATAACCACCTTGTGCGCCTCGCCGAGATCGAACGCGGCTGGACAGACCAGGTTGCCGACGTTCTCGATGAACAGGATGCCGGATGCTGGAATGCCCAGCCGGGCCGTGGCCGTGCGGACAAGCGCGGCATCGAGATGGCAGCCCTTGCCTGTGTTGACCTGGATAGCGGGCGCGCCAGTCGCGCGGATGCGGTCGGCATCGGTGGTCGTTTCCTGATCACCCTCGATCACGGCAACGGGCCGGCTGGAACCAATCCGCTTCAGCGTCTCCACCAGCAGAGTGGTCTTGCCCGATCCAGAACCGGAAACCAGGTTCAGCACCAGCGTCCGGGCTGCCTGGAAATCGCGTCGGTTCTCCATGGCGATCGCATTATTTCGTGCCAATATATCCTGCTCTACGACCACCAACCGCTTGGCGGAGGCACTGGCCTCAGCGCCAGGGACATGATCGTGGACGTGACCGTGCGGATGCGCGTGCGTGGTTCTATCTACGTGCACATGAGTGTACGTCTGGCAATGCTGATGCGCGTGGTCGTGGCGATGACCGGCGTCCACGGGTGAGCCCTCGACGTAAGCCGCGTGGGTATCGCCATGCGACTCGCCGAGGCGGCCGACGTACGCGCCGCTGGCATGCAATTGGTCCGGCACACGACGATCGTGCGGCTGGAGCTGCCGCAGGTCCTCGACTTGCTTTTCGCCCTGGCCACAGCCGCAGACGCCGCACATCGGATGACCTCCATCATGTCCGCATCGTATCGCCGCCATGGGCGACCAGCTTCGCCCCGCCGATCGTGGACACGATGCACCCCGATTAAAATACCGATACCCGTCGCGCGGCAATCGAGACAATAACTCGCGGGGCGAGCGCCGCGGTAGGCGAAGGGTCCTTCATCCAGTACCACCGCAGTGCGTTGACCTGGAGTGGCGTCCCCGGCGGGATTCGAACCCACGGCCCCAGGATTAGGAATCCTGTGCTCTATCCTGCTGAGCTACGGGGACTTTGCCTTGTTTTTCAGTGCCTTGGCTTGGCGCGTCCAAGCCGATCACTTTCCGAGTCACACTGGCCGGCACCATGGGAGCGTCAGAGCCCTGGGAGCGCCCCCGAGAACGCCGCGCAGTGCGTATCCCATACCACCAGGCAATCCGCAGTGCGAGGGGGACGATAATGCCCGCTGATGCCCCCAAGATCGCAAAATCCGGGGTGTCAGGCGGCCAGGCTCCTGGTGCGATATTGGCATGCCCGCTCGCCAGCTCGACCCTGCTAGATCAGTTCCGCCACGTTGACAAGGAACGCTTCCAGTCCCCGGATGTAGTCCAGATCGGCAAAGGCCCTAGCCTTGTTGCGCGCGACTGCACGCCGCACGTCGGCACGCCTCGCACTATCCTGGGCCAGCCGAACTGCAGTTGTAACGTATTCATCAATCGACCCAGCGATCGTCGCGGTACACCCGATACGCTGCAGGACCGCCGCCGTGTGCCGCCCGCGCATGAACCGGCCGGGCATCGTGACGATCGCTGGATCCCGCGACAGGCAGTCCAGCGTGGATTTTCCCCCGGACCACCCGGGTGTATCCAGCACCACGTCCGCCAGTCCCACCGTGGCGACGAATTGCTCCGGCAAGAGCGGCGGCAGGATAACGCAGTACTGGCGGCCATCCAGACCGGCGGTGGCAAACGCTCGCAACAGTCGCTCGCGAAATGCGTCCGTCACCGCCTGGCTTTTGGCAAACCCTATGAACACAAACCGGCAGTCACCCACAGCCGCCGCAATGCGCGGGTAAACCACATCGTATTGTGGCAGGTACTTGTACAGCGCCTGACCCGACCAAAACACCGGCACGTCTGATGGCAGCCCCAGCGTAGCCCGCTCAAGGTGAACACCCTGCGCCGCGTCGGGCAGGTAGCAAAGCCCCAGATTCGGCAATCGAACCAGCTGTTCGGAATAATGTGTTGCGCCGTCCTCCGGCTCCATCAGTTCGCTGGTGAGGAAATAGTCCAGCGTCGGCATGCCGGTTGTCTCCGGCTGGCCCCAGGTGACGCACTGCACGGGGGCGAGGCGTTGTACCGCGAGCCGTCCCGCGATCGGGTCCATGCCCACTTCGGGATAAAGCAAGACGTGCGGTGTGGCGTCGCAGACTGCCTGCCGCCATGTCGACGCGGACGGAAGCTTCCGGACGAAGCGATCGCAGCAGCCTGCGGCAGCTTCGGTACAAGCGTCCGACGTACGGCCCGTGTGGAATCCGATCACCTCGAAGCGGCTGCGGTCGAGGTGCGTGAGCCAACCCTCCAGGAACAATTTGAAGATCGTGTGGCGGCAGAAGAAGCCGCTGACGATCCCCAGACGGATGCGCTTGCCCGCCGCGGCACGCCGGGCCAGACGCGCCGGAGGCTCGGTCGCTGCCAACACCCGGCAGGCTAGCTGCCCATAAATCTCCTGAAGTGCCCGGTCATTCTCTCCCTGATAGGGCAGGAAAAACGGCTGAGCCGTACCAATCGCCGCGGCGAGCGACTGCACCGCGGCAGGCGTGTGCACCGCACCGGCCAGGCTATCCAGTGCTGCCGCATAGCGTTGGCGCCGCACGGCGACTTCCGCATGCGTCTCGTACAAAATGGGAAGCTGCGCCATGCACAGCGCCAATCGCGCGGCCCCGCATTGTGGATCGGCCGCGATCGCCGCTTCCTGGCAAGTCGCCGCTTCATCCGTCCGTCCTTGCTCCAGCAGCAGGCAGCCAAGATTGTAGTGGGCCACGGCGTAGCGCGGGGCGAGCGACAGCGCGCAGCGGTAACATGCCTCAGCCTCCTTCACCTGGCCTTGCTCTTGCAACGCGACAGCCAGATTGTTCCAGGTCGGGGCGTGGGTCGGCTGGAGCCGCGCGGATTTGCACAGCGGCACCTCGGCATCTGTCCATCGCGCCTGCGTCATCAGCCAGCGACCATAGTTGGCCAGGGCGTTGGCGAAGTCCGGCTTCAGCACCAGGGCGCGCTGGAAGCAGGCTTCCGTGTCGTCCGATGCGCCATGCTCACCCAATGCATTGGCCAGATTGTACCAGATCTCGGCGATCTCCGGCGCATGCTTCGCGGCCTGGCGGTAGTGCGCCACCGCCTCCTCATGCTGGCCCAGGTCGCGCAGGGTCGTCGCCAGGTTGTTGTGGATTTCCGCCGAATTCGGCCGCAGCGACACGGCGGTGCGATATTCACGCACGGCGTCCTCCGGGCGCCCAAGCAGGCGGTAAGAAAGCGCGAGGTTGTTGTGATAGGGCGCACGGCCCGGCGCGAGCGCCATCGCCCGCCGGATCAAAGCGGCACCCGCCGCGGGATCACCCTGTTCCGAGGTAATCAGCCCAAGCAAGTGCAGACTGTCGGCATGGTCGGGGTTCTGCGCCAGGATGTTGCAATAGAGCGCACGGGCCTGGTCCAGCCGACCCGCCTCGTGGAGTTCCAACGCTTCGCTCAACGTGGCCTCACTCACCGTCCGCTCCGGTCGGGGCGTGACGCGGGGGACGCCATCCGCGGCAAGCCTGCATTTTGCAATCGGCGCGATCCTGCGTACCCACAGATGGGACGGGGTGCGCCTGCCGTGCGGGTTCGGGACCCTCGCGAGCAGATCCGGCGTAGCAGCAATTGGTTGATAATGTGTTGATGACGCGCCGGGCGCGCGTGGCACCCGATGGTCTGTCGATGGACGTGCGTGCGCGGTGCTGCCTATCATCCCTGTAATGTCGAAGGAGCGACGTCCAGGGAGTTCGGTATCTTCCACGAGTTCTCATCGCTGGCCGGCCGATCGGATGCGGACGCCTTCGCGGAAGCGTTTGAAATCGTGGGCAGTGCCGAGCGCTGGGGCCTGGACGCCATCTGGCTCGCGAAGTTGCATTTCAATCCCGGCCGCTCGGTACCGTCCTCGCCCCATGTGCATCGCAAGTACAATTGCCGCGCGAACGCAGCGCATGAAGATTGGCGTCGCGGTGCAGGTGCTGCCGCTGTGCAATCCGCTGCGTATCGCGGAGGAAGCCGCGACGGTGGATCAGGTGAGCCGGGGGCGGCTGATTTTCGGGGTTGGCCGTAGCGGGGTGGCGAAGACCTATGAGGCGTATGGCGTTCCGTACGTCGAAAGCCGTGCACGTTTTGCCGAGACGCTGGAGATCATCGTGAAGGCCCGAACCGAGCCGGTGGTTTCCTACCAGGGGCGGTTCCATTCGTTCCATGACGTGGCGGTGACGCCGCAGCCATTCCAGAAGCCGCTGCCGAGATCAGGGTGGCGGCGACCAGCCAGGATACGTTCGCGACGACCGGGCGGCAGGGGCTGCCGATCTTCCTGGCGGTGAGGCACGAGGATGCGCGGATGTTTGCGCCACAGATCGCGACGTATCGGGCGGCCTGGCGTGCCGCTGGGCATGCGGCGGCTGGCCAGGTGTTCCTGCGGGCGCCGGGGTATTTGGCAGCGACACTACAGGCCGCTCGCAATGATGCAGAAGTCAGTTCCTCCGCTACTACCGGACGCTATCTCGGCTGCTGGTGGATTCTTCGAGACGCGCCGGCGTCGATGCGGCCGATCGGCGGAACGCGACGGCGGAGCGGCTGGCGATGATGACCTACGACGAGGCGGTGCGTGGGTCGGTGTCTATTGGCACACCGGATTCTGAGTATCCACAGCTAGAGACGTTTGCGGGACAAGCTGGGGTTGGATGGCGTGCTGTTGGAACTGAACTGCGGCGGAACGGTCCCGCACACTCGAGAGTTATGGAAGCGACGCGACTGCTACGCCAGGAAGTGCAGCCGCAGTTTCCTTGAGGAAGAACCCTCCTCCTCTTGCTGAAGGGCTAGGGGGAGGTGCATACGACTATAGGCCTGCGCGGTAGGCACCCTCCCCCTAACCCCCCTCCCACGAGGGGAGGGGGACACTTCATTTTCAAGTATTCATCGCATCGAAGAAGTCGTTGTTGGTCTTGCTGTATTTCAGCTTGTCCAACAGGAACTCCATCGCATCCACTGTGCCCAACGGGTTAAGATACGGCGCAGCACCCACATCTTTGACAGTGTCGACTTCTCTACCAGCAGCTCTTCCTTGCGTGTGCCCGACTTGGTGATGTCGATCGCTGGGAAGGTGCGTTTGTCGGAGAGCTTGCGGTCGAGGATGATTTCCGAGTTGCCGGTGCCCTTGAACTCTTCGAAGATTACTTCGTCCATGCGGCTGCCGGTGTCGATCAGCGCGGTGGCGATAATGGTCAGTGAGCCGCCTTCCTCGATATTGCGCGCCGCGCCGAAGAAGCGCTTCGGCCGCTGCAACGCGTTGGCGTCCACACCGCCCGTCAGCACCTTGCCGGACGACGGCACCACGGTGTTGTAGGCCCGCGCCAGACGGGTGATCGAATCCAGCAGAATGACCACGTCGCGCTTGTGCTCCACCAGCCGCTTGGCCTTCTCCAGCACCATCTCCGTCACCTGCACGTGCCGGGTGGCGGGTTCGTCGAAGGTGGATGCAATGACCTCGCCCTTCACCGAACGCGCCATGTCGGTAACTTCCTCGGGCCGCTCATCGATCAGCAGCACGATCAGGAAGACTTCCGGATGGTTGGCGGCGATGGCGGTGGCGATATTCTGCAGCATCACCGTCTTGCCGGTACGCGGTGGCGCCACGATCAAGGCGCGCTGGCCCTTGCCGATCGGCGAGATCAGGTCGATCACCCGCGGCGTGTAGTCCTTGGTCGGACCCTTCGCGACGGACTGGAAATTCTCCATTTCCATCTTCAGCCGCTCATCGGGGTACAGCGGCGTCAGGTTATCGAAGTTGATCCGGTGCCGCACGGATTCCGGCGGCTCGAAATTCACCGTATCGACCTTCAGCAGCGCGAAGTAGCGCTCGCCGTCCTTCGGCGCGCGAATCTGTCCCTCGACGGTGTCGCCGGTGCGCAGGCCGAAGCGGCGCACCTGGCTGGGACTGACATAGATGTCGTCCGGCCCCGGCAGATAGTTGGCTTCCGGGCTGCGCAGGAAGCCGAAACCATCCGGCAATATTTCCAGCGTGCCTTCGCCGTGAATCGCCTGGTCGTTCTCGGCCAGGTTCTTCAGGATCGCGAACATCATGTCCTGCTTCCGCAGGGAAGATGCGTTCTCGATCTGCAGTGACTCGGCGTAGCTCAGCAGATCGGACGGGGATTTGGCTTTGAGTTCAGCGAGGTGCATCGGTAATGCCTCGGAGGATAGTCATGGCAGGATGAAACGGGATGCGGGCAGGAACACCCGGAACCGAGGCGAGACCCATCCACCGCGGAGGGGGCTAACTGGTATCCCGTTTAAGAAGGAGTTCTCGGAGCGGCTGGCGGCCAGCTCCTGACCTTGGAGGGTGAACAAAGCATAGCCGTGCCGTGCCCCCCACGTCAACAGCCACGTAGGTAGCCATTCCGGACACGTCAAGGGGTCAAAACGGCCGTACCACCACCATGATCACGATAATCACCATCAGCAAGGTCGGTACTTCATTGATCATGCGATAAAACCGTTGCGGCCGGACGTTCCGATCGAGCAGGAAATCCCGCCGCCAGCGGGCCAGAAGGCCGTGGAAGCCCGACAGCAGGATCACCGCCGCCAGCTTCACATGCCACCAGCCCCACCCCCAGTTGATCACACCAGGCGTCAGGACCAGCAGTACCCCGAACGTCCAGGCGGAAATCATCGCAGGCGTCGCTATCTGCTTCAGCAATCGGCACTCCATCACCTTGAAACGTTCGCTTTCGGCGGAGCCGGCGATGGTTTCACAGTGATAGACGAACAGCCGCGGCAGATAGAGCAAAGCCGCCATCCAGGCTATGATCGAAATGATGTGGAACGCCTTGATCCACGGATAGAACGGCGACAACGCCTGAATCATGATGCCGGACCCGCTGCTGTCTGCCACGGTCGGCCTGCACACTCACGCTGCACGCACCAGCTCCACCAATCGGCCGACATGCCCAGGCGGTGTCTGCGGGACGATACCATGGCCCAGATTGAAGATGCACGGTCGGCCGCGCATCGCGCCCAGCACAGACAACGCTTCCTGCTCGAGCGCAGACCCGCCGGCCACCAAGGCGATCGGATCTAGATTCCCTTGCAGTGCCACCCGCGACGGCAGCGCAGACCGCACAAGGGCCAGATCCATACCCGTGTCGAGCCCGACAGCGTCAACGCCGGTCGCCTCCGTGTATTCGGCGATCAACGTGCCCGCCAGACGTGGGAACCCAATCACCGGAACCCGAGGATGCGCTTTTCGCAACCCATCAACGATCGTCCGGGTGGCACGAATCACATGAACCCGGAACTGGCTGGCCGACAGCAGGCCCGCCCAGGAATCGAACAGCATCACCGCCTCGGCGCCGGCTGTGATCTGCGCGGACAGGTAGGCAAGAGTCGCCGCCCCGACGATATCCAGCAAATGCGCAAAAAGGTCCGGGTCATTGAAAGCCATCAACCGGGTCGCAGCGAAATCACGCGAACCCCCGCCTTCGACCATGTAACAGGCGACCGTGAACGGCGCGCCCGCAAAGCCTATCAGGCTGGTTTCGCCCAGTCCTTCTGATTGCAGCATCCGCCGCGCCACCCGCACGGTCTCGAACACCGGTTCCAGCCGGCCGATCAGCCGATCGGGTTGCAGTGCCGCGATGCCGGCGGCGTCACGCAGGGGTGGCAGTACCGGGCCTTCTCCCTCACGGAATGCCAGGCCTTGTCCCAGCGCCCATGGCACCATCAGGATGTCGCTGAACAGGATCGCTGCGTCCATCCGGTAACGGCGGATCGGTTGCAACGTGACCTCCGCCGCCAGGTCAGGCGTGGTCGCCAGCGCGATGAAGTCCCTAACCCGCGCCCGCACCGCACGATATTCCGGCAGATACCGTCCCGCCTGCCGCATCAGCCAGACGGGCGGCGGCCACACGGCTTCTCCGGCCAGGACCTGCAACAGGCGCTTGGCCGGGGGTCTGAGCGACTCAGACATGAATAAGACTCTTAGAAGGAAGTCGTAGTGGTAGGCGTTGTGGATAGCGGGGTACCCAGCCGTGCCCTGTTTCGCGTCCTTCCGTCCACATCAGGGTCGTCCCGCAAGTACCACAGCAGCCTCGCAATTCCGGCCTTGTCCCAGCTAGGCGGAGAACTGCTGCCAGCTATCTCATCGCAGCGCAAGGGAGGCACTTATCCCGACGTTTCGGTTCCCCCCGTTCGGCGGGGCTGGCTGTCCTCCCTATCCCCGCTATTCTCATCCCTATGGATAACCAGCGCATCAACCTGCACCTGGTCTCGGACGCCACCGGCGAAACGCTGAATGCAATCGCCCGTGCAACGACGGTGCAGTTCGAGCATGCCGATATCGTCCATCATCGTTGGAGCCTGATCCGGACACGGTTCCAGCTTCACCGTGTGCTGGAGGGCATCGAGCATGAACCGGGTCCGGTGCTGAGCACGCTGGTGGACCGGGCCTTGCGCAGCGAGCTGGAAACCACCTGCCTGCGGCTGAATGTGCCCGTGGTGAACGTGCTCGATCCGGTCATGAACGTGTTGCAGGAGGCGGCCGGTGAGCAAGCCCTGGCCCGTCCGGGACGGCAGTATGCGCTGAATGCCGACTATTTCCGGCGGATCGACGCAATGCACTACGTGCTCGCCCACGACGATGGCCAGGCTGCGGCTGGCCTGGCAGAGGCCGATGTGATCCTCGTCGGTGTGTCGCGCAGCTCCAAGACGCCGACCTGCTTCTATCTGGCCAATCGCGGCATCAAGGCCGCCAATGTCCCGCTCGTCCCAAACCTGGCGCTGCCACCGGACCTGGAGAACCCGCATTGCCCGGTCATCGGCCTGACGCTGGAGGCGGCTGCGCTGATCGAGATCCGGCGCTTCCGGCTGCGTATGATTGCCGCAGGGGGACCAACCGCGGCGGTTCGCCAATCGTCGACCGAATATGTGGACGAAGAGGCCGTGCGTTCCGAATTGCTCTGGGCCCGCCGGCTGTGCAACAGCCGCGGCTGGCCGGTCATCGACGTGACCAGGCGCTCGATCGAGGAGACCGCCGCGACGGTCCTGCAACTGATGGAGGCCTGGCACGAGCGGCGACAGGCGGCACAAACCCCGGCGCCCTGAGCCACCGGGTAGCTTGCTACCGGCTCCTATCCTTGACTTCAGGCCCCTTGCCTGCCGTTCGGCCCCAGCCGATACAGACGCCATGAGCGAGACCTTGACCAGACCGGCAGCTGAGGCGCCGCGCTACGATTTCCAGGCCGCCGAACCCAAGTGGCAACAGGCCTGGGCGGACCGTGGCTGCTTTGCCGTGGACGACGTGCCCGTTGACGGCAAGCCCAAATACTACGTCATGGAGATGTTCCCTTACCCCAGCGGCAAGATCCACATGGGGCATGTGCGGAACTACACGCTCGGCGACGTGGTCGCGCGCTACAAGCGGGCACGCGGGTTCTCTGTGCTGCACCCCATGGGCTGGGACGCATTCGGTCTCCCCGCCGAAAATGCCGCCCGTGAACGCGGCATCCACCCGGCCAAGTGGACCTGGGACAATATCACCAACATGCGCGCCGAGCTGCAGCGTATGGGTCTGTCGCTCGAGTGGTCACGCGAATTCGCCACCTGCGACCCGGCCTATTACGGCCACCAGCAAAAGCTGTTCCTGGATTTCCTCAAGGCCGGCCTGGTCGAGCGCAAGGAAAGCTGGGTCAACTGGGACCCGGTGGACGGCACCGTGCTGGCCAATGAGCAAGTGATCGACGGCCGCGGCTGGCGATCCGGCGCGCCGGTAGAGAAAAAGCAGCTCAGCCAGTGGTTCTTCCGCATCACCGACTACGCCGAGGACTTGCTCAGCGCCTTGCAGCACCTGGACCGTTGGCCGGACCGCGTGCGCGTGATGCAAGAAAACTGGATCGGCCGCAGCGAAGGCGCCCGGTTGTTCTTCGAACTCGCCACCCCGGAACAAGGGATCGACCGCGCCGAGGTCTATACCACCCGCCCCGATACTCTCTTCGGCATGTCGTTCCTGGCATTGGCGCCAGAGCATGCGCTGTCCGCGGCCGTCGCGGCGCGGGACCCCGCAGCCGCGGCATTCATCGCCGAATGCCGCCGGACCGGCACCAGCGAGGCGGTGATCGAAACGGCAGAGAAGCGCGGCTACGACACGGGGTTGCGCGTGCGTCATCCGCTGATCGAGGGTGCCACCTTCCCGGTCTGGATCGCCAATTTCGTGCTGATGGAATACGGCACCGGTGCGATCTTCGGCTGCCCCGCGCATGACCAGCGTGACCTGGATTTCGCCCGCAAATACGGCTTGCAGGTGACGCCCGTGGTGCTGCCGCCAGCCACCGACGCTGCCACGTTCAACGTTGCCAACGAGGCCTATACCGGCCCCGGTAACTTGTTCAACTCCGGTCCGTTCGACGGTCTGGACGTCGACTCGGGCAAACGCGCGGTAATTGCGCGGCTGGAGGAAAACAGCGTCGGCAAGGGCGTCGTGAACTGGCGCCTGCGGGACTGGGGTGTATCGCGGCAGCGCTACTGGGGCTGCCCCATCCCGATCATTCATTGCGCCACCTGCGGCGTGGTGCCGGTGCCGGACGATCAGCTTCCCGTGCTGCTGCCACAGGACGTGGCGTTCGACCGTCCCGGCAATCCGCTGGACAACCATCCAGGCTGGAAGCACGTCGCCTGCCCGAAATGCGGTGCCCCGGCGCAACGCGAGACCGATACCTGCGATACCTTCGTCGACAGCTCCTGGTACTTCGCCCGCTATTGCAGCCCGCACGCGAATGTCCCGGTCACACGTGCCGCCGCGGATCACTGGATGCCGGTCGACCAGTATATCGGCGGCATCGAACATGCGATTTTGCACTTGCTCTATTCGCGTTTCTTCGCCCGCGCGATGCAAGCCACCGGCCACCTCAACGTGGACGAGCCATTTGCCGGCTTGTTCACCCAGGGCATGGTGACGCATGAAAGCTACCGCTCGGCATCCGGTCCCAACGGGCAGTGGCTTTACCCGGACGAGGTTGAGAAACGGCCGGATGGCACAGCGGTTATGCGAGACACCGGCGGCCCGGTGATTGTCGGCCGCGTGGAGGCCATGAGCAAATCCAAGCGCAACACGGTCGATCCCGGCGCCATCATCGCGCGCTACGGCGCCGACACCGCACGCTGGTTCATCCTGTCCGACAACCCTCCGGAACGCGACATGGAGTGGACCGAGGCGGGCGTCGCTGGCGCCTCCCGCTTCATCCAGCGGTTGTTCCGGCTGGCGGAAGGGGTCGACACGACCGCAGCCGATGAGCAACCGTCATCAGAAACACCGGCTGCTCGGGCGTTACGGCAGACCACGCACCGTACCATCGCCGCCGTGACCACCGCACTCGACAGCTTTGCGTTCAATGTCGCCGTCGCTCGGCTCTACGAGCTTGCGAATGCGATCAGTGACGTGGAACGTGTGTCTGACGAGCCTGGTCTCCCCCGCGCGCGGTTCGAAGCGCTGGAAACGCTGAGCCGCCTGGTGTCGCCAATGATGCCCCATCTCGCCGAGGAGATGCATGCACTGCTGCGACCGGCTTCACAGCAGTTAGTCGCGGAGCTGCCGTGGCCGCAGCCCGACCCCGCTTTGCTTTCCATCGATGCCGTCACGATCGCTGTGCAGGTGAACGGCAAGCTGCGTGGGACGGTTGCCGTTCCCCCGGACGCCAAGGCAGAGCTGGTGATTTCGATGGCGGAAGGCGAGCCGAACGTGGCACGAGCGCTGGAGGGCAAGCGCATTGTGAAGCGAGTTCATGTACCGAACCGCATCGTCAATTTCGTGGTAGCTGGATGAGGCGCGCGTTGCCGCACCGCTGGGCGCTGGCGCTGGGAAGCGCCGCATTGCTCGCGAGCTGTGGCTTCCAGCCGGTTTATATGCCGACCGCGTCCGGCAAGCCCGGGCCAGCGGAGCGGGAGCTCGCGGCAATTCATGTCAATTTGATCCCGGATCGTCCCGGCCAGGAACTGCGGCAGGACTTGCAGGAACGGTTGGGTAGCGATTCCGGAGGGTTGAGCCGGTACAATCTGTCGGTCAATTTCTCGGTCAGCGGCGAAGGGATCGGCATTCTCCCGAGCACTATCGCCACCCGCATCCGGCTGATCGCCAATGCGACCTGGACTCTAACCACCCCGGAGGGAACGCGGATCACCAACGGCTCGGCTCGTGCCCTGGATGCATTCAACATATTGGACCAGCAGTATTTCGCCTCGGACATGGACAACGAAGTCTTGGCGGGGCAGCTCGCGTCCAACGTTGCAGACCAGATCACCATGCAGCTTGCTTCATATTTTCGCCGCCAGGCCACGGTCGCGTCGCGCTAACCGAATGAAGCTCGCGCCACAACGGCTCTCTGCTTTCCTCCAGAAGCCGGGCGATGTGCGCGTTGTACTGCTCTACGGCGACGATGTTGGCATGGTTCGGCAGCGCGCCGAGTCGCTTGTACGTGCCGTGGCGCGATCGCTCGATGATCCGTTCCTGATCGCCGAGTTAGGACGTGAGGACCTGGGCCAGTTGGCCACCGAGGCAGCGTCTGTTCCGCTAACCGGCGGCCGGCGCGTGGTACGATTTCGCGAGGCGTCCGATTCCGCACTCCCGGCGGTGCAGGCAGTCCTTGCCAGCAAGGCAGAAGCTCTCGTGGTGCTGGAGGGTACGGGCATGCCTGCCCGCTCCAAGCTGCGCGCCTTGCTGGACGCCGCGCCGGATGGAGTCGCGATCGGCTGCTATCCAGAAGAGGGCAGGGCACTGGAAGAAACAATCCGCCACACCCTGCACACAGCGACAGTCGGAGTGGATCCTGACGCGCTTTCCTGGCTTTCAGGTCAGCTCGGCGCAGATCAGGTCGCCACGCGCGTCGAACTGGAGAAGCTGGCGCTGTACGCGGGGCCTGGGGGCCGTGTGGATTTGGACATGGCGATCCACTGCGTCGGCGACGCCGCGGGCCTGTCCTTGGACGATGCCCTGTTCGCTGCGACCATCGGCGATCTTGCGACCACGGACCGGGCTCTGGAACAGGCGATGGCCGAAGGCGCCGCTCCAGTTGGCGTGCTGCGCGGCGCCTTGATTCATCTTCAGCGGCTGTATCGGGCCCGATTGCTGATGGAAACTGGTATCAGTGCCGGCGACGCTGCCAAGGCAGCACGTCCGCCGATATTCTTTCGCCGGGTAGCGGCATTCACTCGTGCACTGAACCTATGGTCCTCGGCATCGCTGGAAGCAGCGATGGCTGGCCTCAGCCAGGCCGAGCGCAACTGCAAGCGGACCGGCGCACCCGACGATACACTGTCTCGCCACGCCCTGGTGACTCTGGCCCGCCGCGCAATGGCGCGGTGAAGCGGAGCCCGACCCCCATTCCACGTAAGCGTCCCACGAGGCCGACTTGACCTTTCGGACAACACCAGTGCAGCAGTAACCCTGGGATCTGCCAGCCAGGATTCGCATGCCGGTGGTTCTTGCCTACCTCAGCGTGGCGGCGACCTCTATTGTTTCAATATCCCTGGCGAGCCGCCTGCGAATAAAGTTCCGGGCCTTCTGATGTGAATTCCATTGAATACCGGCGGTCCGATACACTGAATGTGTGCCGGCCAGTATGCGATATCATCCGTTCAGCCGAAGCACCACTCTGTCGCGTGCACCACCGACCACGACGCGGTAAGCATCCCTCGCTTGCTCCAGCGGAAACGTTGCCTCATCACGTACAGGAAACGGCCGCAGCGCACCGCTGGCGAACCCAGGCAGCAGGTCGCGTAGCCTCGATGCCGACTCGCTCGCGTCCAGCGCCAGCGTGTCCACGCCGAAAAGGCTGTGCCGGCCGCGATAAAAGGTGAAGATGTCGAACGGCACCGGCCGCTCGCGGGTGGACATCAGGACCTGCCGCGCGTCGTGCGCCATCGCAGCATTGGCCGCAGAAAAATACGGGCTGCCCACGGTGTTGATCACGATGTCGGCGCCATGGCCGCCGGTAGCCGCGTGCACCGCTTCTGCGACGTCGCCGGCGGTGGCATCGATCATGTGCACCGACACGAAATCCGGCCCCGCGAATTGTTCTGCGCGACGGGCCACGCCAATAACCCGCGCGCCGTGCCACGCGGCAATCTGCGCCGCCGCTTGCCCCACCTTGCCATTCACCGCCAGGACAAGCACGACCTCGCCTGCGTGCGGCATTCCCGCCCGGCGAAAGCTCTCCGCGGCAGTGACGAACGGAACCCCCAGCGCGCCCGCTTCGGCCAACGACATCGTCGCGGGCTTGGGAACCACGGCGCCCTGCGGCACCACCATCCGCGCACCATGAGAGCCGTCGCGCGTAATCCCAAGATCTCCACCGGCGCCGAACACCTCCTGGCCCAGCAAGGCCCGAGGCCCTTCCACGACGATACCGGACCATTCGCGTCCCGGTGTCCGCGGGAAGACCGCCTGTGGCATCAGGCCCATGTTCGCCCGTACGTCGGACGGATTGACGCCAGCGAAGCGGAGATCGATTAGTACGTCGCCAGGGCCTCGAGGCAGGTCGCCCACGGGCTCCAGCAGGAGTTCGAGGTCATCCAGCGAATCAGCTTTGCGGGGGACGCGGAGACGAAGCATGACGGCATGATGCCTGGAACAGTTTCAGAGTCCATCCTTCAAGGGCGGACCGAATCAACTGCCGGAGCAATTTCAGTGGGCGGCTGCACAGGCCGCGGTCAATCACGCGCTGCGCTTGCTGCACATGCGGATTGGAGCATTGATCCCCGCAAGCGCTGGGTCTCTATCGCACGCTGGCGTTCGGACGGTTGGTACACCGATGAACCGCGCCCGGTCGGGGAGGTCTCGACCTTTCTGGCGCGCCTTCGCCAGGATGCAGCGGGCGGCCCTGTTGCTCTTGGCGTGGATCTGCCGCTTGGCGTCCCACGTGCCTACGCCGCGCAACGTCCCGAAGCCGGCTTCCTTCAGTTTTTGCATGCCACCCGCGACTGGCCGGACTTCTTCCAGGTCTGCGCGTCGCTGGACGAACTGACGCCGCAGCGCCCGTTCTATCCGGCACGCGGCGTCGCGGGCATGACGCGGGCTTCGCATGCGGCGGCGTTGGGGCTTGGGCCCGCGAGCGGCTTGTCGCGCGCCTGCGATCGGGCCACGGCGGAACGGCCGGCCGGGGCGCCGCTGTTCTGGACGCTTGGCGCGAATCAGTCGGGGAAGGCAGCCATCGCCGCGTGGCGCGACGTGGTGCTGCCCGCGCTTGTAGCAGGCGAGGACCTGCGGGTCTGGCCCTTTGCCGGTCCCCATTTTCTGTCACTGTTGTCGCCAGGAAGTGTTGCGCTCGCCGAAACCTATCCTGCCGAGGCGCTGCGCCATCTTGGCATCCGGCTCAAGGGAAGCAAACGGCGGCAAGCCGATCGCGCCGCTGTTGCTGATGCGCTATTGGCTGCGATGGAACGGCTGAGAGCCACACCGGGCCCCGCTTTGCAGGCCACGGTGGCCGACGGGTTCGGCGACGATCCCGCCGGCGAAGATCGCTTCGACTCCGTGCTGGGTGTTCTGTGCGTGTTGAACGTGCTGGCCGGCCATCGGCCGGAAACGCCCCCTGACGATCCCTGGATCCGCCGCTGGGAAGGCTGGGTACTGGGCCAGAAATTATTGCCCAAACCTCTCCCACGAAGTGCGAGAGGTCGAGGTGCGCAGCACCGAGGGTGATCGGATCGGCACGCTATAATCTCAAACTAACCTGATCGCCCTCATCCTTGGTGCCTAGCGGTGTTGATCCGCTTCGCCACTCACCCCCGCGCCCGCGCGGGCGAGATCCATGCGTGATTAATGCACCATCGCCGGCAGCATCTCATGCTGCACGATCGCGGCAATCGCCACATCGCGGTCGGGCGCCAGAGCCATCGGCGTGCCATCAGCCGCATGGATTGCGAAGCCCGCAGCGCCGTTCACCATCACCGGCTTCACATACGCCAGCTTCGCCAGACCGAGTTGCGCGAATTGCTCTGGCGACAGCTGGCGCACGTCCACCATGACCGGCGCGCCCTGGTTGGTCTCATTCACCTGATCAGTCGAATCGATATTCATCGTCCTTCTCCTCTCCGGCATCGAGCCTCTTGGAGCGCCCTGCCGTCCTGGTTTGCTACGGGACCGACTCCCTCGGCTCCCGCTGGTCATTTGTCCGCGCGGGTCATCAGCCCGGTTCAACCTCGCTTTCCACCACCCGCGTGCGGCCACTGCCGTTGCTGCCGCCGCCGTTACTCTTGCCTCCGCCAACTGCATTGCCGCGGTTGATCTGGATCGTCTTCACCCGCGGTTCCGGCTGAGGCCGAGTCAGGTCGATGTGCAGTAGCCCGTTATCCAGCCACGCACCCTTCACCTCGATTCCCTCCGCCAACACAAACGCCCGCTGGAACTGCCGCGCTGCAATGCCGCGATGTAGGAATACGCGACCCTGCGCGTCGTCCGCTTGGCGGCCACGAATCACCAACTGGTTGTCTTCCTGGGTAATCTGCAGCTCGTCCATGGTGAACCCAGCCACCGCGAGCGTGATGCGCAACCCAATCGGACTGATTTGTTCGATGTTGTACGGCGGGTAGCCATCAGAAGAGGTCTTCGACGCACGCTCGAGCATTTGCTCAAGATGATCGAAACCCAGGAACAATGGCGATGTGAACAACCGTGTGGTCATCCGGCCCCCTCGAAAGCAGAGCGAAGCGTCCATCGGGACCCGGCTATCGGCATCCCGGCTGCGCAACATCTTGGCACCCTGGCCGCCGGTTGCAAGGGGGGCAAACTGTCCAGGGCTGATCGCGGCAGAGTGACCCGCCGTCCCGGGATGCGTTGATCTGGGCCGGGTGCAAAGCTACATGCGTAACATGGATGCCATGGTCGCCGCTGTGCCTGCCGACACTTACGACACGCTGCCGATCCTGATCGCGCCGCACCCGGTGTTAAAGGCCCGCGCCCGTGCGGTGGGCCCGGCCGACGAAGCGGCGGTGCGCGACTTGGTGCCTCGGATGTTCAACACCATGTATCACGCCCCCGGGATCGGCCTGGCAGCCCCCCAGGTTGGGCAATGCCTGCGCGTCATCACGATCGACCTGGTGCCGGACGACAAGCCTGCCCCGATGGCGCTGATCAATCCCGAGATCATGGCGCAAAGCGCCGAACTGGCATCGCGTGAGGAAGGCTGCCTGTCGCTTCCTGGCCAGTACGCCGAGGTGACTCGTCCCGCCCGGGTGAAGGTGCGCTACCTGGATCCAAGTGGCGCCCGCAAGGAAGTGGACGCCGACGGCTTGCTCGCCGCCTGCCTGCAGCACGAGATCGACCACCTTAACGGCATCCTGTTCGTCGATCATCTCTCCGCATTGAAGCGCAACATGATCATGCGCCGGCTCGCCAAGGAGCAGCGGCAGAAGAACGAGGAAAAGTAGGCGCGCCCGATGCGGCTTGCGTTCATGGGATCGCCGGATTTCGCCGTGCCAGCCCTGCACGCGCTGCATGCAGCAGGCCACACGATTGCCGCCGTGTATTGCCAGCCGCCGCGGCCGGCGGGCCGCGGCCACGCGGTGCAGAAATGCCCGGTTCAGCGCGGGGCCGAGCGATTGGGGCTGGAGGTCCGGACACCGGCGCGGCTGCGGCACGACGAGGCGGCGCAGGCAGCCTTCGCGGCGCTGGGTCTGGATGCGGCCGTGGTGGCGGCTTACGGGCTGATCCTGCCCCAGGTGATGCTGGACGCGCCGCGTCGAGGCTGCCTGAACATTCACGCCAGCCTGCTGCCTCGGTGGCGCGGGGCGGCGCCAATGCAGGCGGCGATCCTGGCCGGCGATGCCGAAACCGGGGTGACGATCATGCAGATGGAAGCGGGCCTCGATACCGGGCCGATGCTGCTGCGACAGGCTGTGCCGATCACGCCGCAGACCACCTGCGGCGCGCTGCATGACGTACTGGCGGAACTTGGCGCGCGGCTGGTCCTGCGTGCGCTGGCCGAGACGCCGCCGCCGGCGCCGCAGCCCGCCGAGGGCGCGAGCTATGCACCGAAGCTGAGCCGCGACGATGGCCGGATCGACTGGACACGCGATGCTGCTGCGACCGAGCGGCAGGTGAGAGCATTCGATCCCTGGCCGGGGACGTTTACGATGCTGGAGGGTAGGGTTCTGAAAGTGCTCTCCGCAGAGGTCGCCACGGGCGCTGGAGCGCCGGGGACGGTGCTGGATGAAGGCTTTGCCGTCGCTTGCGGCAGGCGGGCGCTGCAGCCAACGCGTGTGCAGCTCGCAGGGCGAAGTGCGATGCCGATAGATGCGTTCCTCCGCGGGCATGCCGTGAAGGTTGGGACGATCCTGGGGTAGATGCAGGCAGCTCCGCAGTAACGGTCCGAATTTCTGTGTGTGAGGCGCGGCATGTGCTGTCCAGGCGCCACCGACTTCAGTTTGTCGTAAGGATGATTCGGGCCCGCCGCATCGGTTATCCGACCCGCTGGTCTGCCGCGGTCTGCATTGCCTCTGTCCTGCGGCATCGTACTTGTGCTCCCCACCCAATCGATAAATCAGACTAGGGGGGGCGTCTTTTGTTCTGACATTTAAGTTTGTCCCATTGACAGTCAGTGCTGTTCTGTCGTATCCTCCCGCCCGTCGTTCCCTTCAACCCGAACTCATGGTGAGCAATCTGGACCTGAACAACACCTTTCCGACCGAAGCCTGTTCCCCCGATGCAGATCGGGTTGGCCCAAACGCGTCCCCGCGTCTGCCGGAGAGGGTTGTTCGTTTCTTCGTCCTGCTTACTCTCTTGGTGCGCGAGTATTGGCTCGTCTTCCGCGACTACCGCGCCGGTACGCTGCCGTCCTGGTGGCACTACCGGAAGGACCTGCCGCCCGGCTCGGTGCAGCAACTGGCCGCCTCGATCCGCGGCGAGTTTGGCAATGCGATCGCCTGGATGTGTCGCCGCCGTGGCATCGGCCCGGATCATCCGGACTGGCCGGAGATACGGTGTGCCATCATCGCGTTTGGCGGTAGCGTTAAAGGCTTCCGTCCCAACCTTCCCGCGCTGGGCCTGCAATGGTGGGAGAACCCCCGGATCCTGCCTTGCGCAACCGGCGATATCCGCGAGACGCCGGCCGCCGATGCGATGGCTCGGCTGCTGTCGCGGCTAACTGTCGCAGCCGCTTCACCGTCGGCACGTGTCATTCCGGCTGCCCAACCCGCGTATGCCGTGGCACCTGCGCCGCAGCGGCAGGTCTTTGCACGCGCCAGCACGGGTCCGCCGCCCGGTCCTCCCTTCAAACAAGCCCGTCAACTCTGTTACGCCTGAACGCCCGGGGCCGGAGCATGGCCAGCCCCGCCGTCGTGATTCGTGCCAGCGCCATGGCACATCCGTGCACCGCCACCTTTGCCGCCAACCGCACCCCTACCCACGGCGCAGCACGACTCGTTGTCCGGCCTCCTCCACGACGCCAGCCACCCAGGACCATCTCACCGCAGAGCAACCCAGGCATCCTCGCCGCCCCCGCCCCCACCCCTTGCCCTCACGCCTCGCATGCCCCCTGATGCCGCCCGGACCAGCCTGTGAGGGGAGTGACGACTAATGCCCGACGAAGCCAGCCACCTGCACGAACCCGGCGGCGATTTTCAGTGCCTGCACGAGTTCATCCCCGCCGCGCGGGCAAAACTGTCCGACCATATCTGGGGCTACCTGGTCGGCGCCGCCGAGAGCGAGACCACCATGCGCCGCAACCGCATGGCCCTCGACTCGATCGCGCTGCGGCCGAGAGTGTGCCGCGACGTCTCCAGCATCGACACCTCCACCACCTTGTTCGGCCGCAAGTGGCGCATTCCGGTGGCGCTGGCCCCGGTCGGCTCGCTGGAATCCTTCCATCCCGGCGGTGCAGCCACCGCCGGCCGAGGCGCATCGGAATTCGGCATCCCCATCATCGTCAGTTCGGTGACCAAGCCGGACCTGGAGGAAACCGCCGCCGCCGCAACCGGCCCAAAGATCTTCCAGCGCTACGTCCGCGGCGACAATGCCTGGATGGACGATGTCGCACGCCGCGCGGTGGCGGCCGGCTACGACGCCTTCGCCATCACCGTGGACACCGCCGCCTACTCGCGGCGGGAACGCGACATCGCCGGCCGCTTCGTCAAACCCTGGCGCACGGCGGCGACCGGCCACGCCCACCAGGCCGGCTTCACCTGGGACAACGTCAAGCACTTCAAGGACCATCACAGCATCCCGCTGATCCTGAAGGGCATCGCCACCGCCGAGGACGCGGCCCTCGCCGCAGAGCATGGCGTGGACTGCGTCTATGTCTCCAACCACGGCGGGCGGCAGCTCGATCACGGCCGAGGCTCGATGGATGTGCTGCCCGAAGTGCTGGCGGCCGTGCGCGGGCGCGCCAGGGTGATGATCGACGGGAGCTTCTGCCGCGGCACCGACATCGTCAAAGCGATCGCGCTGGGCGCCGACGCGGTGGCGATGGGCCGCATGTATTGCTACGCGTTGGCGGCGGGCGGCGACGCCGGCGTAGTCACCATGCTGACGCTGCTGGAGCATGAGATCGGCGTCGCCCTCGCGCTGTCCGGTGCGCGCAGCCTGGCGGAGCTGAACCCAAGGTTCCTGCACATGGGCGCCCCTGTCGTTTTCCCGCCCCACATCCACAGCGCATTTCCATTGCTGTTCCCGACGCCGGAACATGCCGGGTAGGATTTGCCCACTGGCACAATCCCGCCCCCTGGCCTTGTTATTGTCGCGGCAGGCAACGCCCGAGGCAATCGTCCTGGGTCAGGGGCCCGCGCCGGCCACCCCCCGGCAACATGGAACTGCCCGGTGTCACGGGTCGGAGACCTTCAGGCGGCACAGCTCTTGCTCGACGGGCGCCACGTCGCCCATCAGAGGAGTCTGCTCATGTCCATTACTGCCGTCGCCTCCGCCTGGACCTGGCCGTCCAGTGTCGATCCGTCTCTTACCGCTACCAACTCGCAAACCGCCTCGGCCTTCCAGGCCAGCCTGACGCAGTGGGAGCAGAACGGCAGCTCCGGCACCCAGGCGACTACAACCAGCCAGACGCAATCGGATCAGATGCAAAGCGCTGACGGCATGCACCGCCGCCATCATCGTCACGGCGTGCAGACCGATGGCGGGCAACAAAGCGGCGGCAGCCCAATCCAAACAGCCCTGTCCAGTCTGGTGACCGACATCGCCGACGCGCTACAGGTCGGCGGATCAGGCACAGCGAGCAGCACGTCGATTTCAAGTGCCGCGGCCGCGCAAACCGCTGGGACCACGCAATCCGTTACCAGCAACGCTTCGATGCATGCGCCAGCCAATACGCTGGTCGCCGACGTCGCCCAGGCGATGCAAGCCTACAGCACCAACGCGGCAAATAGCCGAACCTCGGCGGTCGTTCTCTGACGTGCACCGGCTTCGTTGACAGATCCGTGATTCGTCGACCACGGCCGAGGCGCCAATGTCCAAGGTGACACAATTTGGATACAGTCTGCTGTCATGACTCGACCCATGATCAGCACATGCTCGCAGACTCTGCGTTGTCTGGCCGGCACGGCAGCGCTTGGCGCCGCGCTGGCCGGGTTTTGTGCCACAGCCACCCCGGCTGTGGCGCGCGTCTGGATCGGCTTCGGCTTCCCGATCTATGTCGGGCCACCGGCATACTATCCACCGCCGGTCTATTACCCGCCGCCGCCAGCCTATTATCCTCCTCCTGCGGCGTATTCCGCGCCGGCTTACTCGGCGCCAGGGTATTCCGCACCGGCATCCCCGTCGGCCGATGCCGCGCCGGCTTACTCAGCGCCAGGGTATTCCGGCCCGGCGTACCCGTCGGCCGATGCCGGGCCGGGCCCTTCGGCAGGGGGGCAGACCTGTTATGCGGGCGCCTATATGTGCCCGATGGACCATCCGGTGCCGTCCGGGGCTAACTGCTACTGCCCCAGCAATGACGGCGCCCGCGTTTGGGGGCATGCGAGCTGACCAGAGATGCAACGTCTGACACGGTTGCGGCACCACTACCAGCCGCATCGGCAATCGAAGATTACGCCCTTATCGGAGACTGCCATGCGGCGGCGCTTATCAGCCGCAATGGTTCTATCGACTGGCTATGCTGGCCGCGCTTCGATAGCGAGGCTGTCTTTGCCTCGCTGCTTGGCACGCCCGCCAACGGGGGCTGGCAGATCACGCCGGTGCATGAAATTGTCCGCGTAACCCGGCGCTATCTGCCCGGGACACTGATCCTGGAAACAACGTTTCACACTGACAGCGGTACGGCCGCGCTGCTCGATTTCATGGTCCCGGGGCGCAGTTCCGTGGTGCGCATCGTCGAGGGCCGGGTGGGCAGCGTCTCGATGCAGCTCGGGATTGCGTTGCGCTTCGTCTATGGTTCGGCCGTGCCATGGGTGACGCGCTTGGAGCACAGGCACGGGTTCTCCGCGATTGAGGGACCCAATCAAGTGATCCTGCACAGCGGGGTTCCGCTGCTTCCGCTGGACCTTAGCCATGCCGCGACGTTTGACGTCGTGGCCGGACAGCGGGTTCGTTTCGTGCTCACGCACGGCCCTTCCCACATGTCTCGCCCACGCGTGCCGGAGGCGGACGCCGCCCTGATGGAGACCGAGGCGTTTTGGACCCAATGGTCCAGCCGCTGCACGTATCACGGCGCTTGGCGGGAGCAAGTGCTGCGGTCGCTGATCACCTTGAAGGCGCTGAGCTACGCACCCACCGGAGGTATTGTCGCCGCCGCAACCACCTCATTACCGGAGCAATTGGGCGGCCAACGCAATTGGGACTACCGATATTGCTGGCTGCGCGATGCCACGTTCACCCTGTTGGCACTGATGCACGCCGGTTATCAGGACGAGGCGCGCGCCTGGGGCAGTTGGCTGCGACGCAGCGTCGCCGGCACGCCATCCCAGATACAGACTTTGTACGGCCTTGCAGGGGAACGCTGGATCATCGAGTCCGAAATTCCCTGGCTATCTGGCTATCAGGGCGCCCAGCCGGTGCGGGTCGGCAATGCCGCCAGCACGCAGGTTCAGCTCGACGTTTATGGTGAGTTGTTGGACGCGCTGTATCAGGAAGTACATGGCGGATTGGTGGAAGCCGGCAGCGGCTGGGACCTGTTCAAGGAGTTGCTCGGGCATCTCGCGGAGGTGTGGGACGAGCCGGACGAGAGTATCTGGGAAGTGCGCGGCGGTGCCCGCCATTTCACCTTCTCCAAGGCTATGGCCTGGGTCGCCGCGGACCGCGCGATCCGGACCGCGGAGGAGTTTGGGTTGGATGGTCCGCTGGAAGAATGGCGAGCGCTGCGGCTGCAGATCCACGACACGGTCTGTCGGGAAGGTTTCAATGCGAAGAAGGGCGCGTTCGTGCAGTACTTCGGTGCTGACGAACTGGACGCGAGCCTGCTGCTGCTGCCCTTGGTGGGTTTCCTGCCCGCCGCCGATCCCCGCATGCGAGGTACGATCGAAGCGATCGGGCGTGAACTGATGGTGGACGGATTGGTCCAACGCTACCGCACGGAGCATGGCGCGGACGGTTTGCCCCCCGGCGAGGGATTGTTCCTGGCATGCAGCTTTTGGTACGTCGACTGCCTGGTGTTACTTGACCGTCGGCGCGAGGCGACGGCCCTTTTCAGGAAGCTCCTTGCCCTATGCAATGATGTCGGACTGCTGGCCGAGGAGTACGATCCGCAAAGCCGGCGTCAGCTGGGCAATTTCCCGCAGGCTTTCTCGCACCTCGCTTTGATCAACACGGCGCTGAATCTCGAGAACACCCATGGCCCGGCAGCGCGGCGCAGCCGGCGCGGCCACGGGCGCGGCATTCACGATTCAGGACCTGCATCCGGTCAGTGATCTGCCGTTAATATACCCGCGCGCCAGGAGAATCCGGCACACCGGTCCGGAGAGGGAATGAAGAGCCGCCGGCTCGCCGGATTGGCGGTGGCGTGCTGCACGTCTGGGTCGGTTTCGACCAGCCGCTCCGGCGCTGCC
>Ga0335074_10001765_pt1 | contig 29215 bp, 27 predicted proteins | sample Lox_Sample_23_FD_206715 | JGI IMG/M metagenome (GOLD analysis project Ga0335074, IMG submission 206715) | Soil microbial communities from Loxahatchee National Wildlife Refuge, Florida, United States - Lox_Sample_2.3 | ecosystem: Environmental > Terrestrial > Soil > Wetlands | place: USA... | reverse complement strand
GACGGCCAGGTAGGCGTCCCGCGCGAGGCCGTAGAACCTGCGGTAGTCGGCCTCGTTCGTGCTTGCGATCAGGCGGCTGCGCTCCTGCGGTGTGAGCTGCGCGAGTGCGGCTCCCAGCTCAGCCGGGGCCGGTGCTTCCGCCTCGGCGGACATCCGGTCAAGCAACGGGGCGAGCGGTGGCGTGGTGAGTGTTGTCATGATGACTCCAGGTCGTTGACGACGGACCCGCCTGACGCGGGATGCTGGTGGAAGACAACGGCGGCGGTGAGCAGGACCAGCGCGAGTTCGTTGCGCTGCGGCTGCCCTGCCCGCCCACGCGGCTCCCGCGGCGTGACTTGATCGCTCATGGTTAGGACTGTAGACGCAACGGTGCGTCTTGTCTAGACGCACCGTTGCGTCTCTTCGAGATGGCGAGACGCCGCGTTGCGCTACGATGGCGATGACATGTCAGCCGAGATTCCCGCACCGAAGGGACGCGCCCCGCACCGGCGGGATGAGAACGCGCGCCTCGCGGTGCTGCACGCCGCCGATGACCTGCTCGTCGAGCGCGGCTTCGGCGGGGTCACGATCGAGGGGATCGCCGCGCGGGCCGGCGTCGCCAAGCAGACGATCTACCGGTGGTGGCCCTCCAAGGTGGATGTGCTGCTCGACACCCTGGTCGACGACGCAAGCCGCCAGCTGGCCGTCCCGGACACGGGCTCGGCCGTCGATGACACGCGCCGGTACCTGCGGGTCCTCGCTCGCTTTCTGACCAGGGACCCGTCCGGGAAGGTGCTGCTGGCGCTGATCGGCGAGGCCCAGCACGACGCCGGGACGGCCCGCATCTTCCGCGAGCGGTACCTCGACCCCCAGCGCGAGCAGGAGCGCGAGATGCTCAAGCGCGGAATCGCCGCCGGGGAGCTGTCAGAAACGCTCGATGTCGATGCCGCCCTCGACGCGCTCTGCGGCCCGATTGTCTACCGCGCGCTAACCGGAGCGCCGATCCCGCGCAGCTTCGTCGACTCGCTGGTCACCGACACCCTGGACCGGCACCTGGTATAGGAGACGGATGTCCGGTCAGTGTACGGGACAGCAGCGTGGCGAGTTCGGTTGCGTTCGTGTGCCAGGTGCTCAGGTCGGCCGCGCTGGGGGCGAGCTCGCGGGCGGTGACCGTTTCGCCAGTTGATGACTCGATAGCGACAGCCAGCTACCTTGACACAAAGTGACACAAATGGTCCCCCTCCCATGAGGGGATTCTGCCCGCGATTGCCAGGTATCGCCGAGTTGCACGGGTCTGCGGCGTGCGGAAGCATTAGCCGGGGCGGGATCCGGCGGGAAAGGCGGACTTGGTGACAAGCGGCGACGAGCCAGCGGGCGAGGGTGTCGAATTCGACACCAGCCGGCCCCACATGGCGCGGGTTTACGATTTCTGGCTGGGCGGCAAGGACAACTACGCGGCCGACCGGGTCGTCGCCGAGCAGGTCGCCGCCGCTTACCCAGATATACGAGCCGCCGTGCTTGCCCAGCGGACGTTCCTGGCCCGGGCGGTTCACTTCCTGGTCACGCAGGCCGGCATCCGGCAGTTCCTGGATATCGGGACCGGCCTGCCCTCGGCGAACAACACCCACCAGGTCGCCCAGAAGGCCGCGCCGGAGTCGCGCGTGGTCTACGTGGACAACGACCCGATCGTGCTCGCACACGCCCGCGCCCTGCTGACGAGCAGCCCGGAAGGCGCCACCGCCTACATCGATGCCGATCTGCGGGGCACCGGCGCGATCCTGGATCGGGCGGCCGACATCCTGGACTTCGGGCAGCCGGTCGCGGTCATGCTGCTGGGGATCCTGCAGGGAATTCCCGACGAGGAAGAGCCGGGCGCGATCATCGCCCGCCTCATGGACGCCGTGCCGCCGGGCAGCTACCTGGCCCTCTCGCAGATCGCGGGGGACGTCGCCGCTGACGAGGTGGCCGATGGCGTGCAGCGGTACAACCAGCAGGCCACGGTCCCGGTCGCCGCGCGCACGCACGCCGAGGTCTCCCGGTTCTTCACGGGCCTAGAGCTGGTGGAGCCGGGTGTCGTGCAGGTGCATCAGTGGCGGCCCGCAACCGCGGACCCGAACAGCGATCGTGACCTGGCCATTTACGCGGGAGTCGGACGCAAACCGTAGCCACAGGACGGGACCGCTCAGCCCGGCGGGTACGGGCCGCGGCTTCCTGGTTTGCGGCGGCGGACGTGGATCCAGCTACCGACTTGACCCCATAGGCTCCCCGGCCGATCGCTGGCTTGTATCCATCTGCTCGCCTTTCTGAAGGCATGACCGCTCACACCCGGGCATAGTCCTGGATGTCCTGCTCGAACTCCGCCACGAGTTCCGCCGTCAGGGTTCGGCGGGTCTGGCCGACCGCGTGCAGGACATCCTTCGTGGTCACCTGCTGCTCGCCGCGCTCGAACAGCACCCGCTCGAAGGCCAGCTGCGCGGTCCTGCGTGCGGCGAACTCGATGTCAGCCGGGGTGAACAGCCGCGACTCCTCCACGATTGCCGTCATGTCCAGCTCGCCGTGCGGGATCGCGGCCAGGTAGCGATCCCAGATCGCGGCCCGCGCGGCCGGGTCGGGCGGCCCTACCGGGATCACGTAGTCGAACCTGCCGTGCCGCAAGAACGCGCTGTCCAGCGCACGGACGGAGTTCGTGGCGCAGATGAGCAACCGCTCGTCCTGCTCCCGGAACGGCGGGATGAGCTTGAGCATCTCATTGGTGACCCCCTGCGCCACTGAGACGCTGCGCGGCTGGCGCGTGCCGGCGATCTCCTCGACCTCATCGATGAACAGCACTACCTTGTCCAGCTCGGCGACGAGAGCAAACGCCTCGCGCAGCGCAGACGCCAGTCCGGCCGGAGACTCCCCCGCCAGCCGTGACGGGAACAGCTCCACGAAAGGCCAGCCGAGCCGTGACGCGGCGCCCTTGGCGAAACTCGTCTTGCCTGTTCCCGGCGGCCCGAACAACACGATCGCCCGCGGCGGGACCAGGCCCAGCTGCCCGGCCAGCTGCGGCTGCGCCTACAGCCGCGGTGGCTGTCGTGGCGGCGCTGGTGGCGGCGCTTACTCTGCCCGGGTCCGGTCCCCGGTCTTCGCCCATATCCGGTCGAGCGGCCAGGCCAACCGTGACGTAGAGCGCAGCTGAAGCGCCACTGCCTGCCGATGGCGCTGGCCAACGATCAGGGCAACGTGCACGCGCCAGCCGGGCTAGCGCCCGGACATGACGGGTAGAAGTCCGCCATCTCCAGGGCTCGGGCGAGCTGTTGCGCGGGACTTCCCGTTGCCCGGTCCAGGATCGGTGAGTCTGGCGCCGCCCCGGCGTCAGTACTCGTGACGGCTCCAACGTCCTGACCACGAAGGAGGACGACCGAATGAAGACACCACCAATCGTCTCGCCGGAGGAATGGCACGCCGCCCGCGAGCAGCTCCTCATCAAGGAAAAGGAGCTGACCCGCGCCCGCGACGCGCTGGCGGCGGAACGCCGGCGAATGCCCTGGCTAGCAGTCGACAAAGAGTACTGGTTCGAGGGCCCGGCCGGCCGGGTGAGCCTCGCTGACCTGTTCGAGGGGCGTCACCAGCTGATCGTCTACCGCGCCTTCTACGGACCCGAGGTGACGACGTACGCCGAGGGTGGCACCTATCCCGAACGGGCCTGCGTGGGCTGTTCCTTCGGGGCCGATCAGGTCGCCCACCCTGGTCACCTGCACGCGCGGAACACGACGCTCGCCTTCGTCTCCCGCGCCCCGCAGGCCGAGATCCGACGCCTGAAGGAGCGCCACGGGTGGAATCACATCCCCTGGTACACGATCACTGACGACTTCGACAAAGACTTCGACGTCAACGAGTGGCACGGCACCAACGCCTTTATCCGCGAAGGCGACCGGGTCTTCCGGACCTACTTTGTCAACAACCGCGGCGACGAGCAGATGGGCAACACCTGGAACTACCTCGACATCACCGCTCTCGGCCGTCAGGAGACGTGGGAGGACTCGCCGGAGGGCTACCCGCAAACACCGCCGTACCAGTGGTGGAATTACCACGACGCGCACGGCACGGCCAAGTAATCGCGAACTCGCTGCATATGCCAGGTGGAATCTTCTTGTCCGGCAAGGTAGCTTGCCGGGGTGGGCGGCAACCGTGAGCTGGCGGAGCGCTTCATCGCGAGCCTGGAGGCCAGGGACTGGGATGTCTGGGCAGGGCTGCTGCATCCAGCCGTGGTCTACGAGATCCCGCAGTCACGGGAGCGCATCCGGGGGCGGGACCGCTACCTGCGGTTCAACCAGGAGTATCCCGGTGACTGGCACCTGCGGCCGAAAGTCACGATTGCTGACGAGCGCTACGGGGTGGTGTGGTTCGAGTGGCTTCTCGATGGCCGTACCGATGACGCGATGGCGTTTTTCGAGTTCGCTGACGGGCTGATCACCCGGGTGACCGACTTCTGGCCCGAGCCGTACGAACCGCCGTCAGGCCGCGAGCACCTGGTCGAGCGCTGGTTACCGGCCCGCGCAGCACAATCGGCGCAGCCCACTGTCGCGGGCCGCGCTGGATGGTCAGGGGCCGCGCGCTGATGCGCCACACCCCGGCGAGGTGGCCGATGACGTGCCGCCGCCTGACGCTGACGCTCTGCGTGAGCACAGAGCCGGCTGAAAGACTGCTGGTCCTGGGCTGATTATCACTGTTCTTTCAGTTACCGGCCACATGCTGCCTCTATGACCGCTCCTGTCCGCCGGCGTCTGGATCAGATCGACGCCATGCGTCCGATCAAGCAGGCCGGCGTGGTGAGCACGCACGCGCTGATGTACTTCGCTCCCGCGGTCGCGACCTTGGGCTCCGGCGCCGCGCAGTTGCTGCTGCACGTGTCCCGGGAGGGTTTCTTCTTCATCTCGGCTTGCATGCTCGCGTACGCCTACGCGGACCTCAGGCTCGCCGATCTCGCCGGACTTCGGCGCTACTACTGGCGCCGGTTCCTCGCGGTCGGGGTTCCCTACCTGTGCTGGACGCTCATCTACTTCCTTTTCATGCTGCCGACGGCGCATTACAGCGGCCTGGCCTCGGCGCTGCGCGGCCTGGCCCTGATGGCGGCGACCGGATACTTCCAGCTGTACTTCCTTCTCGTGATCATGCAGTTCTACCTGGTGTTCCCGCTGCTGATCATCGTGCTGCGGCGGACCAGGGGGCATCCTGGCCTCGTCCTCGCTGCCACCTTGATTGCCCAGCTGGCGATCTCGATCGCCACCCAGTCGCACTCGCTGCCCAGGCTGATGCAGGACCAGAACCAGCTGGACGCGCTGAGCTACTTGCTCTACCTGATCGGCGGATGCATCGTCGCGCTTCACCTTGAGCAGGTGGATGCCTGGGTGCGCGGCCACGCGCGGCTGATCGTCATGCTGACCGTGGTCGCGGCGTTCGCCGCCGAGGGCCTCTACTTCCTTGGTCAGTACGGCGTGACCAGCGCGCTGGGCTCGGGCTACCGGGCGCTTGCCGTGGGCTACAGCGCCTTCCTGCCGAGCGTCATCCCGTTCAACGTCGGCGCGATCGCCTGCGGCTACCTGGCGGGCGTGGTCCTGGTGCGGCCGGGCCGGTCCCGGGCCACCAAGGCTGCCGTCCAGGCGGGCGTGGACGACACCTACGGCATCTACCTGTCGCACATGCTCGTCCTCACCATGCTGACCTGGCTCGGTTGGAAGGATCTCAACTCGGTGCTCCCCTGGCCTCTGCTGTGCCTGCTCACCGTGGGCATCGTCATCGCCTGCTGCGTGCCGCTGACCGCCCTGCTCGCGCGGACGCCGCTGGCGACACCGCTAACCGGGCGCCGGCGGGTGCCCTGGCACAAGACAAGTAGTCGCCGGCCGGAGCCAGCCGGCTTCCCTGCGGCGGCCAGCCAAGGCCGCACGCTGATCGCGACTCCCGGATCAGCGGCCGTACCGGCGGAAACGGCGGCCGGCTAGTGCGCCGGCAGCAGCCAGCTGTCCTGGGACCGATCGTCTTCGCGCTCCAACTTATAACGGACTTGGGAGCTTGCTCTGGGATGTGAAGCGATATGCGGAGGCTGAGCCTGCCTTCCGCGAGGCGATCCGCCTCGACCCACGCCATCCCTACGCGCGTGGAAACCTGAAGGTCCTACGGTTGGAAGCGAAGCGCCGGGCTTAGAGGTCGCGGAGAAGACAGGGCTCACACAGGAAACCGAGCGGTTGATGTACTCACCGCTCGGTGAACTTGCCGATCTGCCGGGCGGTCCGACCTTGTCCTCCCGGGTGCGCGCCGGGGACCGGTAGGTGTTCAGGAAGCTGCCGAACAGGCGCACGAGCCACGGCCGTGCGCGGTGACGTCCTGCGCCGCGGCATTCGCGGTGCGGTTGCCGTCAATTCGCCAGCGGCCTGCGTGACCAGGGTACGCAGGCCGCAGAGTCGCCGCCACCGGGGAGGAAGGGCCGTTGTCGTGTTCGCCCGGCCGCGTGGCGAGCCTTCGTCTCAGACGATAGGCCAACGCGGGAGGGGGGTGATCCCGATCTCGTCGAGGACGCGGCGGTTGATGGTCTCGACCTGGTGGCGGAGTTCCTGTTCGTCCAGTACGGTCAGCTGCTTGTGGCGCAGGACGACGTCGCCGCCGATGATCACCGTGTCGACCGAATGCCCGGTCGCCCCGTAGACGACGTTGGCGACGGGGTTGTGCAGCGGGCGCAGGTCGAAGTTGGCGGTGTCGAAGACGACGATGTCGGCCTGTTTGCCGGCTTCCAGCGAGCCGAGAGTGTCCTGCATCCGCAAGGCGGTCGCGCCTCCGAGGGTGGCCATCTCGAGGGCCTGCTCGGCAGTCACCGCGTTCGGGTCGCGGGTTGAGTCCCGTGGCAGCAGGGCAGCCAACTGCATCGCCCGGCAGATGTCGGTGTGGTTCGAGACGTTTTCCGCGTCGGTGCCGAGCGCCATCGGGACACCCGCCGCGGCCAGCTCCCGCCACTTACCAGTCTGCGTCGTGCCCTTGGCCAGCTTCAGCGCCGATGTCGGGTTCTGCGAGATCCGGGCGCCTGAGGCGCAGACCAGCTCGACATCGCGGTCGTCCAGGCTTGTCATATGGTTGAGCAGCACCCTGTCGTGGAGCGCGCCGATAGTGTGCATGTGCGCGACCGGTCGCTCGCCGAACACCTTCAGCTCAAGCTCGACCTCGGCTTGGCTGGTCGACTTGTGCAGGACGAACAGGCTGTCGTACTCGCGTGCCAGTTCGGCGGCGCCGCGGGTGAGTGCGTCCGAGCACGTGCCCACACCCTCGATCGTGACGGCGTCGCCGATCCGCGGGTTGCCGAACTTGCGCACAGTCCGGATGCCGTCGGCAAGGCGTTCGAGCGCCGCGTCGGCATCCATGCGGAGCCAGTCGGGCAGTCCGTCGGGGCCGGCCGGGCCTGCCTGGTCCCACGTCCACGGTCCGGTGCGGGCCCTGATCCCTGATGCGGCGAGCGCCTCAAGCACTGCCTCGAGGTGGTTGCAGCCGGGCTCTTCGAACAGCGTTGTGCCGAAGCGGATCATCTCAGCGGCCGCGTGCCGGGCGTAGACGTGCATGTCGTCCTCGGTGAGCGCCGCGAACGACGGGTAGATGAACTGCCGCAGTGCCGACAGGGTCTGCCCGCCCTCCGGCATGGCACCCTTGGCGCAGCACAGCAGGTGCCTGTGCCCGTTGGTCATGCCGGGGATCACGATGCTCTCTGGCTCGTCGATCAGCGTGGCCGGCCGGTACTTCTCCAGGATCGCCGCCCGTTTGCCGACCTCGACGATGACACCGCCGGACACCGCGATGGCGCCGTCGCGGTAGATTTCCCTGTCCGGGTTGAGCGTGATAATCCACTCGCCGGTGACGACGGTGTCGACGGCGGTCGGCTCGGCGCGGTCCCTCGTGATCATCGGCCCGCCCCCGGGGTGGTCGCCTCTGCTGGTGTCCCGATGGCGGGCACGGGGACGGCCGCTCGGCGCTGCCAGACCCGGTACCCGCCGTAGATGATGGCGGCGACCAGGAAGTTCACGTAATAGGCCACGTCGGCGCCGTCCAGTGCTTTGGCCACCGGGCCGACCACGATGCTGGTGTTCATGAAGGGGACGGCGGCACCGAATGCGACGACGAAGGCGATCAGGGCCGCGATCGCGCTGGACCGCGGGGTGCTCTCCTGTGCCGGGTTGACCGTGGCCCGTCCCCGCGCACGGTAGTACCAGTCGATCGCGACGATCGCGAAGAACGCCGGGATCCAGTACCCCACGAACAGCAGCACATTCTCGAACCGGTCCGCGATGTCTCCGCCGTGCATCCACAGGATGAGGAAGAACGCGATAACCGTAACGGCCAGCGCCGACAGCGGGCGGCGGACCCGGACCCCGACGGTCTGGAGCGCGAGCGATCCGCTGTAGTCGTTCATGACGTTCGAGCCGACCGCGGCCAAGGCGATGACCACGAGCGCAAGGCCGCCGAGGAACCCGCCGCCCATCACGCTCCTGACGCCTTCCGCCGTCTGCGCGCCGAGCGCGGCGGCTCCGGCGATCCCGATCGCCTGGATGCAGATGTAGCCGAGCACGATGCCGGCCAGGCTGTACCAGAAAACCGGCTTGCGCGGGGTGGCCGCCGGCAGGTAGCGGCTGTAGTCCGAGGCATAGCTAGCCCACGAGATGGCCAGGCTCAGCGCCACCGTGATCTCAAGGACGAACGCACCGGCCAGGGCGCCGTGGTGGACGGTGGGCGGTGTGACCACCGGGTGGTTCCCGCTGAGCAGCTTGCTGGTCAGCACGGCGAAGGTGATTATGAGGACGACCGTCATCACCGCTTCAACCCTATGGATCAGCTCGTAGCCGAAGATGCCAACGATGCCCTGCAGCACCAGCACGATCAGCACCCCCACCCAGAACGGCATGTTCAGCAGCGTGGACAGCGCTTCGCCGCCGAACAGCCCCACCAGACCGTCCCAGGCGATCGACGACAGCCACTGCACGACCGCCGGGAGGATCACGGTCCCGCCGAACGCCATCCGGGAGCTCGGCAGCTGGCCGGTGCCGGTGCGCGGCCCCCAGGTCGACAGGTAGGCGACCGGCAGGGAGCCGAGCACCGTGCCGATGACCATGGCCAGCATGCCGAGCCAGAAACCGAGGCCGAACACGATGGCAAGCGAGCCGGTGAACACGCCGGTCATGTTCATCTGGGGGGCGAACCACACGGTGAACAGCCGGAAGGGCCTTCCGTACCGGTTGTCTTCCGGAACGGGGGCGATGCCATGGGTCTCGATCGCCATGTCGCCTGAACCAGCGGGCATGCGGCCGCCGAAAGTCGTCGCGGCCAGCGCGCTCGACCCGGTGTCTGTACTGTTGTTGGCCATTCAGCGCCTCCGTCGAGATCTGAGATCTAAGATCTGAGACTAGAGATGCGTGTTTACCAGGGTCAATACCCTTGGCGTTACTTTTCTGTTTCCGGGGTCTCTTCCGCAATAACGGCCGCGAAAGCTATTCAGCCCGATGCTGATTTCCCTGGTGAACAGGACGCTGACACAAGACAGCCCCGCATGGCGCCAGGCCGACGGAAGTCGCCGCCAGGCCTGGCCCGTCGGTTGCGCGCGAGATCTCATCCGATGACGTCGGCGGAGCGGTAGCCGATCATCATTGACGCCAGGTTCGTGTTCGCGCGCGGCAGCGCGGGCATGACGGACGAGTCGGCGACCGCCAGTCCGCTGACCCCGAGGACGGCGAGGTCGGGGCCGACCACGGTGCCGTCCGCGTCCGGATCGCCCATCCGGCAGGTGCCGCTGTGATGGTGGTAGCTGCTCACCGCCGCGCGGGAAGCGGCGACCAGATCGTCGCTTTGCCACCAGGCGTCGTCCGGTATGGTCAGCACGCCGTCGGCGGCCAGCGACTCAAGCAGCTCAGCCGTGGTGGCCACAATCCCGGCCATGTTCGCGGCGTCAGCGTCCTCGGCCAGGTGACCGAGGTTCAGCAGCGGCCCGTCCGGCCCGAGCTCGAACCGCCCCTTGCTGCGCGGCGCCATGAGCGCGGCGGTGAACGATACGCGGGTGGGCGGTGAGACCAGATCGTACGGCCTTGTCTGCCAGGGGAAGATCTCGGCTTCCCTGTGCTCGCCGTCGGCGCCTGGCAGCTCGTACCTGAGCAGCGCGCCGCTCACCGGCCTCGCCTCGATCAGCGCCGCGTCCGCCACGTCGACGTCGAGCAGGCACCAGGGATGGTCGGCGAGGTTCGCGCCGACTCCCGGAAGCACCGAGACCGGGGCGGCCCCCAGCCCGGCGAGCACGGGCTCGGGGCCGACACCCGATCGCATCAGCAGCGCGGGCGAGCCGTAGGCACCTGCGCACACGACGACAAGGCCCGCGGTGATCCGCTCGGGCCCGTCGGGCCCCGCGACGTCGGCGCCGACGCAGCGGGTGCCGTCGAAGACCAGGCGCTCGGCTGTCGTGTTCGGCCGGATCCGGACGCCCGCCTGCCGGGCCGCGGGCACCACCCCGGCATATGTTCCCCAGCGGCCGCCGGCACGCCGGTTGGTAGTCCACGGGCCGTAGCCGAGCGCGCCCGGCGCGTTGTGGTCGTCGGCTCGGGGGTGTCCGGCGCTGCGGCACCAGTCGAACATGGCCGCATCGAGCGGGCCGGGCTCGAGCCGGGTGACCGGGATGAGGCCGTCGCTACCGTGGTAACCGGCGTCCGGGTACTGCTGGTCAGCCTCGATGCCCCGGAAAGCGGCGAGGCAGTCCTGCCAGCTCCAGCCCGGCACCTGCCAGCCGTCGTAGCACCACGGCTGGCCGCGCAGCGCGGCCGCGGAGTTGACCGTCGACCCGCCGCCGAGACCCCGGCCCTGCGGCACCGGCTTGCCGGTGGCGGCGTCGGTGTAGCGGTAGTAGTGCGCGTCCGGCAGCGCGTAGTCGTACAGCGCCCAGAGCGGCGGCGGATCTCCCGCATCCGGGCCCGCCTCGACCACGGCGACCGAGCCGTGCTCAGCCAGCCGCAGGGCGCAGAACAGGCCGGCGGCGCCGGCGCCGATCACCAGCGTGTCGATCTTCGTGGGCATGTAGCTGTCCTTCCCGCCCGGCACCCGGACGAGTGCCCGCCGGGCCATGTCCGGCCCGCCTGGTTTGCTCTGGGTTAGGTGGCCTGTGCCGGCTCGGCGGCGTTCATCAGCTGGTCGGCCATCACCGAGAGGATGTGCCGGCGCATCAGGGCCTCGGCGGCGGTGCCGTCACGCTGCACGATCGCCTCGTAGATGGCCTGGTGCTCGGGGACCGACTTGGCCAGGCGGCCGGGTATTCCGGTGGTCAGGCGGCCGATCCGCTTGATGTGGCCGCGGATGTTGCCGACCATCTCGTCGATCCTCCGGTTGCGCGACTGCGCGTACATCACGAGGTCGAACTGGTCGAGCAGCTCGGCCAGGTCATCCTCCGTGCCGGGGATCACCTGGCCGTCAGCCAAGCACTCCGCGCTGGCCCGGACTATCCGCGCCAGCTCGGCCAGCGCGTCCGCGCCGATGGAGGAGGCGGCCTGCCGGGCGCACGCGCCCTCGAGCAGCTCCCGCAGCTCGTAGATCTCCTGGAGATCGGTGCGGCTGTAGCCGACCACGACGGCGCTCCGGTAGGGCGGGATCTCCACGAAGCCGTCCTTCTGCAACCGGACGAGGGCGTCGCGCAGCGGGGTCTTGCTCACGCCGAAGCGGGCCGCTAGCTCGGCCTCTCGCAGCACGGCGCCCGGCGGCAGGATCCCGTTGACGATGTCGTCCCTGAGCTGCAGGTACACGGCGTCCTTGAGCTGTCGGTGCACGTCCGGTACCGTCGCTCGCCCATCGTCAGGCACGCGCGTCATCGCAGACCTCCAGTTGGCCCTGGCGGTGCGACGGCCCGGACCAACACGAGGATCGCGCCACCCATCTGAGATCTCAGATCCTAGAACAGTCCCGGGGTTCGGCTGTGCCGCGCCCGGCGGGCGCCTGCTCCTGGCGGCCATGGTCAGATCCGGGCCAGGACGCGCTGGAAGCCGGCGTTGGCCTGACGCAGGATCTCCTGCTCGTCCATGACGAGCAGCTGCCGGCCCCGCATCAGCACCCGGCCGTCGACGATGGTCGTGTCCACCGCGCTACCGTTCGCGGCGAAGACCAGGTGCGAGTAGAGCTGCTCGGTGTTGCCCTCGGCCAGCGGCGTGAACATCACGTTCCTCGTGTCGACGAGCACCACGTCCGCTTTGCGGCCGGGAACCAGCTGGCCGGTCTCGTGCCCGAGCGCCGCCGCGCCGTTGCGGGTCGCCATCCGCAGCACGTCGGGCGCCTGCAGCAGGGAGGCATCGACGCGCGCGGCCCGGTGGATAAGGGAGGCGAACTTCATCACCTCGAACATGTCGAGGCTGTTGTTGCACTCGGCGGCGTCATGCCCGAGCCCGACGTTCAGCCCCGCGGCGAGCATCTCGGGAAGGCGGGCGATGCCGTTGCCGAGTTTGGCGTTGCTTGAGGGGTTGTGCGAGATCTGCGTGCCCGTCTCCCGCATCAGGGCAATCTCCATGTCCGACAGCCACACGCAGTGCGCGGCGACGGTGCGGCGGCCGAGCAGGCCGGCGTCGTAGGCGACCTCGGTGGGCCGTTGTCCGAAGCGCTGCTTGCTGTTCTCGACCTCGGTCAGCGACTCGTTCAGGTGCACGTGGATGCCAGTGCCGAGCTCGTCGGCCAGGATCCGCGCGTCCCGCAGCAGCTCGGGCGAGGCGAGCGGCAGCCACTCAATGCCGACGTACACCTCGATCCGCCCGTCGCCCGAGCCGTGCACGGCGTCGTAGGCATCCTTGTTGTCCTGCAGCGTGTCGAGGTCATGCTCGTCTAGGGCGACATCGTTGGAGAGCACGGCACGGATGCCGATGTCGGCCGCGGCCCTGCCGAGGTCGGGCACCCGCCGGTACATGTCGTTGACCGTGGTGACCCCGCACCTGATCGACTCGAGGTAGCTGGCCGCCGCGGCCCAGTAGGCGGCCTCCGCGTCCAGGTTGCGGATCAGCGGGTACCAGCAGGTCTCCAGGTACTCCCACAGCGGCAGGTGGTCGCTGAAGCCCTTGCCGATCGCTGTGTGGTAGTGCAGGTCCACGAGGCCGGGCAGGACGACCATCCCGGTTGCGTCGATCACCTCGTCTCCTGTGCCGGGCCGGCCCGGGTAGCGGCCGGCGCCGACCGCGGTGATCCGGTCACCGTCGAGCACGACGTGACCGGGCGCGTGCACTGCGCCGGCTTCGTCCATCGTCAAGACGGTGCCGTTGTCGATGACGAGCTTGCTCATGGCATCCCCTGGTGATCGGCCGGTCAGTGCGGGAGTGTGGTCTCGGCGGGCACGGCGCTGCGGGCGGGCCCCGCGCTTTCGAGGGCGACGCACTCGCGGAACCGCTCGATCGTGTGCATCCGCCGTGGTCCGAGCGGGAAGACGGTGAAGAAATCGATGCCGAGCCCGGCCAGGTTGCGGATGTGCTCGCGAGCCTCAGCTGAGCCGCCGGCCAGCGCCATCCGGTGGACGAAGTCGTCGGGCAGCAGCTCCGCCGCGCGGGCCGCCTCCTGGAACTCGCCGCCGGAGTAGCTTCGCCGCACCTGGTCGACGAGTTTCCCGGGCAGCCCGGCCAGCTCGCAGTACACGGGAGACGTCTGGGGGAACCACGCGGCGATCGATCGGGCCGCGGCGAACGCGGCCGTCTCGTCCTCGTCGTCGATCGCCCCGTAGGCGAACACCGTGACCTCTGGCCGCGCGCCGCGCCCGGCCTGCTCGGCACCCCGGTCGATGTGCTCCAGGGCGAAGCGGATGCCGTCTGGGTGCAGCCCGGCGAGCAGGATGACGCCGTCGGCGACCCGGCCCGCGAGCTCGAGGGTCCTTGGGCCGGTGGCCGACACCCAGATCGGGATGCCGGGGACGGGGGCGAACCGGTAGTGGGCGTCCTCGAGGGCGAAGTTCCCGGCGTGCTCCGTGATGTGGTCGCCGGCCCACAGCGCACGGATCGCCCTGATAGCCGCCTCAAGGTCGGCCAGTCGGGCGGGCCGCTGCCCGAGCGACAGCAGCGGCCGGTCACCTGCCCCGATGCCGAGCGTTACCCGGCCGCCGGAGATCTCGGCCACCGTCGCGGCCGCGGCGGCGGTCACCGCGGGATGGCGGGTGACCGGGTTGGTCACCGCGGTTCCCAGCCGCAGACGCGTCGAGGCCCGGGCTGCGAGTGTGAGGTAGGACCAGCAGTTGCGCGAGTGCAGGGACGAGTCGGTGAGCCAGAGCGTGTCGTAGCCGAGCCTGTCGATGTCAACTACGTACTGCTCGAATACCTCGGGAGTGTCGACTCCCTGCAGGCAGACAGCGGTCCGCATAAGTTCTTCCCTCCGGATGGTGGCTGGGCGACACGGACTTGATTGAGCGGCCGCAGGGCCTTTTCGCATGCTTCGGCGAAATCGAGCACCCGGCTGTCATACGCCCAGGGTCCGACGATCTGGAGCCCGGCGGGCAAGCCGTCGGCCGCGAGGCCGCAGGGCACGGTGACGGCCGGCTGGCCGGTGATGTTGAACGGGTAGGTGTACGGCGTCCAGGTGATCCACGGCAGCGGCGCGTCAGCCTCGCCGCCGGGCGGCACCTCCGCCTCGGCGGGAAACGCGGTGCCCGGCATGGTAGGCAGCAGCAGCAGGTCCCAGGCCCCGAACAGGGCGAACATCCGCGCATTGAACGCCCGCCGTGCCTCGAGCGCCCGGTAGTAGTCGTCCAGGCTGTATGCCTCGGCAAGCGGCAGGAGACGGACCAGGCCCGGGTCCATGACATCGCCGCGGCGGCGGATGAGCTCGGCGAAGCCCAGACCGCGCCCTGTCACCCACATCGCCTCGAAGATGTCGCGGGGCAGCTGCGCGCCGAGGTCGGCGGCTTCTGCCAGGTCGGCCACGCCGGCCAGGCGCACCAGCGCGCAGGCCTGGCCGAACAACGCGGCCACGGCCGCGTCCGGCGGCACGCCGAACGGCTCGCGGACCACGCCGATGCGCAGCCGTCGGCCGGGCGGGTCGGTCACCGGCGAGGGGAACGCGGACTGCGGGTCGCGGGGGTCCGGGCCACGGGTCAGCTCGAAGACGGCGCGGGCGTCGGCGACGGAACGGGCCAGCGGGCCCGCGTGGGACAGCGTCTCGTTCACGGTGCCGGGCCAGACCGGGATCGCGCCGAGCGTCGGCTTGAATCCCACCACGCCGCAGAAGGACGCCGGGATCCTGATCGAGCCGCCGGCGTCGGTGCCGGTCGCGACCGGCACGGCGCCGGCGGCGACGGTGGCGCCGGAGCCGGCGCTCGAGCCGCCGGAGTTCCTCGCCGGGTTCCACGGGTTGCGGGTCACCCCGGTCCGCGGCGAACTGCCGGTCCCCTTCCAGCCGAACTCGGGGGTGGTGGTCTTTCCGATCACGACCGCGCCGGCCTCCGTGAGCCGTGCCACCATGGGCGAGGACGCCAGTGCGGGCTCGTCTGAGCTGGTCAGCGAGCCTTTCCCGGTCGGTTCGCCCGCGTAGTAGAAGTTGTCCTTGACCGCGATCGGCACGCCGTGCAGCGCGCCGCGCAGCCGCCCCGCGCGGACCTCTGACTCCCGCTGCGCCGCCTCGCGCAGCGCCCGCTCACGCAGCAGCACGGCGTACGCGTTGATGGCGGGCTCGGCGGCCTCCGCCAGGTGCAGGGCGCATTCGGCCAGCTGCACCGGCGACAGCGAGCCGTCGGCGACCCGCCTGGCGAGGCCGAGCGCGGTCGATGCCTGGTACTCCTCGGCGCTGAGCGCGGCGAACCTGGACGGCGCGGTCACGACGCCGGGCCTTTGTCCGCGGGTCCGCGGGGGTCGAGGGTGGCCCACGCGGCCGCGAACCGTTCTGCCCAGGCTGTCGGCACCGAGGTGCTGACCTTGACGAACAAGTCGCCGAAGGCAGGAGACTGGTACGTGCCCGACCGGATGAAGACGTCGCGGGCGAGCAGTTCGGCGCACACCTGGTCGGCGGACCAGCCCTGCCCGCTGATGTCGACCGCCAGGAAGTTGCCCTGGGACGGCTGGACCAGCACGCGCCCGAGCGGGCCGCGCTCGACCGCTTCGGCGACGATGCGCTGGTTGCGCCGGTTGGCGGCCCGCAGCTCGCGCAGCCAGGCGTCCTTGACCCGCAGGCCCGCGATAGCGGCCCGCTGGGCCTGGATGTTGGCGCCGAGCGGGTTGGACGGCGTGGCAGCCAGCCGGCCGAGCAGGGCGGGGGCGCCAACCACCGCGCCCAGCCGCAGCCCCGCCAGGCCGAGCCACTTGGAGAAGCTATAGGTGGTTACGGTGGCCTCCGGGTAAAGCTCAGCCACCAGCGTGTGCCCGTCGGCGAAGTGCCGGTACGTGCAGTCGTGCACGATGATTGCGTCGTGCGCACGGGCGAGGGCGGCGATGGCCGCCAGTTCGTCGGCGCCGTACGAACTGCCCAGCGGGTTGAGCGGATCGATCAGGTACAGCAGCGAGCGCGGTTCGATGACCTCGGCGAGCGCGGCCGCGCTGAGCCGGTATCCCGTCTCCGCTGCGTACACCGGGACCGTGGTCACCGGCACGCCTTCCAGCGCCGCGAACCGGCCGGGCCACGGCCAGCCCGGGTCGGTCGTGATCAGCCGGGACAGCCCGGGCGCGAGCGCGGTGCAGATGTGGTGCAGGCCGCCAACCGCGCCGTCAGTGATCATCGCCGTCTGGCCCGCCAGCCCGAGGTCGGCCACGATCAGCTCGCGCAGTTCCTCGAATCCGAGGGCCGGGGCGTAGAGCTGGAACTCGCGGCGCCGCGTGCTGTCAAGCAGCGCCGCGACCACCTCCGGGGGCGGCTCCAGGTGCGTCGTGTTTTGTCCCATCCAGGCCAGGCCGGGCCGCTGGAGCAGGGCCTCGAACGACGGCGCCGGCGCGAGCGCCGGCGGCTGCGGCTCCTCATGAAGCGTGCGCGGCATGGTCAGGCGTCCCCCGGGGTCAGCGCCAGCGCGCCGAAGGCGGCGTAGACCTGGGTGGCCTCGACGATGTCTGCAATGCTCAGATGCTCGTCCGGACAGTACACCGGCTCGCCGCCGGGGCCGAAGATGACCGTCGGCACCTTCGCGCCGAAGCTCGCCGTGTCGCCGAGCCAGCTGGCCGCCCGCAGGACCGGCTCGGCCCCCCGAACCTGGCGCACGGCGTCGGCCATGACCGTCACGACCTCGTCGTCGCGGCCGGCCAGATACCCGTCCTTGACATCGGCGAGCTCGACCTCGGCACGGAAGCGCGGGTCGCGCCGGGCGGCGGCGGCCAGGCAGCGGTCGATCTCGGCCCGCAGCTGCTCGGCGGTCACGCCTGGCTGCGGACGGCAGTCGACCCTGATCACGCATTCATCGGGGATCATCGACGGACCGCCCGGAGGCAGGCCGCCGTAGATGCGGCCGGGCACCATGTAGGTCTCGGCGCCGAACAGGTCGCTCACCCACTCGTCAAGTTGCGGGGTCAGGTGCGAGGCGTCCAGTTCGAGCACTGCATGCGCGGCCAGTGCGTTGGCGTTGACGGCCAGCGGCTTGTGGCACGTGTGCGCGGACTTGCCCAGCACGGTGATATCGAAGTAGACGCGCCCGCGGTGCCCCAGGTAGATCTCGTTGTCCGACAGCTCGCCGAGCACGGCGAGGTCGGCCGGGTAGGAGCCGAAGTAGGCGATCGAGCCGAGCTGGTCGCCCATGTGGTCGGAGACGGCCGCCATCGCGAGCGTTCCCGCGAGCGGCACGCCGCTGTCGCGCAGCGCTTCCATCGCAACGATCTGGCAAACCAGCGCAGCCTTCATGTCCATGATGCCGTGACCGTACACGCTTCCGTCGATGATATCGCCGGAGAACGGCGTGCTGGCTGCCCAGCCGTGGGAGACGGGCTTGGTGTCCATGTGGCCCGTGAATACGACACGACGGCCGGAGCCGAAGGTCAGCTCGCCCACGGCGTTCGGGCGGCCCGGGAGCACCGGCTGTAGCGCGACCGCCTCAAAGCCCGACTGCCGCATAACGTCATGCAGGAATTGGGCGAGCGGCCCCTCATCGCCGAGAACGCTCGGAATCCGGCACACCTGCGTGACAAGCTCGATCAGGCGATCAGTGTCGATGGCGGCGACCGCAGCCGCGGCAGCATCAGTCATTCGGGTCTCTGCTCCCATCAAAGATCTGAGATCTTAGACTGGAGCCTACTGCATCGACACGTGTCAACACCAGAGGTCGTCCCGCGTTTTACAGGGCCGAGGCCAAGCGCGGCAGCACGGCGAGCCCTCCTGCGATCGGTGCCGCAACCCGACGCGAAGCAGGCGAACGCGGCTGGAGACGGATCTGAGATCTGAGAACTTCCTCCCGGTGCGGTGCGCTCGGCGAGAGCCTGGCTATACATTGCTCTCACCGGTGCCGCGGGTGTACGCCATCTCCCAGAAGGCCAGCTCGTACGCGGTAGCACCGTCGAACGCGGCCTCCGTCGCCGCCGGGTCCGTGGCCTCGGCGCAGGAGTCCAGCAGGCTCGTCGAGGCGAGCACCAGCTCGTCGTAGCCGTCGCCGGAGAACATCGCGATCCAGTCGGCGTACACCGGGTCGGCTGGCCTGCCGGCGGCGGCCAGCCTCCGGCCGATCTCGCCGTAGCTCCACTGACAGGGCAGCAAGGCCGCGAGCGACACGGCCATGTTCCCCGAGCCTGCGGCCTGCAGCAGGTGCCCGGCGTACCGGCGGGTGGTGGGCAGCTGGGCCGGCAGGGCATCGCGCGAGCCGCCCAGCCGTTCCAGGAAGCCGAGGTTCGCCGGGATCTCCACGTCGCCGATCTGGTTCAGGAAGCGGGCCAGTGTCGCCTGCGACGCGCGGTCGGGTGCGGCGGCGATTGTCAGCGCGATCGCCCGGACGTAGGAGTGCAGGTACTGGACGTTCTGCTCGAAGTAGAAACGGAACGTCTCGTGCGGCAGCGTCCCGGCGCCGATCGCGGCGACCATCGGATGGCCGACGGCGGCGGCCCAGGCAGCAGCCCCGCGTTCGCGCAGGCGCCGCGACTCTGGCAGCCGCTCGGGTCCGCTCACGGCCCCGGTCATGGGAGCCATCCCATCATCAGGGCGTAGTTATCGCCCATGATTCCGTCGAGCTTGGCCTGCGGGATCGGGGCGGTGCCCAGCCGTGCGGCGTGCTCGTTGACTGAGTAGAGCTTGGCGCGCAGCGCCACCGGGTCGTAGAGGAACCCGGGGTAGTCCGTGCCGAAGAACAGCTTCTCCAGCGGGACGAAGAACTGCTGTGCGTGGACCAGGAACCGGTACAGCTCCTCTTCCGTCGCGGTGGCGATGTAGTAGCTGAGCTCGGCGAAGAAGTTCGGGTGCTTAGTCAGCATGAACAGCGCCTCGTCGACCCACGGCAGGCCGCAGTGAGCGATGGTCAGCTTCATGCTCCGGAAGTGCCGCCCGGCGGCGTCGAGCAGCGCGGGGTGCGCGTACTCCATGCGGGCGTCGATCCGGGTGGACCCGGCCTGGTGCACCATGACCGGGATGCCGAGCTCCTCGGCCTTCTCGAAGACCGGGAAGGCGAGTACGGGGTCAGCCGGGGACCAGTCCTGGTACATCGGGTAGAGCTTCACACCAGCCAGCCCCAGGTCGGAGACCGCCCGCTCCAGCTCGCGGACAGCCGCCTTCGGCCCGCGGTAGTTCGGGTTCACCGACGCGTAGCCGACGATCTTCTGCGGGTCCTGGCGCTGCAGCGCGGCAATATAGTCGTTGCATTTGTCCGGAGTCGCCGGACCGGGCACGTCGGTGATGCCGTAGCTGTCGACGGTCCCGATGAGTTCCCCGTCGAGGAACTGCGGGGACACCGCGAGGATCACGATCTTGTCGAAGCCGGGATGGTCGCGGATCGTCTCCGGGACACCGATGACTGGGAAGCCCTTGCGGCTGTAGCCGCTGGCCTCCCACTCCTCTTCGGTGGGCGCCCGGTGCGCCGGGAGCCTGCCCTCGCTGCGGTAGATGCACAGTGACCCCTCGCGTCCGTACTCGGTGGTGAACTCGGGGTCTTCGGCCAGGCTCAGGATGTGGGTGTGCGCGTCGACCTGCATGGCTACCTCCCCCAGCCGATCGCTCCGGCGACGCGGGCCAGCGCCTTGCCCGCCTCGGCGAGGACCTGGCTCTCGCTGACTGTCGCGACCTGGCGGCCGCGCATGAGGACATTGCCGTCGATGATCGTGGTGTCGACGGCTGAACCGTTGGCGGCGAACACCAGGTGGGAGTAGATCTGGGCCGCGTTCTCCCCGGCCAGCGGGGTGAACATCACGTTGCGGGTATCGACCAGGATCACGTCCGCCTTCTTCCCCGCGGCCAACTGCCCGGTCTCGTGGCCGAGGGCTGCGGCCCCGTTGCGGGTAGCCATCGCCAGCACGTCCGGGGCCTGCTGCAGGCTGGCGTCGGTCCGGGCCGCTCGGTGCACCAGGGACGCGAATTTCATGACCTGGAACAGGTCGCAACTCCTCCAGCGACTCCCACAGCGGCAGGTGATCGCACAGTCCCTTGCCGACCGCGGTGTGGTAGTGGAGGTCGATGAGGCCGGGCATCACGATCATCCCGGACGCGTCGATCGCCGGCACCCCGGACGCGTCGCCGGTGTACCGCCCCGGGCCGACAGCTGCGATGCGGTCGCCGTCAATGACGACGTGCCCGCCGAAATGCACCGACCGGGCAGCGTCCATCGTTACGACGGTGCCGTTGCCGATCACAAGACTTACCATCTCCCCCTCGGACTATCGGTCTGTCACGGGCCAGCGGGTCGCTGGTGCACGGTTGATCCGGTCAGTCGCGGGACACCGCGTCCGAGCCGGGCCAAGTCCCCGCGCCAGCTCTAACGGGCCGCCTGTACCGATCTTGGCCAGCGGCAGCCGGACGTTGGTCATGAGTGAGCGTCACTCCTCGTTCAGTCGAATGAGATCTCAGATCTTCACAGTCAAGATAGGCCACCAACGTAGCCGTCCGATACCCACTGACAAGGAAAAGCTTCGTCGGAATGCTCTCTTTTACGGACTGGAAAACGCACCGAAACATCCAACTGGTGAGGTAGTCCGTGCGGTATTAGCAGACTCTGAGATCTTAGATGCGAATGCTCCGGCCGTGCGGGCGGGAATACCCGCCTCCAGCCGTGCCGCGAGCATCCCGGGGTCCAGCGGATAGTCCACCTGCCAGCCCGCGACCGCCTCGCAGGCGGACCGGGACTTTCCCATAGGAACCGCCGCGGACCACCAGCCGGCCCGCCGTCACCGCCTGGTCCGACACGGCACGCGGCAGCTCGTCATGTCGGCGACGGAGGTACGCCGGCAGCGGGCGGGTGCCGGGTCATTGGTGCGGGGAGGCCCGCCGCGGGAGGGCGATCACCAGCAGCAGGGCGACGAGGGCGAAGGCCAGGTTGGCTAGCAGAGCAAGCTGCGCGCTGTGGCTGAACGCGGCGGCGACGGCGTCCGGCCCGGGGCGGAGGTGCAGGGTGCCGAACAGCACGGTGCCGATGACCGCGATGCCGATGGCGCTGCCCGCCCGCTGAGCCATGCCGAGGATGGCGCTGGCCGTGCCCGCCTCCTGCCTGGGCACCCGGGCCAGCACGAAGTCCTGGTTGGGGGCGATCACCATCCCGCTGCCGAGCCCGGCGAGCAGCAGCGGCCCGGCCAGGTCCCAGCCGCCAGGGGCCGGAGCGGTCAGGTGAATGACCAGTGCCGCCAGGGCCAGCCCGGCTCCCACCATCGCGCAGCCGGCGGCCAGGACCATCCGGCCCATCCTGGCTGACAGCTTGTCGCTGACCGCCGCGGACGCCAGGCTGCCGAACGAGAACGGCACGGCGACCAGCCCGGTCGCCAGGGCGCTGCGCGCCAGCCCTTCCTGCCAGAGAATCGAGATGGTGAAGAACACGCTGGTGAACCCGGCGAAGTAGACGACGGCGAACACCGCCCCCGCGGAAAACGACGGCTGGGCGAGCAGGCCGGGCTTGAGCAGCGGGTCACCGCCGCGCCGGCCGGCGCGCCGCTCCCACCACGCGAGCAGCGCGAACGCGGCCGCGCAGCCGCCGAAGCAGGCGCAGCACCAGGCGGGCCAGCCTGCCTGCTCGCCTTCGACCAGCGGGATGAGCAGGAGCAGCAGCCCGGCGGACAGCAGGCACAAGCCGGCCGGGTCGAACTGGCGGCGGACGCGCGACCGCACGGGGGGCAACTGCCAGGCGGCCAGCGGCAGCGCGACCGCGCCGATGAACAGGTTGACCAGGAACACCCAGCGCCAGCCGTCGCCGGCACCGGCGCCCGCGATGATCAGGCCGCCGAGCACCGGCCCGAGCGCGATGGACGCGCCGATCGTGGCGCCGAGGGCGCTGAACGCCTTTGACCGCTGCGGCCCGGTGAACGTCAGCTGGATGGTGGCGGCGATGGCCGGGTAGAAGATCCCCGCCCCGATGCCCTGCACCGCGCGGGCGGCGACGATCTCGCCCTGGTTCTGCGCCATCCCGCAGGCCGCGCTCGCCAGGGTGAAGATGGCCAGGCCGATAAGGAACAACGGCTTGTGGCCGAAGCGGTCGCCGGCCCGTCCTGCCGGAACCAGGGCAAGCCCGTAGGCGAGCGCGTAGGCGGACACCACCCATTCCAGGGAAGCGGGCGATGCGTGCACGCCGGCGCGGATCGCGGGCAGCGCGACGGTCACGATCGTGGTGTCAAGCAGGGCCATGAACGCGCCGGCAAGAACGACGGCGACGGGCCGCCAGCCATGGCCGGTGCCCTGGGATGCGGGGACTACTTCGGTGCTCTCTTCTGTCGTCATGCTCTATATCTATGTCGAACCTAAAATTATGTCAATCCAAAATTTGTGTCTGACATAATCCGGTGCTAGCGTGACAACATGGCCACAGGACTGCGGGAACGCCGCAAGCAGGAGGCCCGGCAGGCCATCTCCGACGCCGCCATGGCCCTGTTCGCGGCCCGGGGCTTCGACCAGGTCACGATCTCGCAGGTTGCCGAGGCGGCCGGGGTGTCGAAGATGACCGTGACCAACTACTTCCCGCGCAAGGAGGACCTGGTCTTCGACCGGGCCGAGGTCACCATCCGCAGCCTGGCGGACGCCGTCGCGGCGCGCTCGCCCGGCGAGAGCCTGCTGACCGCGATCCGCCGTGACTTCGCCGCGCGGATCGAAGCAGGCGACGTTACCCTCGGCGTGCCCACCGCGACGTTCACCCGGATGGTCTACAACAGCCCCGTGCTCACCAGCCGGGGCAGGGAGATCGAGAGCCTGCGCGAGCAGGCGCTCGGCGACGCTATCGCCGCCGAGACCGGCACGGACGACCCCGGGCAGCGGATCGTCGCCGCCCAGCTCGCCTCGGTTCACCGGGTGCTGTTCGCGGAAGGAGCCAGGCGCGTCCTGGCCGGCCAGCCGCGTGAGGAGATCTGCCAGGTGCTCGCGGCGACCGCCCGCCGGGCCTTCGACCTGCTCGAGCCGTCCCTGGGCGGCTACGCCGTCCGGACCTGAGCGCTTCATCATCCTTCTGGCGTAGTCGAGCGGTTTCCGTACGTGTCGGCGTAGGCTACGGACGGCCGGACGATTCCGTACTCCCGGCGATACCGGCGGCTCCCGCGGCCGTCCGAAGCCCCGGACCCGCAGGCCGCCAAGCGAACTAGGCCTGCGGCGAGGGGGACCACCGTGACCACGATCGTGCACAAGCCCGGCCGGCAGCTCTGCGACCAGAAGGAACTGCTGCTCGGCTTCCTGGACTATTACCGGTCGGCCATCACCCGCAAGATCGAGGACCTGACCGACGCGCAGCTACATACGAGCCGCCTGCCATCCGGCTGGACTCCCCTGGAACTGCTCAAGCACCTCATCTACATGGAGCAGCGCTGGCTGCGCTGGGGGTTCCGCGCCGAGCAGATCCCCGATCCGCACGGGGACCAGGACAAGCCCGGGCACTGGCACACCAGCCCTGCCGAGACCGCGGACGACCTCATCGCCGCGCTCCAGGCCGTCGGCGCCCAGACCCGAGCGATCGCAGGCGCGGCCAGCCTGGCCGACATCAGCGCCCCCGGCGGCCGGTTCAGCAACGACGATCCGCGGCCGCGGCCGACGCTGGGCTGGATCCTCACCTATGTGCTGCAGGAGTACGCCCGCCACGCGGGGCACCTGGACATCGCGCGGGAACTGATAGACGGGGCGACCGGCGAGTAGCCAGGCTGAGTCAGCTTCCCGCGCAGTTCTACCGCGCGTTTTCCACGCGGAGGATAGGCGCTGTAGACGGCGGAGGCGATGTCGCACGGCCAAAGCCTTAGGCGCAGTGTCCATTCCGGAGGAGCTCGTTCGAAGCACTAGTGAGGGCGGCCAGGTGGGCTGGCCGCCGGAGTCTTCGAAGGAGTTGCGATGCGGAAGATCGTCGCAGGCCTGTTCGTCTCACTGGACGGCGTCATCGAGGAGCCCAACGACTGGATCGGCCCGTACTTCAGTCCGGAGATCGGGCAGGCTGTCGGGTCGATGATGGCGGCCCAGGACGCGATGCTGCTTGGCCGGGTCACCTACGACGCGTTCGCCGCGCACTGGCCGCAGCAGAGCGGCGGGATGGCCGACACGATGAACGGCACGCCGAAGTACGTCGTGTCCGGCACGCTCACGTCCGCGGACTGGCAGAACACGACCCTGATCCGGGCAGGCAACGCTGCCGCCGAGATCGCCCGGCTCAAGCAGGGGCCGGGCAGGAACATCGGCATGACCGGCAGCGCCACCCTGGTGGCCTGGCTGCTTCGCCAGGGCCTGCTCGATGAGCTGAACCTGCTGCTGTTCCCGGTCGTGATCGGCCGCGGCAAGCGGCTCTCCGGCGACGAGGCCGGCGCCGTCGGGCTGAAGCTGGCCCGGTCCGAAGCATTCGGCACCGGCGTGGTGCACCTCGTCTACACACCTGAGTCGAAGGGAGCACACCATGCCTGACCGTGTCCAGGGTCCGGCCTACTACTTCCCGTCGATCGAGAAGAAGCACGGCCGGCCAGTCTGCTACTGGCTTGACCTCATCGCCTCCTCAGGCCTGACCAGGCACAAGGCCCTTGTCGACTGGCTCAAGGCCGAGCACGGCATCGGGCACGGGCACGCCACCGCGCTGGTCGGCTACGCCCTGGCGCAGCGCAGCGGCGAAGGCGGGCAACAGCCGCCGCGACCGTCGCCGCCAGAAATGGACGGCACATGAGGAGGAACGTTGCGGGGCGACTCGGTCAGGAACCCGCGTCGCACTCGGCGGCGCGCCGCAGGAGCACGGTGCGCTCGGGGATGTTCCCGGTGAGTTCTGCTGCACGGCGGAACTCACTGGCCGCCTCGGCGTGACGGCCCAGCCTGGCCAGCAGGTCGCCGCGGACGCTGGGCAGGTGGTGGTAGCCGGCGAGCGCGGGCTCGCCGGCCAGGCCGTCGACGATCCGCAGGCCGTGCTCGGGGCCGTCCGCCATCGCGAGTGCGACAGCGCGGTTCAGTTCGACCACCGGCGAGGGCGTGAGCGTGGCGAGGGCCTGGTAGAGCACGGCTATCTGCCGCCAGTCGGTACCGGCAGCGGCGCGTGCCCTGGCGTGGCAGGCCGCGATCGCCGCCTGCAGCACGTAGGGACCCGGCGGGCGGCCGAGCCGCTCGGCCCGCAGCAGCGCGGTGAAACCGCGCCTGATCAGCAGCTGGTCCCAGCGGCCGCGGTTCTGCTCGGGCAGCGGGACAGGCAGCCCCTCCCGACTGAGCCTGGCCGGGATGCGGGAGGCCTGGATCTCCATCAGCGCCACCAGGCCGTGGACCTCGGGTTCGGCCGGCATCAGCCCGGCCAGCACGCGGCCGAGGCGGAGCGCCTCGTTGCACAGCGCAGGACGCATCCAGTCCTCGCCGGCCATCGCCGAGTAGCCTTCGTTGAACACCAGGTAGATCACTTCGAGTACCGACGCCAGCCGGGCCGGCCGGGCCGCCGGCGGCGGCACTTCGAACGGGACCTGCTTGTCGGCCAGTGTCCGCTTGGCCCGCACGATGCGCTTGGCGATCGCCGGCTCCGATGCCAGGAAGCCGCGTGCGATCTCTTCGGTGGTCAGGCCGCCGAGCAGACGGAGGGTGAGCGCGATACGCCCTTCGACCGGCAGCACCGGGTGGCAGGCGACGAAGATCAGCCGCAGCAGGTCGTCGTCTATCTTCTCGTCGTCGAGGATGGCGTCGAACTCGTCCGGTGCATCTGGACGCGCGACCGTCAGGTCGCGGCCGAGCAGGTCGAGCTTGCCGGCGAACCGTTCCTCTCTGCGGATCCGGTCGATGGCGCGGTGCTTCCCCGTCAGCATGAGCCAGGCGCCGGGATTGGCCGGTATGCCCTGGGCGGGCCATTGCTCCAGCGCGGCGACCAAGGCGTCCTGGGCCAGTTCCTCGGCCAGGCCGACGTCCCCGACCAGCCGGGCCAGGCCGGCGATGATCCGCGCAGACTCGATCCGCCACACCGCCTCGACGGCGCGGTGCGCCGCCGCGGTGTCCGTGGTCATTAACCCTCCGGGCCGAACACCTGGCGGATGTCGCCTTCGCCGTCCCCGGCTATCTTCCAGAACCGCCTGGCCAGCTCTACCGCCTCGTCCTTGGAACGCACGTCGATAAGCGCGAAGCTGACGATCACTTCCTTGGATTCGGTGAACGGGCCGTCGGTGAGCGTGATGTTCCCGCCGGCGGCGGTGACGTGCGTGCCCCGGTCCAGGCCGCCCGTGGCAAGGAGCACCCCCGCCCGGGTGAGCTCCTCGACAAACCGGCCCATCTCGGCGTACAGCTGCTCGTCCGGCGGGCTGCCGCCGCCGTTGACCGTCATCAGGAAGCGCATCGCGAGACCTCCGGAACAATCTCAGCCGCCGTGCCCCGTCCGGGCTGCCGGGCGTCACCGCCACCTTACGTGTCTGTCTGCGTTCGCCGGCGAATGCCCGCGTGACCCTGGCCGGAGCATCACAGGAAGTTGAATCACCGGCCAGAACGGGCCCGCAGCATAATCGCCTCGCGGGGGACCGTAACCGGGGACGGCGCGCCGGCCGGCAGGCGGCAGCGCTGGCGTCCGTGGCTGCCGGGCACGACTGCCCGACCTGATGTGCACCGGCAATGGCGGGCAAATCCCCGGCCCCCGTTCCGGCTTAAAGCTCTTCTAGGGATTTCAGGAATTCGAGCACGACACTCCATAGTCTGTCACCAGAACCGAGCATGTTGTTATGACCGACGCCAGAAAGCCTTACCAGCCGAGCGTGGTTTCCCATGGCCCGCGTCAACTCGTCTGCCATCCAAGGCCGGGTGAGTGCATCCTCTGTCCCGCTCACAACCAGCGTCGGGCAGTCGATGCCGCTAGCTCTGGAGAGAGCGTTAAATGACCCGATCCCGGGTGCGGTCCTGCCAAGACGGGCCAGATCCAGCGCGGCAGCGAACAGGCTTGTCAAAGGGCTCAGCAGGACTTGCGCCCTTACGTCGCGACGACTGGCAAGGTCGACTGCCACTGCGCTCCCCAGCGACCAACCTAGGAGCGTAACCTGATCAGCAGCTGTGGACGTCTCTCGCTGCAGGTACGCGATAGCCGCGTCCGCTGAGCGATAGCATCCAGATTCTGAGGGTGACCCGGAACTGATGCCGTATCCGGCGTATTCGACACAGGCGACGCCGTAACCGGCACGGCCAAACAGTTGCCGGATATTCCAGGTTTGGACAACAGTCATCCCGTTCCCGTAGAAGAATAGGATCCAGCCTTGCTGGCCGGACGGCGGCCGGATGATTATGCCGATTCTTTCATTACGAGCGGTCTCTTGCCATACCAGTTCTTCTCCGGGCCGGAGGGTCTTCTTGACATGCTCGACATCGACTGACCGGCTGGCCCCGGGATAAATAACTCTGGATATCAGACTATTCATGTCGGTAAGCGAGCCTGCTGCTGATCAATTCAGTGAGATCCCGGGCTGTCACGTTTCTCCTTGCGTAGCAGTTCGCGCACTATCGCTCCGGAGCTGGTTCTCCTAAACAATGCAAAAGTGTATGTGCGCTTCAGGCTTTCTGTAAAGATAACTTTCTGTAAAGCTCAGCCCGCTGATGGCAGCTGCTTCACGGCCGGCCTCCAATGCCTCGTCGCGGCCAGCCAGTGCCTGCCGCATTCACCGTGATCCCGGGTGGGTGAGTGCGAGCGAGCCGGTCGGTCGTTGACCCCTCACGGGCCGCCTCGTCAACCTTGAGGCAGATGAGCATGCCTGGCGGCACTCGATGGCCCGGGACCGGGGAATACCAGATGTATCACCAGACCCAACAGCACCAGGAGCGCACTATGCCTGAGGACAATGCCGCCCACGGCACTGCCATCATCGTCGGCGCCGGGGGCGGCCTCGGCACGGCCATCATCGACGAACTCACCGCCGAGGGGTACCCGGTCGCCCTCCTGGCCCGTGACGATAACCGGCTGCAGAAGCACGCGGCCGAGCTGGCCGGGAGCGGCCACACGGCCAGGGCCTACCGCGCCGACGCCGGCGACCCGCAGAACCTCAGCGCGGCCATCAGCCAGGCTGCCGACGAGATGGGAGAGCCGGACGTCCTCCTCTACAACGTCGCGGTGCTTGCCCCGGACAAGCCCGACGAGCTGAGCGCCGCCGAGTGGAACAGCAGGTTCGCGGTCAACATGACCGGCGCCAAGGTCGCCGCCGATGCTGTCCTGCCCCGGCTGCGCGGCGGGCACGGCACGCTGCTGTTCACCGGCGGCGGTTACAGCCTCCACCCGTCCGCTAAGTTCACGGCGCTGTCGGCCGGCAAAGCCGCGCTGCGCGCCTACGTCCTGGCGCTGTTCGAGGACCAGCGGCCCCGCGGAGTCCACGCCGCGACCGTGACCATCGGCGGCGACATCGGCGGGCCCGGCTTCGAGCCTGCCGCCATCGCGCGCCGCTACCTGGAGCTCCTGCACCAGCCGTCCGGCCAGTGGACCGCAGAGATCTTCCACGGCAAGGCAGGCGGGCCGTGACCGGCGAGACCGCCTGGACGCCGGCTGACCGGTTAAGCGCCTTCGGTTATCCGCCCTGCGCGACCCGGATGATCGTCTTGCCGGGCGTCCGGTGGTCAGGCGCGAACGCTGACGGCACTTCGGCGAGCGGGCGCACGGCCCCGATGACCGGTTTCAGCCGCCCGGACCGCACCCGCCCGGCGAGGTCCGCCAACCGGAACCGGTCGGGCTCGACGACGAAGAAGATCGCCCGGCCGTCGGCGGGACGCGCATTCGGCG
>Ga0335074_10001764_pt1 | contig 29218 bp, 30 predicted proteins | sample Lox_Sample_23_FD_206715 | JGI IMG/M metagenome (GOLD analysis project Ga0335074, IMG submission 206715) | Soil microbial communities from Loxahatchee National Wildlife Refuge, Florida, United States - Lox_Sample_2.3 | ecosystem: Environmental > Terrestrial > Soil > Wetlands | place: USA... | reverse complement strand
CCGTTGGTACGCTGCCCGTTCGCGACAGCGACGGTAAGGAGGTGGGCAAGGTCGTCTACACCGCCTACATCGTGAATGGGCCAAACCGCCCCGTCACTTTTGCCATCAACGGGGGTCCTGGCGCATCATCCGTCTTCCTCAACTTCGGAGCCATCGGCCCAAAGCATCTCCAAGGCATCGGCAATCAGGGCGACAGCCCCTCCGATCCACCCACGCTCGTCGACAATCCCGGCACCTGGCTCGATTTCACCGATCTGGTCTTCATCGATCCCATCGGCACCGGCTTCAGTCGGTCGCTCGTCCCCGAGGACCAGGCAAAGAAGCTCTTCTACAGCACCGAGCCCGATATCGATTACCTTTCACGCGTGATCTATGATTGGCTCGTCAAGAACGACCGGCTCGATTCGCGCAAGTATCTCGTCGGCGAAAGCTACGGAGGCTTCCGTGGCCCGCGCATCACCTATTACCTCCAGTCGCAGCTCGGCGTCGCCATGAACGGCGTCGTCCTCATCTCGCCCTATCTCAATCCCACCCTCGAGCAGAACAGCAACCTGTCACCCATTCCGTGGATGGTCACTCTTCCATCCATCGCAGCGGCGCATCTATAGCGCGAACACGAACTCACCCCGCAGGCCATGGCTTCGGTCATCTCTTACACGATGGGCGATTACGCAACTACTCTGCTTAAGGGCAATTCAGATCCCGCTGCGACCCAGGCCATGATTCAGAAAGTCACCCAGATGACTGGCCTCGATCCCGAGTTCGTCAAGTATTCAGGAGGCCGCCTGGAGACACGCGCCTATCTGCGCGAAACCTGGCGCGAGCAGGGCAAGCTCGGCTCCATCTACGACTCGAACGTTACGTCCTACGATCCCTTCCCGTACTCGCCCAATCAGGAAGCGAGAGACCCCATCCTCGCCAGCATTATTGCGCCGACAACGACGGCCATGGTCAACTTCATCACCCAGACCGTCGGCTGGAAGATCGATGCCCGCTACAATGCGCTCTCATATCAGGTGAATCAGGCGTGGAACCGCGACGCCGACCTGCGCAAGGGTTCTGCCACGCAGCTTCGCCAGGCCGTTGCTGCTGATCCCAAACTGCGCGTCATCATCGCTCATGGCTGGAACGATCTCTCCTGCCCGTTCATGGGGTCGATCCTTACCGTCAACCAGATGCCCATCATGGGCGACCCAACCCGCGTCCAGGTTCATGAGTATCCCGGCGGGCACATGTTCTACACCCGCCTCGACAGCCGCTTGGCCCTCAAAAAGGATGCGGAGAAAATGTACAGCATCCACTAACAGGACGCGGAGTGGCTGCGCGTAATCGTTCTACGGCGCGCAGCCGTCCCGGGGCGCTGATTGACACGACCCTCCCCTCGTTTTATCCTCATGGACAGAATGAAGCTCCTCGCTCCTGCCCGTATATGTATGTGCTGCTGTCATTGCGGCCTTACCCGGGTGTGTCCCTAGAGCGAAATCAAGATTGCAAGCGCACTGGCCCACCCGCAGAGAATCTGCTGAGGTGGGTTTTAATTTCTCAGACGAATTTATCTGGATCAACAGCCCAACGATTTTCATTCAGCAAACGATTTTCATTCAGCACTAGACACGAGGCAAATCGACATGTCACTTCGCATCAATGACGTAGCTCCTGACTTCGCTGCAGAGACGACACAGGGCCCCATCCGCTTCCACGAATGGATCGGCGACAACTGGGCCGTGCTCTTCTCACACCCCAAGGACTTCACCCCCGTCTGCACCACCGAGCTCGGCGCTGTTGCGGGGCTTGAGCAGGACTTCGCAGCGCGCGGCGCTAGGGTCATCGGACTTAGCGTCGACAAGGTCGACGACCACAGCAAGTGGAGACAGGACATCAAGGACGTCAGCGGTCACGACGTCAACTTCCCCATCATCGGCGACCCCGAACTTAAGATCGCCAAACTGTATGACATGCTGCCCGCCGACGCCGGCGACACCTGCGACGGCCGCACGCCCGCACTCAATGCACCCGTGCGCACCGTCTTCGTCGTCGGTCCGGACAAGCGTATCAAGCTCACGCTGTCCTATCCCATGACTACCGGCCGCAACTTCGATGAGATTCTCCGCGTCCTCGACTCCATCCAGCTCACCGCAAAGCACAAAGTGGCGACGCCGGCCAATTGGAAGCAGGGCGACAACGTCATCCTTACCGGAGCTGTTTCAAACGAGGAGGCGGATAAGCTGTTCCCCGGTTATAAAACCGTCAAGCCTTACCTGCGCACCGCGGCGCAACCGAAGTAAGCTATTCTTGCAGTGCGGGCCGCCGCGTCTGCTCGATCTCAATGTTGACGCGGCGGAAATCGAGCACCGGTGGCGAAGTGGCTAACGCGCTGGTCTGCAAAACCAGTATTCGCCGGTTCAATCCCGGCCCGGTGCTCCATCAGTTCGCTTCCAGAACAGTTTGTCCGCCATCCGCTCCCATCAGCATTAGCAAGCGCTGTGCAAACGGAGAGTACATCAGCAGCGCCGTACACGAAATCGCCAGCCCAACTTCGATGTGGTACAGCGCAGCCAAAAGGGGCAGGCAATCCATGCCTGGCTCTCAAACGAGACCTAACCGTCTTGAACCATTACCATCGTACGCCGAAGGTCAGCGGAATCAGCTCCTCTGTACCTTCGCCATTCTGCGTTGGGGTGGCCTCCGGTGAGTTGACCCATTTATAGCGGACTTCCGTGTAAAGCTTGGCGTTACTGTCCTCGCCAAATGCCTTCCAGTAGATCCCTCCGCCCACGTCAAAGCCGGCCTGTACGCTCGAGAAGTTTGCCACCGTCTGGTTTGTATAACCGTAGTAGCAGAAGTAGTAGCACTCCTCAACGAGAGCCGGCGCAGTAAAGTTAGTGACTTTTCGATAAAAGCCTGAACCCGCAAGTCCGTAGACTCCGATTGTGTGGGTTATCGGCTGGTAATACACGGGTTCAACAATCACCGAGTGCGTATTGATGTTGCCGCCAGGGAAGCCCGCCGCCGCCAGAGTCGCACCTGGAATCTTGTTCTTATTGAACTGGTATTCCAGCAGCACGCCAAAGTGCTTGTTAAAGTTCCAGCCTCCGCCGACCGTGAAATTGTAGCCATAAGTCTCGTAGTTGTTGTTGGCTGCATTGCCTATTGGAGACGTAAGCCCGCCCCCAACCTCCAACGCCAGATGGCTCCAGGCGCTCTGATAATAAGGGTAGCGATTATTTTGCTTCCCATACTGGCCGAAGCTGGCTGAAGAGCTGGCTTTTGGCGCGCCATCATAGTCAAAGCTGGCAAGGGTGGAGCGCCAATCCGCTGAACTTGAATATTGCTGGCCACCGTCCGGTGTGGTTCCGGGCTCTGCCTTCGCGGCATATGGCAGTATGGTCAGCGTCACAACTGAAGTGGCAATAGCGAGGCGGCTCAAAACCTTCCGCCTGAACAAACAGCTGGAATCCATAGAGAGTGACTCCTTATTGGTTTTTGATCCTGACTAAGACACACTACCGTGCTTTGATGTAAACACCGAACCACAGATTTAGACTCGGTCGAAGTTATATTTGTTTCAACATCAACCGGGGGCGAACCGGCTTCGTCATCCGGTAAAATCGCCGCCTCACCGCTCAGAAGCGTCAACGACACGCCACCAGTAAACCGCCGCTTCTGCATCCTTATTCCTCATAGTTCTTATTGCTCAGGTTCGTTATCCGCAGGTCCGCGTGGATCCACCCCCTTTCCGCGCAAACAACCGTCCCACACCTGGTAGGCGTCCTGCTGGTATCTCTTCGCAACCTCCACGCGGCGCCGGGCGACGAATTCGCCGAACTCGCCCGTCCACGTTGCGCTGAGGGTAGTTGAAAATGCACAGCAACTCCAGCCCATACACTACCCCTGCTCTCTAAGAGCACAGTCCGTGAGAACTGCAATGCCTGCCTTGAAGTTGCCTGCCGGCTCACTGAACTTTCCATCCCGACTAATTCCACCACTCTCCTGGCGTCTGCCCCGCACAGTTTCGATCCCGCGCCATGCATCACGTCAATTGTCTTCAGGGCCCCAACGGAACCGGCAAAACCAGGGAGTGATCCGACAACTGCCGGCATTGATTCACAGTCCGTTCGGCAGAACCAGCGTTTGCTCATAAGTCCTCCCGCGAAGCGAAATGTCCGCCTTCCTACGATTTTCTCCGGCTGGACTCCACCTCAAGCAAAGTCATCGACGTTCCTCTGTCGGAAAAATCCATGCGTCCAGCGAAAACCGGTTATATCTACGCAGTCCCAACAGCGCGGCATAAACGCCTGCATAAATAAGCTGGATTCCAGTTACGCTCCAGTTCTGGCTCAGCGCCGAGCCGAACGTCAGTGCTGACAGCAACAGCAGTCCCAAAGCGCACACATACCGCGTCCAGAAGCCGAGCAGCAGCAGTCCGCCCAGGACCGTCTCGGCAATAGGCAGCGTAAGGCCAAAGGCATACACCAGTGGAGCCGGTAGCGGTGTTTTTTGGAACTCGGGCAGCAGGCTGTTCGCAAATCCGGCCGTTCCCGCAACGATGCGGCTTACGCCATGCATCAGAATATTCACCCCAAGCACAAACCTCAACAGCGCATATGCCAGCGCGCCATCTGCTCTGTCTGTAGTTCCGGATGAAGCCACAGAAGCCTCCTGAAGCGAGTTTACTCAACCGCGGCCTTTCACTTTCGCGCAATTTCCTGTAACCTTTTGCCCCCTCGCGGTTCTACATATAGGCGGTAATGCCATCATCCCTCGGAGAGGCAGGAAGCTGCTTTATCTTGAACGCGCAACCAGCAGCGGCGGCATCCGGCGCGAGCCAGGAAGCCCAGCGTATTGCCTCGATCCTCGCTGGCAACACGCAGGAGTTCCACGACCTCGTCCGCCCCTACGAACGCGGTGCTTATGTTATGGCCCTTTCCATGCTCAAAAACGAAGCCGACGCCGAGGAGGTCGCGCAGGAGGCGTTGCTCAAGGCATTCCGCAACCTGCGCAGCTTTCGCGCAGAATCAAAATTCAGCACCTGGCTCATGAGCATCGTCCTTAATGAGGCCCGCAACCGCCTCCGCCGCAAAAACACCATCAAAATCGAATCTCTCGACGTTTCGCCCGGTGGGCAGGAGAACACTGCGCCGACGCTGCTGCGCGACTGGCGCGAAATCCCTTCCGAGACCCTCGAGCGCATGGAGGTCCGCCAGATGCTGCAGCGGGCCATCGCCGGCCTTCCGGAGATCTACAGGGAAGTCCTCGTCCTCCGCGATGTCGAAGACCTGAGCGTCATAGAAGCCGCCGAAGCGCTTGGCATAACCATTTCAAGCGTCAAGGTGCGTCTCCACCGCGCGCGCATGATGATGCAGAAAGTGCTTGCCCCACAGCTCAAGCAGCTCAATCCCAAACGGAGGTGGCTCTCATGGTTATAGAGTGCAAGCACGTGTGGGATCACATCTCCGGCTATCTTGACAACGACCTCGCGCCGGACGTGCGTGAACAGGTCCAGGAGCATCTGGATCACTGCGAGATCTGCTCGGCGATCCTAGACTCTACGCGAAACATCCTTATCCTTACTGCTGACGAGCGTGTCTTCGAGCTTCCCCTCGGCTTCAGCGAGCGGCTGCATGCCCGCCTCGACACAGAAATCAAAGGTATGGCGTCCGCCCCACCGGAGGGAAGCTAGGCTCTCGCGGCAGCCCGTTAAAATTTGTTTTGCATACAAAGCACGACCAACCCACGGAGATATTCCATATGCCAGCCACACCTGCCCGTCTCGAATCCTCTCAGCCGCCCTCGGTCGAGCAGCCTTCGGGCGCTCGCGGCATCCTCGGCTGGTCCAGTTTTGCCTTCGCGTTTCTGCAGAGCATCTGTACGGCAATCATCGCCATCAACGGAGTCCGCCTCGGCATCGGCATCGGTGCGCTGGTTATTACTTCCGGCGTCGGCGCGGACATGGTACGCTTTCATGCCGACTGGCTGCGCATCCCCATGCTCAGCCTTGCGCTCGTCGGCTCGCTCGTCAACATCGCCATCCTGATCCACGCGCGTCGCCTGCGCAACCGCCCAGCCGCGCAATGGCGCCGCAAACCGCTTACCAAGCATCAGCTTCGCATGGAGCAGCTGCAGTGGGTACTCTCCGTCGCCGCCTTGGTCCTTATCGCCATCGAGGAGTCCTTGCACGTCCACCTGAATCACAGGTTCTAGTCCGGCAGCGACTCCTCTGCTTCCCGCGGGTTCTCCACGCGCAGGCATGCATCCAGGTATGCCTGCAGTTGGTACCCGGCCTCTGCAATTGCCTCGCGGGCGTGTTCCGCCGCGGCCTCTGCTTCCAGAAGCCCAGCCGGCGCATCCGCATTGGGCTCCGCACACTCGAGCAGTGCGGGCAACAGCAGCCAGTCCATCAACTCCTCAAAATGCTCCTTGTTTACGTACGTCACGCCGTCGGCCTCATTCACGCCGGCCAGCCAGCGCACGTCCCCTTCATTCCAGAACGCGCGCAGGTCCGGAACCGCAGCCTGCAGCAGCAATACCCGTACCTGCGCCGCTGCGCGCCATGCGCCCTCGCCGTGCATGCCAAAGCCGGAGAATATCTCAGCCAGCGCCTCGCGCAGCCGCAGCGCATCGAACATTGCCAGCCGCTCGACCTTCCACGGCAGGCTCTCGACCACAATCCACGCCGCCAGCAAGGCCCAGCGCTCATCCGAGTGTGGAATCACGCGCGTCACTACCGGCCAATCTGCGCCATACTCCTGCTCCAGCAGCAACAGGCGCACAGCCGCAGTCGTCATCTTCTCGCAGTTTTCGCGATAACGCCGCGCCGCCTCTTCCGCGCTGATCGCGTCTTTCACCTTCGCGGCCAGCTCTCGGTTCTCAGTCGGCAAGCTGGCGACTGCCGGCTCAAACACGGCATTGCACTTTTCAACGAACTCCCCCACTTGCCGCGCCATCGGACGCATCGCTTCCATGCGTCGCTGCGCTGTCGGCGCTCCAGCCTTGTCTTCAATCGCTCCAGCCGTGTCCGCTTCCGCCGCGACTCTTCCCGCAATCTCGGCCAGCGTATGCACGTTTTCTTTGTTCACTGTGGCATGCAGTGCCTCATGCAGTGGACGCAGCCGCAGCATCGACAGCGCGGCATCCACGCTGTGCACGCCTTCTCCGTGCAGAGAATCGCACAGTCTGTTCCATGGGTACTCCGCCGAAGGCCGCAGCTCCCGCCAGTCCAGCAGCACCACATGCTGGTACCCGCGCAGCCCGATCGTCAACCCGTGGTGATGAAAATCAATCCCGCGCCGCAGATACTCCAGGCCCGTCACATAATCGCGATACGCCACCACCGTGTCGTATCCCGCCAGTCCTAGCGCATCGCCCAGCCGCGTCTGCTTGAGCGCTCCGGTCGCCTTTTCCATTGCCGCTGCCGACACATGAATTGTCCCATGCGTCGTCCCATAGCTGTTGTTGTACAAAATCAGGGCCCGCTGGTCGCCTGCCCGGTTCGAATACGCAAACACGTTCTCGTCGACCGTCCCGTACCCCGTCCAGTAGTCATACAACACAAAATGCGCGCTCTCCGCGAACAGCCACCGTCGCTTCAGCAGGGGAGCAATATACCGCTGGTGTTTGTCCACCAGCTCCTCATTCTCCCACTCCTCCATGCGCGCCTGCTTGAACTCCATGCCGTAGCGTTCCGTAAATCCCTCGATCTGCCCATGCCCGAACATCGGCAGCCCCGGCAGCGTCGCCAGCATCGTCGCCACGCCGAAGCACTTGTCTCCTGTTCCGAACTGGTCAATCGCCGTCCGCTCATCCGGATTGCTCATGAAGTTCACATAGCGCTTCATAATGTCCGGGTCGAACTCAATTGTTTTCTTCAAATACGACCGGTACTTCGCGTTCTCCTCATCGCGCAGCATGTTCATAAACGCGCTGTTGTACACGCGATGCATCCCCAGCGTCCGTACAAAATACCCTTCCAGCAGCCAGAAAGCCTCCGCCAGCAGCAGCGTCCCCGGGACCTCCGCCGCCACCCGGTCCACCACCTCGCGCCAGAATTCATTCGGCATAAGCGCGTCAAACTCCTCTTGCGTCATCGCATTCTCCGCCCGCGACGGAATCGACCCACCCGTTCCCGGCAGTGGAAACCACAGCCGCTGCACATGGCGCTTTGCCAGCACCATCGCCGCGTCAAACCGGATAATCGGCGACAGCCGCGCCACATGCAAAATGGCTTGGATCACTTGCTCACGCACATGCGCCTTGGAGTAGTCCAGTTGCGCCGTGTCGTTCCATGCAAAGCTCGTGCCGTCGTTGCCGTGGTACACATAGCGCGTCGCGCCGTCATGGTGGTGTCGCAGTCGGAAGACCACCGCCGCGTCGGACTGGTCGTAGTAATGGTCCTCAATCTTGATCTCCACCCGGCTGTCATTCGATAAATCCGGCCCGTTAAAGCTATACGACGGAAACGGATTCTCCCATCGGTATAAAAACCAGTCCGGATGCTCGATCACCCACTCTGAATCGATCCCCATGTGGTTCGGCACCATGTCGCTCGCTATCCGTATCCCGTACCGCGCCGCACGATGCTTGAGGTTGTCAAAAGCCTCATATCCGCCCAGGTCCTGCGCAATGTCGTATCCCTTCAGCGAGTAGGCCGATGCCACCGCATCATGCTGTCCGCGCAGCCGCTTGATCGTGCGCGACGCCGTGCTCCTCTCCCACAGCCCGATCAGCCACAGCGCCGTAATCCCGCGATCGGCCAGCAACTGCAGCTCCTCATCCGGAATCTGGTCCAGCCGGTGAATGTGGTACTTGTACTTCTTCGACAATTGCTCCAGCCACACAAAGGTGCTCTTCGCAAGCATCACCACGTTCGGCATCCACGCCTGGTCATGGCTGAACGCTTCGTATTCATGCAGCGGAGCCTGATAGTCGTGCGCATACCGCTTCCGTCCAAACTGCTCCTCAAAGCCGATGAACTCGTCCCCCACAAACCCCGCCATCCCCCACGTCGGCGCGGCGTGCCGGTGCCAGTCCGGCCCCGGCGGATGAAACCTCAGCCAGATCGCCAGGTCCTCTTCGCGTACCACGTCAATCGCCAGCAGCAACCGTCGCAAGTCGTCGCCCAGATGCTTCGCCCACTTTTCGCGAATAAACTCCAGCTGCCCCGTCAGCGACTCCGGAGAAGCCAACATCGGCGCACGCAGCGCATCCAGCAGGCTGCCCACCTCCGGGGCCAGCAGAGGCCGCGTGCTGAAATAGTCCGGGAAAGTCTCCGTCACCCTCTGATAAATCGTCTTCTCCTTGAGCCCCACATCCTCGAACAGCTCGCGGAAGGGTTTGAATGCCGGATTGATGTTCGCAAGCCACAGCATCAGCAGCTCTTCCAGCGCCGCCTCGCGGTTCGGCATCCCATTCGTCAAACCCTTCAGCCAGTCCGCCGCGGTCACCTCGCCACGAAAGATCGCCGTATTTGGAAACTCCTCCGTAAATCTCAGAAGAAGCCGATCAATCTCTTCCGGCTCCGCCTGCGCCCCAAACCACCGCACCGCCTCCGCCAGCACCCGCGGGTCAACCTGTTTGCGATACAGAGCCGCCAGCGCATGGTTCAGCTCGTCGATCAGCCCCATCGCAAACAGCGCGCCGCCGTGGATCGTGTTCTCCGGATCGGCCTCCGTGCCGCGCACTTCGTTCAACTCTTTCGCCAGCTTGCGGCTCGCCGCCACATTCGCAAAAACGACATTTCCGGTGTAGCTGAACAGCAAATCATCCAGCTTCAGCTTTTCCCTCAGCGCGCGGTGGATATGAAATTCCATGCAAAAGGCCTCAGACCAATTCGGGCAGCTCCGCAGTTTCCGCAACCACGCAGCTCTTAATCCGTACGATGCTCCCCCACCCGCGGCGAGCCGCCACGCTCAGGGACCACAAATCCGTCCCTGCCATCCTATCTCGCTTGATGGGAAATGCACGAGGGGATCGGAATCTTTTCCGCCAGATGCATGGCACCTGCGTTGCGTACCGGCAGAATTCGGGGAAGGGATTCAGTGCGGCATCGCTCGTAGCGCCGTGTCAATCCAGTGGAGCAGCAGGTCGGGATAGCACCCCAGCGCTATCACCAGCAGGGCAGTCACGCTTATAGTCACGCGCATGAGCAGCGGCGTCCGAACGTCTTCTTCTTCCGCAGTCGCGTCCAGCACAAAAATCTGTTTCAAAACCCTCAGGTAATAGTAGAGAGAGACCGCGCTCATCCCGATCGCCAGAATCACCAGCCACAGCAGCCGGCCACTTGCCCGCAGCGCGGAGGAAAACAGAAAGAACTTCCCGAAGAATCCTGACAGTGGCGGAATCCCCGCCAGTGACAGCATGAATATCAGCATGCAAAAGGAGAGCCACGGTGCGCGCTGAGAAAGCCCCGCAAGGCCATCGATCTCGTCTACGCCTTCTTTTTCCAGAGCGGCCAGCACACCGAACGCACCCAGCGTTGCCAACCCATAAGTGATCACGTAGTACAGCAGGGCCCGCAGCCCCAGCTCGCTGCTAGCAATAACCCCCAGCAGCATGTAGCCTGCGTGTCCAATTGCCGAGTACGCCAGCAGCCGCCGCGTGCTGCTCTGCACAATCGCTGCGAGGTTCCCCGCCAGCATGGATAGTGCCGCCACCACCTCCAGCAACGGAACCCATGCAGCCTGCGGCCCGTGCCACGCGCTGCCCCTCGCAGTCAGGCCCAGCGCCATCACCGCCGCAAGCACAATGAAGCTGGCAAGCTTTGAGCTTGATGCGATCATCGCCGCACTCGGCGTCGGTGCTCCTTGGTACGCATCCGGAGCCCATAGATGGAACGGTGCCGCCGCAATCTTAAAGCCTAGCCCGGTTACGATCATCACCATCGCGACCACCCACAGCGGCGTCAGCGGCTGGGACTCCAGCGCCGTCGCAACCCCCGTGAGCTCAATTGAACCTGAGAGTCCATAAAGCAGGCTGATTCCGAATAGGAAGATCGCCGCTGCCATCCCTCCAAACAGGAAGTACTTCAGCGCCGCCTCCGCCGACCTCCGGCTGCGCTTGTTGAAGGCTGTCAGAACGTACAGCGAAAGGCTCAGCAGCTCCAGCGACGCAAAAATCACGAGCAGGTTCCGCGTGCTCACCAGCACCATCATTCCTGCCGTCGCAAAGAGCATGATTGCCAGATATTCCCCAATATTTTGTGTAAAGTCCGAGTCAACCGATAGCAGCACCGCAAGAATCGTGAAGCCCGCGAGCGCCGCCTGCACCATCTCCGTTAAAGGAGTCACCACCAGCATGCCGCCATAGATGCTGGCCTGCTCCGGCCGCAGCACCGCAAGCAAAATAGCCCCCGCGCAACCTGTGCACGCCGTCAGCGCTCCCACCTTCCATCGCGTTGCAAACGTGCGTTGTTGCACAGCAACCAGGTCCAGCGTCAGGGTCAAAAGTCCCACCAGCGACACAACAATCTCTGGAAGTGTCAGCCGTAGCAGTTCTGTGAGGCTCATCGCGTTCATCGCCACAGCCCCTTCCGCAGTCCGTCAAACAGCGGCGAGTTGAACGCCGGAAGAATCAAATCCAGCAGCAGCCGCGGATACAGGCCAACCGCCACCGTCGCCGCCATCAGTACGCTCGTGCCTGCGCGTTCAGCCCATGTAATCGGAGCAAGCGTCACCGCGGCCTGGGTCGAACTCGCGGCGTCACCGAAGAACGCCTTGTCCAGCGCCCGCCAGGTAAAGGCGATTCCCACTAGAATTCCGGCGCCCGCCAGCACCGCCAGTGTCGGATACGCCCGCCACGCCCCGATCAATATCTCGAACTCCGCCACAAATCCGCTGAATCCCGGCAGCCCGATCGACGCCATGCCCGCCAGCACAAACGCAGCTGCGGCAAACGGAATCACTCTCGCCAGATGCATTGGTCCAAGCTCGTTCAGCATGCGCGTATGCGTGCGGTCATACACCATCCGCCCCACAACGGCGAACAGCAGCCCCGCAATAATGCCGTGCGAAAACATCTGCAACACCGTGCCGTCCAGCCCAATCTGGTTCAGCGTCATCAGCCCCAGTAATACAAAGCCCATGTGGCTCACACTGGAGTAGCCGATCACGAACTTGAAGTCCTTCTGCACCAGTGCGACCGATGCGCCATACACAATCCCGATCAGCGCCAGCACCGCAAACAGCCCGCGCCACGAGTCCAGCCCGAGCACATGGAATCCCCATGCCTCCATGCCGCCCGGGAACAGCATCATCGCCACGCGCAGGCAGCCGTACGCTCCTAGTTTCATTACCACGCCGGCCAGCAGCATGGAGGCCGCTGTCGGAGCAGCCGCATGGCCCGTCGGAGCCCAGGTGTGGAACGGCCACATGCCAGCCAGAATCGCGAACCCCAGAAACACCAGCGGAAACACCCACATCTCAAAGTGCAGCGGGAAAGGATACCGCGCCAGCGTAGCTAGATCAGTCGTCTTCGCGCCCGCTTCCACATACGCCGCGATGACTCCAATGAGCACCATCGCGCTGCCCACAAACGAGTACAGCGCCAGCTTCATCGCCGCGTACTCTTTGCCCGTCGAGCCCCAGATCGCAATCAGGAAATACTTCGGAATGATCGCCAGTTCGTAAAACACGAAGAACAGGAACACGTCGAAGCTCAGGAACACACCGTACACCGCTCCGATCAGCAAAAGAAACAGCGCAAAGAACTCCCTTGTCCGCCGCTCCACATTCCACGAAAACAGCACCCCGGCGATCGCAACAATTCCCGTCAGCAGCAGCAGCGTCAGGCTTATCCCGTCGGCCGCCAGGTGATACTCAATCCCCAGCGATGGAATCCACGGCACGCGCGCGACCTGCAAAATCTCTCCCGGCGTAAATCGGACCCACGCCGCAACCGTCACCGCAAAACCGGAAATTGCCGTCATTAGCGCAATCACCCGCGCCGCGCGTAGGCTCGCCTTCGGCGTCAGCATCAGGACTGCCGCGCCAGCAAACGAAATGTAAATCGTCCACGCGAGCATCAGCTAAAACCCCACATGCGGACCCAGTTGCGATACCAGTTGGATCACCGTGCTGTTCACCACTCCCACAATCAGTTGTGGATAAAACCCAAGCACAAACATCAGCGCTACCGCCGGCGCCAGCGCTAGCCGTTCTCCGGTACTCAAATCGCGCAGCCCGGCCCACCGCTCACTCACCGGCCCATAGAACACGCGCTCTAGAATCACCAGCAGAAACACTGCTGTAATCAGCAGCCCGATCACAGACAGCGCCGTCGCCCACGTCGCCAGCGAGAATGCGCCCTTGAAAATCAGAAACTCGCCCGGAAATCCGTTCAGCCCTGGTAGCCCCAGCGACGAAAACACTGCAATCCCCATCAGCCCGCAGAACACCGGTGCAACCTTGCGCAGTCCACCAAAGTCATTCAGGCCGCGCAGCCCTCCGCTGCGCCGCTCCAGCATCGCTACAAACCAGAAGAGTGCCGCCGCCGTCAGCGCATGGTTAAAAGTCTGCAGCAGTGCGCCGTCCAGCGCCGCTGCCTTCTCTCCCGCCAGCGCGCCTCCGGTCCACTTCACCGCCACCAGCACTCCAAGTACGCAATACCCAAGGTGGTTCACCGACGAATACGCAAAGATCCGCTTCAAATCCGTTTGCGCCCATGCCACGAACGCCGACCACACCACGCTCGCCACCGCCAGCCACAGCAGCAGTGGCAGGGCGTGTTGCATCTGTTCCGGGAAAATCGGCAGCAGAATTCGGAGCAGTCCATACAGCCCCATCTTCGACATTGCGCCCGTCAGCAGCATCGTCGTGCTCGACGGCGCCTCCGCATACGCCGACGGCAGCCACGTATGGAATGGCACAATCGGCACCTTTACCGCAAAGCCCAGGAACGCCGCCCAGAACACCCACTCCGCAATCCGCCCGCCTGTCCAGGGTCCCCAATGCAGCCCCTGCGCCAGTGCCGGGCCAAGCTGTCCGCTCTGCGCCATCTGTGCCAGGTCGATAAAGTCAAACTTGCCCGTCGCCAGAAAGATCGCCAGAAAGGCGAGCAGCAACCCCACGCTGCCCACCATCGTGTACACAAAAAACTGCGTCGCCGCGCGCGCCCGCTGCGGTCCTCCCCACAGCCTTATCAGGAAGAACGCCGGAATCAGCCCCAGCTCCCAGTAGAAGAACCAGTGGATGAAGTTCAGCGCCGTAAACGTGCCGAACAGCCCTGTCTCCAGCAGCAGCACCAGTGCAAAGTACAGCCGCTCGTGCTCCTGGTTGCTCCATGACGCCGCCACTGACATCAGCACCACCATCGCCGAGAGCAACAGCATCAGCAGGCCCAGCCCGTCGATGGCCACGTGGTAATCCACGCCCAGCGCCGGGATCCAGGGACGCCGCTCTTGGAACTGTAGTGCGCCCGAAGCCGCATTGAACCCGTGCCACAGCCCCAGCACAATCGCCAGCGAAGCTCCGCTCGCCGCCGCAGTTACGATTCGCGCCGCATTCCTGTTCTTCCCCGTCAGAAGAACCAGAATCGCGCCCGCAAAGGGCGTCGCCGTCAGCACGCTCAGCCAGGGAAATCCGTTCATCCCTTGCGGCTCCAGTAGAGGAATAGAACCAGCACGATCAGCGCAATGCCCAACACCCGCAAATAGCTCTGCACGCGACCGCTCTGGGTGCGCGTTACCAGCCGTCCGCCGTGCTCCACGCCTTCGCAGCAGCCGTCAAATCCCGAATTGATCACTGCGGTGTCGAGCGACGAATCGATCCACGCCACACCGGCCACAATCTTGGCGACGGCCTGCACGGCGCCGTTCCAGACCCAGCGGTCCATCCAGTCCATCACCCGCGCGCTCCACTCCGCCAGCCGAACCACCGTCACGCCGTACAACTCATCCACATACACGCGCTTCGCCAGCACATGGAATGCTCCAGGCATCATCTGCTCCAGCGCGTCCCTGGCCTCGGCACTCTCAATTGGTCTGCGCCCATACAGCCACCACGCCAGCCCCAGTCCGGCAAACACAATCAGCGACGAGATAGTCATCAGCGGCAGAATCCCGTTGCCCGCAAACGCCCCAAAATCCAGCGTCGCATGCTGTCCCTCAAGGAACGCCTGGAACCACGGCCACGCCGGCGTTCCCACAAATCCCAGGAACGTCGCAAACAATCCCAGAATGATCAGCGGCACCGTCATCACCGCCGGGCTTTCGTGTGTCTCTCCCGCTCCGTGTGCGCCGGCTCCCTGCGCCGTCGCTGCATCATGCGCCACGGCCTCGGACGTCTCCCGCTGTTTGCCAAAGAACACATACGCAACCTGCCGTGTCATGTAAAACGCCGTCAGCAGCGCCCCCGCCGCGCCCAGATAGTAGGGAACAGCCGACACATTCCACCCATGCGCCGCATGCAGAATCTCATCCTTGCTCCAGAACCCGGCAAACAGCGGAACCCCGCACAGCGCCAGCATGCCCGCCGCGTATGTCGCAAACGTAATCGGCATCAGTTTGCGCAGCCCGCCCATCTTGTGAATGTCCTGCTCGCCGTTGCATCCGTGGATCACCGACCCTGCTCCCAGAAACAGCAGCGACTTGAAAAACGCATGGGTAATCAGGTGGAACATGCCGATCGCCACGCCGCCCACACCGAGCCCCAGCATCATGTATCCCAGTTGTGACACCGTCGAGTACGCCAGGATGCGCTTGATGTCGTCCTGGGCCACGGCGATGAATGCCGCAAACAGCGCCGTTATCGCGCCCACCCACGCCACAACTTCCAGCGCCTGTGACGTGCCTCCGTTTGTCGTCGCCGCCATCAGCGGATACATCCGCGCAACCAGGAACACGCCCGCCGCCACCATCGTCGCCGCATGGATCAGCGCGCTCACCGGAGTCGGGCCTTCCATCGCATCTGGCAGCCACACGTGCAGCGGAACCTGCCCCGACTTGCCCGCCGCTCCGCAAAAGATCAGCAGCCCGATACCGCTTGAGGCCGTCAGGCCCAGCGCAGCCGCATGCGCCGCCATCGCCGCAATGGCCGCATGCTCCAGGCACCCCCCGCCGTTGTCGTAGAACACCAGCGTGCCGCTCAGACTGTACAGCCACAGCATCCCCAGGAAAAGTCCTAGGTCGCCGACCCGCGTCACGATGAACGCCTTCTTTGCTGCCGCCGCTGCTGCTGGCCTCTGGTACCAGAACCCGATCAGCAGATACGACGTCAGCCCGACCACCTCCCAGCACATGAACAGCAGCACTAGGTTGTTCGCAATCACCAGGCCCAGCATCGCGCCAGCAAACAGCGCCAGAAAGCAGAAGAACCGCGTGAAGTTCTCATCGTGCTCCATGTAGCCGATGCTGAAGATAAAGATCAGCAGGCCGACCAGCGTCACCATCACCAGCATCACCGCCGCCAGCGGATCGAGCACCCATCCGAACTTCAGCCACTCTGAGCCGAACTGCAACCACCCGAAATTCACATACTCCGTCGCCGGTTGCGCCAGCATGTGCGCAAAGGCAATCAGCGCCATCAGGAACGAAAGCCCCATCGTCCCGATCGCCAGCCCTGCCGCCAGCCTGCGCTGTGCCTGTCTGAAAAGCGCAATCACCGCCGCCGCGGCAGCGGGCAGCGCGGGAATCAGCCACAAATTGCGTACGATCCAGACCATTCCCTTCGCGCTATCCCTTCATCGTATCCAGTTGGTTCACATCAGTGGTCTTGGCGTGCCTGTACACCGCCTGAATCAGTGCCAGCCCCACCGCCGCCTCGGCTGCGGCAATCGCAATCGAGAAAGTCACAAACAGTACTCCCGTCAGGGCCTCCGGATGCGGCCCATACCGCCAGAACGCAATAAAGTTCAGGTTCGCGGCATTCAGCATCAGCTCAATGCCCACCAGCACGAGAATGGCGCTGCGCCGCGTCAGCGCGCCGCCAAGGCCAATCGAAAATAATAATGCGGAAACAAGCAGGCAGCCATTCAGGGGAGTCATCGTGCTTTCTTCTTCTCCTCCATCGCAATCACCACTGCTCCAATCAGAGCCGCTGTCAGCAGCAGTCCCACCACCTCCAGCGGAAGCACATACTTCTGCATCAGCGCCCCGCCAATGTCCTTCATCGCCGCTTCCGGAGCAGCGACGGCCGCGCCCATCTGCGCTCCGCCTGCGGTTACCGCCCATGCCAGCAATGCGAACACCACCGCGCTTACGCCCAGCCCGGCAACCCGCGTGCGGTTCGTCTGCGCGGGCAGCTCATCATGACGCGTCAGCAAAATCGCAAACACGATCAGGATCACCACCGCGCCCACATACACCAGAACCTGCACCAGCCCCACAAACTGTGCGTTCAAGTCCAGATACAGCCCCGCCAGCCCCACAAAGCACACCGCCAGCGCCAGCGCGCAGTGCACCAGCTTGCGCAGCGTCATCGCCGCTACTGCGCCGCCAATCGTCACCACCGCCAGAATCACAAACGGCGCCGTCATCTCCACCTCAAGTGTTTATTCGGCATACCGGTACACCCGCTTCTCAATCCTCCGTTCGCTCTGCAACACGCGCCCCAGCACCACATAGAGCAGTGCAATCGGGGCCGCACAAATCAGCCACCGCAGCACGCCCGAAGGCAAGAACTTCCACAATCCTGCCGAAAAAATCACCATCAACGTCATCGGAAGCATGAATTTCCATGCAAAGTTCATCAGCTGGTCCATGCGCAACCTGGGCAGCGTCCCGCGCACCCAGATGAACACCGCGATCAGCGTCATCACCTTCCCCAGGAACCATATCCACGACGGAATCCACGTCAGGAACGAGAACGGCGCGGCCCATCCCCCCAGAAACAGCGTGACCGCCATCCCGCTCACCGCAAACATCTCCAGATACTCGCCCAGAAAGAACAGTGCGAACTTGAATCCCGAATACTCCGTGAAGTACCCGGCAATAATCTCCGACTCGCCCTCGGGCAAATCGAACGGCGACCGGTTCGACTCTGCCGTCATCGCAATCGCGAACAGCACAAACCCCGCCAGTCCCCACGGCGTCAGCACGTACCAGTGCGGCCAGAATCCGCTGTACCCCGCCTGCTTCTCGACAATCGTCACCGTCGAAAGCGATCCCGCGGCCATCACCACCGCAATCGACGACAGAATCAGCGGCGCCTCATAGCTGATCATCTGCGCCACCGCCCGCATCGCGCCCAGCAGCGAGTATTTGTTCCGGCTCGACCACCCCGCCATGAACACGGACATCTCCGTCGCCGCGCCCGCCGCAAAAAAGAACAGGACGCCGCTGTTCATATCGGCCAGCACCATGTTCCGGCCCACAGGGATTACCGCATACTCCAGGAACACCACCGTTACCAGCAGCACCGGAGCCAGAAAGTGCACCAGTTTGTCCGCCGTGCGCGGAACAATGTCTTCTTTTGTCAACGATTTCACTGCGTCCGCCACCGGTTGCAGCCACCCGTACGGCCCCACGCGGTTCGGGCCGTACCGGTTCTGGATGCGCGCCAGCCCCTTGCGCTCCAGCACCGTCGTGATTGCGAATAGCGAGGGAAACAGGATCAGTATCCCCGCCACCGGCAGCACAATTGAAACCGCCGGCTGCACGGCTGCCGGAGAATGTGCCACGGCCCAGTGCTGGAACGTTACGAATATCTGGTCCAGGCCTTGCGTCATCGTGTGGCCGCGCCTTCCGCCGTCGCTGCCGCCGGAGCATGCTTCTCCTCGGCCTTGGCTTTCTTCTCCGCAAGCTGCTCATCCACCTCGGCCGCTTCCATCGGATGGATCTGGCGGTAGTACTCATTCGGCTTGGCCAGCCGTTCTTTTTCCCAGCGCAGCCCGCCGAAGCGGTCATCAGTGCTCAGCTCGAAAGCCGTGTCCATCTTGATCGCTTCAAACGGACAGACCTCCACGCAGATCTGGCAGCTCATGCACACCGAAACATCAATCTCAAACTTCTCCGGATAGAACTGCGGTTTGCCCGTAAAATCCGGTTTCTTCTCCGTGCTCTTCTCAATCGTGATGCATCTCGGCGGGCACTCCACTTCGCAAATCTTGCACGCGACGCAGCGCAACCCCTTCTCCATGTCATCGGTGTCATACACCAGAAAAGGAAACACCCGCGCCGCCTCGGCCTGTGGTAGCCGCTCTTCAGGAAACTGCACCGTCGTCAGCCGGTCCTTCTCGACATAGCTGCCGAAAAAGTTCCGCGCCGTCTCCGCAAGTCCCTTTACGATGCCTTCACCGAGCATGGCTCACCTGCTCATTGCGCTTCGCAATCCGAATTTCAATTCCACGTGTCAAACTCAACTCCAAATCTGCACTCCTGCCTAGCGGTCCACTTCGCCCAGCACAATGTCCACGCTGCCCAATGTCACCACAATGTCTGCCACACTCCGTCCCAGGCACATGTCTTCCAGCACCGTCAGGTTAATCATGCTCGGCGGCCGCACCCGGTAGCGGTAAGGTTCATGTGTCCCGTTGCTGATCAAATAGAACCCAAGCTCGCCCTTCGGTGACTCAATCCTCCCGTACGCCTCGCCGGCCTTCGGCCGCAGCCCCCGCAGCCGCGCCTTCGGGTCCATCACCGGCCCCTCCGGAATCCCCTTGAGCGCCTGCTCCAGAATCTTCACCGATTCCCGCATCTCCAGCACGCGCATCATGTACCGGTCGTATACGTCGCCGTGCTCGCCCAACGGCACCCGGAACTCGAACCGGCCATATATCCCGTACCCATCCACCTTGCGAATGTCGTAATTCACCCCACTCGCCCGCAGCATCGGACCGGTAATGCCTGCATTCACCGCCAGCTCGCGCGGCAGCACGCCCACTCCTTGCGTGCGGCTCATCAGGATTTCGTTCTCCATCAGCAGTTGCTGAAACTCATCCAGAAACCGCGGAAACCGCCCCACCAGCGCGCGCACCTCGAATAGCCACTCCGGCGACGGGTCCACTCTCACGCCGCCGAATCGCATGTAGTTGCACATCATGCGCGCGCCGCTCAACTGCTCGAACAGGTCCAGAATCTTTTCCCGCTCCCGGAACGCATACATCAGCGGCGTCCCGCTTGCGCCCATGTCCTGCATCAGAAACCCGATCAGCGATGCATGATTTTGCAGCCGCGTCAGCTCCGCCACAATCACCCGCGCGTATTCCGCCCGCTCCGGCACCGCAATCCCCGCCAGCTTCTCAACCGAGAGCGCATATGCCCAGTTGTTCGTCATCGAGCACATATAGTCCAGCCGGTCCGTATAGGGCATCGCCGCCAGATAGCTCGCATTCTCCGCAATCTTTTCGTGGTTCCGGTGCAGGTAGCCGAAGACCGGCTTCAGCTTCATCACCCTTTCGCCTTCCAGCTCCACGTTCATGCGAAACACGCCGTGCGTCGACGGATGGTGCGGCCCCATCGAAATCTCAAGCAGCTGCCCGCTGCCCGCGTCGCCCGTCAGCTCCACAATCCGGTCTGCCACCGCGCTCATCGTCCACCCTCCTGCGCAACAGCGCCTGCCGGCTCGTCCTCATCCGCCGGAGCCACGTAGTCCTTCCGCATCGGATGGTCTTTCAGCTCGTCCCACATCAAAATCCGCCGCAGGTCCGGATGCGCTTCAAACACAATCCCATACAGGTCGAACGCCTCGCGCTCCTGGAACTCTGCGCTGCGCCACACCGGCGTCAGTGAAGGCACCCGAGCGCCCTCACCGCGGTTCTTTGTCTGCAGCCGCAGCACCACCGGCCCGTGCTTCTTCTCCATCGAGAACAGGTGATACACCGCCTCCAGATACCCCGGCGTCACGGTCTTTCTGGTCTCCTCGACCTCTTTCTCCTCACCATCGACGACCTTCTTGACCTTCACCTTTTCCGTTACTTCAGCGTCCAGCCAGTCCACGCCCGCTACATCGGAACAGAAGTCCAGCCGGAGCTCTGGGTCGTCGCGCAAAAACCGTGCCGCCGCGACCGCGTGCTCGTGATCCAGAATCAGCGATAGCTGTCCCGAAGGACTCCCATTTGGCAGAATCTTAACCCGGCAGCCCGGCACGGCTGCCTCTATGGCCGCCTTTACCCTCTCCGCGTTTATCGTCTCTGCGCTCATTGTTTCCTTTACTGAAGCACCTTCAGCGGATTCCAGACCTCTTCATTCACTGGCGGCTCCAGCCCGTGCTCGCCGAACTCCGGCACCGTAAACTCGCTCGGCTGATCCGCATGCAGATGCCTGGGCCTTGCCTCGCCGGTCAGTTGCTGCTCGCTGATCTTCTTCTGTAGCGTCATAAACGCGCTAAGCAGTGCCTCTGGCCGTGGCGGACACCCGGGGATATGCACATCCACCGGAATATACCGGTCAATCCCTTTCAGAACGTTGTAACCGTCCCGGAACGGCCCGCCCGAAATCGCGCATGCGCCCATGGCAATCACATACTTCGGCTCCGGCATCTGGTTGTACAGCCGCACCACCTGTGGAGCCATCTTTTTTGTCACGGTTCCCGACACAATAATCAGGTCCGCCTGCCGCGGAGACGCCCGGAACACCTCCGCCCCAAACCGTGCTATGTCATACCGCGCCATCGTCGTGGCAATCATCTCAATCGCGCAGCACGCCAGCCCAAAGGTCAGCGGCCATACAGAGCTCTTCCGGCCCCAGTTGTAGATTTCCTCAAAGGTCGTCGTAAAAACCCCATGCTTGCTCAGCTCGGCCTTTAACTCCCGCACGGATTTTTCACTCTGTTCCATCGCACCATCCATTTCTTTGCGTCGCCAACGCATTTTCTGAGTTGGTGTGTCTCGAGGCGAAATACCCAAAATCAACGCGACCAACAGGGAGCGATGACCCAGCACGATCCAAAAAAGGGCCACCGTTGCTCAGAAAATGCTTTAGCCCCACTGCAGCACGCCTTTCTGGCAGGCCCAAACCAACCCTTCGACGAGCAGCAGCAGAAAAACCAGCATCGCCACACATGCTCCCGCCGCCAGTCCGGTAAAGGCCACAGCAAACGGCAGCAGAAACACCGCCTCAACGTCAAAGATCAGGAAAATAATCGCGTACAGGTAGTAAGACGCCTTGAACTGGATCCACGCATCCCCGGGTGACTCCAACCCGCATTCATAAATTGAATTCTTTTCTTTGCCGGGCTTTGCCGGCGAAAATTTCACCGCCCAAAGCCACGCCAGTCCAAGAGGAGCCAGTCCAAATGCCACCGCGCCCGCCAGCAGCGTCACAATCGACGGCCAGGGGCTCACATTAATTACAGCTAGGCAAAATCCAGCATTCATCTCGACAAAACATCCTCGCATATCTCTATCCGAAACTGAACACACTTTCCTGTGTCGAATGTCACAGCGCTGTGTCCCGGACCACAACGGGAATACCATATTCCCGATGAGCGCCCGCAAAATCGTCCATATAGATATGGACGCATTCTATGCTTCGGTCGAGCAGCGCGACGACCCGCGCCTGCGCGGACGCCCCGTCGTCGTCGCCTGGAAAGCCAATCGTTCCGTCGTTTGCGCCGCCTCCTACGAGGCCCGCGCCTTCGGCGTCCGCTCCGCCATGCCCGCCATCCGCGCTGAGCGCCTTTGCCCCCAGGCTGTTTTCGTTCCGCCCGACTTTCCCCGTTACCGCGCCGTCTCCCGCAGCGTCCGCGAAATCCTTTACCGCCACACTGACCTCATCGAACCTCTCTCGCTCGACGAAGCCTACCTCGACGTCACTGCTAACAAAACCGGCCTGCCCACTGCCACCCGAATCGCGCGCGCCATCCGCCAGCAAATCCTCGACGAGCTCAATCTCACGGCCTCTGCTGGAGTCGCCCCCAACAAATTCCTCGCCAAAATCGCCTCGGACTGGCGCAAACCCAATGGCCTCTTCGTCATCCAGCCGGAAGAGGTCGAGGCATTCCTCACCCCGCTCCCCGTTGGACGCATCCCCGGCGTAGGCAAAGTCACGGAAAAGCACCTCGCCGAGCTGGGCGTCCGCACCGTCGGCGGCCTCCGCGTCCTCGCCGCCGCCGTCCTCGAAAACCGCTTCGGGCGCTATGGTCAGCGCCTCTATCAGCTTGCCCGTGGCATCGACGAAAGCCCCGTCATCTCCGACCGCCCAACCAAGTCCATCTCCGCCGAGGACACATTCGAGCACGACGTCCCCCTCGACCAAACCGAACCCATGATCCGCCGCCTCGCCGAAAAAGTCTGGAACGCTTCCCGCAAGGAATCGCGGATCGCCTGCACCGTCGTTCTCAAGTTAAAAACGAGGGAATTCGCCATTCTCACTCGCAGCCTCACGCCCGCGGTCCCGCCCGCGTCCTGTGACGAGCTGACCGCTATCGCCCTTGCACTCTGCGCCCGGGTAAAGCTCGACCACGCACAGCGCTACCGGCTCGTCGGCGTGGGCCTCAGCAACTTCCGCGATCCCCACGACCCCGGCAGCGATGCTCTCGCCCAGCCCAACCTTTTCTCGGATTAGACCCTGCAATTTTGCCGGCTCGCTGGCCGCCATATTTACTGTCCGCTTTATGTATTTGCCAGACAGGCGTTGAACTGGATCTCCGGCAGCGCCTCAACCGCATTCCGCAACGCCTGCTCCCACTGCTTGTGAATGCTCGTCATCTGCGGATCATCCGCGTTCATGCAGCAGTATTCATCAAATTCCAGCTGGTCACTTCGGTAGACCATGATCTCAATCGGCGGCCCCACTGTCACATTCGACCGTATCGTCGCATCGAAAGACAGCAGAGCATACAGCGCCGCCGACTCCAGCGTCGTCTTCGAATACACCAGTCCCCGCTCCAGAATCGGTCGCCCATACTTGTACTCGCCGATCTGCAAAAACGGAGTCTCGTTCGTCACCATCAGCGGATTCCCCTGCGGATAAATCAGGTAAAGCTGCGTCGCCTCACCCTTGATCTGCCCGCCGATCAGCAGGTTGATGTTGAACGCGTAATCATCCTTCTCCAGCGCTGCGCGGTCCAGCTCCGCCACACGTCGCACGTACTCGCCCACCATACGCACCGCGTCATAAAAGGTCTCCGCCGCCGCGAGACCCTTGCCGTCATTAAAGTCCTTGCGCAGCATCGTCAGCACAGACTGGGTCAACGACAGACTCCCGCTCGACAGAATCGCAAACGCACGCTCTCCCGGCTTCGCAAAAGTATGCATCTTGCGGCATGCGTTCACCTGATCGCTGCCTGCATTACTGCGCGAGTCCGACGCCATCACAAGGCCCTGGTGTGTTTTGATCCCTACGCAGTAAGTCATCGTGTCTGGTCTCTTCCCGATTTCACTTGCACTTTCCTTTTTTGTGCTGCACCTTAGAACTCAACGGCATCCGCGCTTCCAGCATGTCACCCCTGGCAAAACCACGTCGTTTTCATTCAGGATACCGCGATGCCGCAAGAAGCACATTTCGCTCCCCTGAAGTGTGCCCCGCGTGGTGGGCAATGAATTCAGAAATACAAGGCCGCATCGAGACTTCCGAAACTCAGCCGCCGCTCAAGGCAGCCTTACCCGGCTACCACCTCGACGGTGCCTGGGACGAAATGTACTTCGCTGACGGTCAGGTGCGCCCCGAGTATGAGGAGCTGCTCAGGCGCTTCCTCGCCATGCCTGCCGAGGAGCTCAAGGCCCGCAAACTCTCGTCCGACGCCTCCTTTATGACCCAGGGCGTGACCTTCACCGTCTACGGACGCGAAGAGGGAACCGAGCGCATCTTTCCCTATGACTTGCTTCCCCGCATCATTAAGGGCAAGGAGTGGGAGCATATCGAGAAGGGCCTCGCCCAGCGCATCACCGCCCTCAATCTCTTTTTGCGCGACATCTACCACGATGGCAAAATCCTCAACGACGGCGTTATCCCCCGAGGGGTCATTTACACCTGCAAGCACTTCCGTCGCGAAATGCGCGGTCTGCAGGTCCCGCGCAACATCTACATCGCGATCACCGGCACCGACCTTCTCCGCCTCGACAACGGCGAGTTCGTCGTTCTCGAAGACAATCTCCGTGTGCCCAGCGGTGTCTCCTACATGCTCACCAATCGCCGCGCCATGAAGCGCACCCTCCCGCGCCTCTTTCTCAGCCATCGCATCCGCCCCATCGACCACTACGCGCAGTTGCTGCTCAGCACGCTCCGCGCCCTCGCGCCGGAAGGCCGCCCCGAACCTACCATCGTTCTGCTCACCCCCGGCGTCTATAACTCCGCCTACTTCGAACACACCTACCTTGCCCGCCAGATGGGCGTCGAGCTCGTTCAGGGCCGTGACTTGCTCGTCCACGACAACATCGTCTACATGCGCACCACCGCAGGCCTCCGCCGTGTCGACGTCATCTACCGCCGCGTCGACGACGACTTCTGCGACCCGCTCGTCTTCCGTCCGGACTCTGTCCTTGGCGTTGCTGGCCTGCTCAATGCCTACCGCTCCGGCAACGTTACCCTCGCCAACGCCTTCGGCACCGGAGTCGCCGACGACAAGGCCATCTATGCCTGGGTCCCCGCCATCATCCGCTACTACCTCAACGAAGATCCTCTGCTCAACAACGTCGAGACCTTCCTGCTCACCAACCCCGCGCACCGCCAGCACGTCATCGAAAACCTCGAGAACATGGTCGTCAAACCCGTAGGCGAGTCTGGCGGATATGGCATGCTCATCGGCCCAAAGAGTACCAAAGAGCAGCGCGAAAAATTCCGTGAGGTCATCGAGGCCGAACCGCGCAACTTCATCGCCCAACCCGTTCTCAGCTTCTCCCGCGCGCCATGCCTCATCGGAGACAGCATCGAGCCGCGCCACGTCGACCTTCGCCCCTATATTCTCTTTGGCGACCAGATCAACATTGTCCCCGGCGGACTCACCCGGGTTGCGTTGCAAAAGGGTTCGCTCGTAGTCAATTCGTCGCAAGGCGGCGGCAGCAAAGACACCTGGGTGCTCGAATCGTAGAAGAGGGAACTGGAGACAGCATGCTTTCACGAGTTGCAGACAGTCTCTACTGGATCGGACGTTACCTTGAGCGCGCCGAACATACCATCCGTGTGCTTGACGTTAACCTCAATCTCATGCTCGAGGGCCCGGCGCCCGCCACCAATGAGCGCATGCACCGTTTCATGTACGCCCTCGCCGTGCCGGAAAACCTGCGTGAAAGCAAAATCGATGACCTCGTCGACGCCATGTGTTTCGACATCTCCAACCCCTCATCCGTATCCGCCTGCATCGGAGCCGCCCGCGAAAATGCCCGTCAGGTGCGCGACGAAATCAGCAGCGAGCAATGGCAAAAACTCAACCGCCTCTACCATCGCCTCGCGGAGATGCGCGCCCCGCGCGGCTACACGACCGTATCCGATATGCTTCAGACCCTCCTCGACGGACTTCACCTCTTCGAGGGCGTCACTGACACCACTATGTCCCATGGCGAAGGCTGGCAGTTCATCCGCGCGGGCCGCTACATGGAGCGCTCCTCCGCCCTCGCGACCCTCCTTGAGCTCTATTTTCGCCAGCCTTGTGCCGCGAGCGAGGGCATGATCGACTCCCGCCAGTATGTCGAGTGGGTTGGCCTTCTGCGTTCCTGTACTGCCTTCGAAGCCTTCTGCACCGTCTACACGGCGGACCTCACGCCCGGTCGCATCCTCGAGTTTCTCCTCCTCAACCCGCTCTTCCCTCACTCTTTGCGCTACTCGGTCAATTGCCTCGTCGACGCGCTCGCCGGCATCCAGAGCGAAGGCCGCCGGGCATCCTCGGAAGAACTGGTCCGTCGCGCCGGTCGTCTCCAGGCCTCGCTCGGCTTCGCTCAAATCGACGAAATCATCGCCCGCGACGCTTCCGCCTACCTCCGCGATGTTCTCGGCCAGTGCCGCGTCATCCAGGAGCTCATCTACCGCATCTACATCAGCTATTCCGTCGATTCGGCGCTCGCCGTCTAGGAAAGATCATCCTATGAACTTTTATTCCGTCCGGCACATGACCCGTTTCGAGTATGAGCATCCCGTCAGCGAATCGCTCATGGAGGTTCGTATTCACCCACGGACTGACGCCAACCAGCGCTGCTTCAGCTTCACGCTCTCCGTCAGCCCGCGCTGCCGCGTCTTCTCCTATCGTGATCACCTCAGCAACAATGTCCACCACTTCGACATTCCCGGCCAGCACCGCGAACTGGTCATCATCGGCCGCGCACTTGTCGAGCTGCAGGAGCTCGCTGCCATCCCGCAGTCGCTTCCCGCCTCTTCATGGCAGGAGCTCGACGAGCTCGTCCGCGCCGGAGACTACTGGGAGATGCTTCTTCCCAGCAAATTTGCCTGCCCCACCCCCAGCCTGCTCAAGCTCGCCGCGGAACTGGGCATTGTCCGCCGTGACGACCCGCTCTCTCTGCTCCGCGAACTCAACACGCGCCTGCACGACGTCATCGCCTACGTTCCCAGCAGCACCCGGGTCGACTCGCCCATCGACGAAGCCATCGACCACCGCGAAGGCGTCTGTCAGGACTTCTCTCACATCATGATCGCCCTCGTCCGCCATCTGGGCATCCCCTGTCGCTACGTCAGCGGATATCTCCATCACCGCCCCAAGGACCACGTCCGCTCGGTCGAAAGCGCCACCCACGCCTGGATCGATGCCTTCCTGCCGCACCTCGGCTGGGTCGGCTTCGACCCTACCAACGATCTCCTCGCGCACGAGTCCCACATCCGCACCGCCCTCGGCCGCGACTATGCCGATGTCCCGCCCACGCGCGGCGTCTTCCGCGGACGCACCTCAAGCGAGCTGTGCGTCGCCGTGCAGGTCAATGAACACGCAACTCCTCCTCACACCGACGAAGACTGGCCGATTCCCGAAGATTGGTCCGTGCACATTGAGCGCGCGCTTGAGCCGCCGCCGCCCGCCTCCCCGATCCTGCAGCTTCAGCAGATCGAACAACAGCAGCAACAATAAGCCCGATGCTCTTGTGTCACAGCATCGGGCCAGGGTTTTTGCCTTACGTTAGAGTTGCACCGCGTTAAACCCTCCAACCACGATCTGCGGCTTCTCGCCTCTCGTATCCATGTCGTTCAACTCGGTCGTAATCGTTCGTTGTTCGCCCGGCATCAGCGTCACGTAGTTGTCGCTATAGATCGCAGGCAGAATCCGGTCGTTTGTCTTTTCCCGCACCGCCTTCAGCCGAACCTGCAGCGCCGGAAATGCCGACGTGTTTCTCACCTTCGTCGTCAGCCGCCACAGGTCGCCCGTGCGATCCACGCTCGTCGACGCTTGAATCTGCGCCTGCCCGAGCTCGCGGATCGCCCGAAAGTCATTTAGATATTTGCTGCGCAAGTAGAAGTTCGTCGAGACCGTGTTCCCGCCCTGCGTCAGCTTCATCCGCAGGAAGTGCACATCGGTCAGCCCAGTAGGAAATTCCATCTTGAAGCACGGCGTCGTCGAGTCTTCCTTGCTGTCCAGCGTCGACGTGTTCGCCCACATCCGGCTGCCGTCCGTATTCAGGATCTCCACTCCCGCCGTCAATCCCATCTGGTCGCCGCCGCTGTAGTTCACCACTTCAATCGCATCGGTATACCGGTTCCACTGGATGTGCAGCGGTTCGCACGCATTCTTGCAGCCGAAGTACGCCGCCGTTGGCTCAAAGTAGTAGTCATATGTCTGCCACACAAATGAGGGCCAGCACGGATGGCTCATCCACAGCAGCAGTCCCATCCGGTACTTGCTTTGTGCCTCGAACATCGCCTGATATCCCTGGTAGTTGATGAACTGCGCCAGCGTCACCCACTCCTCTGCGTCTTTAGCGCCGCCGTAGTTGTTGGCAATCATTGACAAGAATGATGTTCCGCCCTGTGCGCCTTGCAGTGTAAAGTCGTGCAGGCCCCAGTCCAGTCCCTGCGGCCACATTGCTTTCTTCGGCATCATCAGTTGCAGGCTCTCAAAGGGAGGAATATTCGGCATGCCCATCTCGCTGTGCAGCTTCGTGTCCGGCTTGCTGAAGTAAAACTCCGGCGGCAGCGCCATGTACGGTCCGTGCCCGCTCACCACATCGTCCGCCGAGCTGCCGATGTACTGAATCTGAGGATGCAGCTCCTTGATCGCCTGCGTCAGCCCCGTCTCCAGCGGCGCCGGAGGATATCCCTCGTTCCGCCCGCAATACAGCCCGATCGAAGCATGATTTCGAATCCGCAGCAGCAGGTCTCTCGCATTCTTCATGAACATCGCATCGTCATTCGGAATCGGCCCATCCCACGGATTCGCCAGCCAGAAATCCTGCCACACCATAACGCCGTGCCGGTCGC
>Ga0335074_10001763_pt1 | contig 29222 bp, 17 predicted proteins | sample Lox_Sample_23_FD_206715 | JGI IMG/M metagenome (GOLD analysis project Ga0335074, IMG submission 206715) | Soil microbial communities from Loxahatchee National Wildlife Refuge, Florida, United States - Lox_Sample_2.3 | ecosystem: Environmental > Terrestrial > Soil > Wetlands | place: USA... | reverse complement strand
TTTTGCCTCGACACACATTTACCCTGACGACCCGCAAGACAAGGTTTTCGGAGCAGGAATTCACTATCCTTTCGAGGAAGTCATCGGACAAGCGCTGGCCAAGGTTCGACAGGAAATCAAGGCATCGAAGACTCCAGAGCTTCCCCTGTACATCACGGAATGGAGTTCGCAGAATCCAGCGTTTATTGCGCACGCGGTCAAGAGCGCGATCGGGCTCGCGGACATCATGTCGTTTTGGACCTTTGACAATGTCTTTGAGGAATTGGGGGTACCGAAGAGTTTTCTGAATGCGGGATTCGGGCTATTGGGAATGAGAGGAGTGCCGCGGCCATCATTCCACGCCTTCGAGTTGCTGCATAAACTCGGCGAGATCCAATTGCAGACTGAAGATGGGCCCGCCCTCGCGACAAAGCGGAGGGACGGATCGCTCGCCATTCTGGTTTGGAATCTTATTCCGCAGCCGCCGGGCCAGCGATCCGCGTCCGGAGATCCTATGCTTCAGACCTCTGTCCAATACGCGCAAAAGGGCGAATCACAGAATTTTGCTCTGGCCTTGGAAGGCATTCATTCACATCGCCGGGCGCGCATCACGCGCGTCGACGAGGATCACGGGAATCTCGCGCGAGCCTATAAAGAAATGGGCAGTCCGGCTTATCCCACGGTCGATCAGATTGCGGAGCTCAAGCGGAAATGCAAACTTGCTCCGCCCGAACAGGTGTCATTGAACGCGCAAAGGCAGGTCACACTCGCCGTTCCGCCGAACGGCGTCGCGCTCATCGAGCTTGATTAGCTTCAGACCGGCTTCGGCTCTGTTAGAAGCTCGGGACCATTGCAGCAGCAGGAGAAACTGATGAAATCGACCATGAAGCGCTTTAGTTCTCTCGCTCTTCTCGGCGCGTTGGCTTTTTCCATCGCGGTGCTCAGTGCGTCGGGCCAGGAGCAATCCTCTATGACTTTGAATCCTACTAAGATGCCGAAACTTGCCACTGTGGACCCCCTCTATGTTTCGTACAACATCGAGATGGTTGAAGTGACCGGTGGCCGATTCTGGAAGCCGTACAAATCAGCTGCGAAGGAAGCGAGCGCGGCCAGGCCGAGCACGCCAACGGGTGGAAACCAGCAGGTTGGAAGCGCCGCAGGTCCGTATGAGTACAGGCCGCCCATCAATCTGGGCGACTCGCATCTGCGCAACCTCGCGAAGGCCCTCGGTCCCGCTTATCTCCGCGTCAGCGGGTCCTGGGCGAATAGCACGTTCTTCCAGAACAACGACGATCCGGCAATGAAGCAGGCGCCGGATGGATTCAGACAGGTGCTGACTCGCGCGGAATGGAAGGGTGTCGTCGACTTTACGCACGCCACTGGAGACGAGCTCGTCACGTCATTCGCAATCAGTCCCGGCACGCGCGATGCCAGTGGCGTTTGGACTCCGCTGCAGGCGAAGGCGTTCATCGATTACACAAAGAGTATCGGCGGTACCATCGCCGCGACTGAATTCATGAACGAACCCACGTTTCCGGGACCCGGTGGAGCTCCGGCCGGGTACGATGCCGCGGCATATGCGAGGGACGTGAAGGTATTCGAGCCTTTTCTCCGCAAAGAGTCTCCATATACTGTTTTCCTGGGCCCCGGGGGCGTAATGGAGGGCGCTGTGCCCACGTTTGGGGGCATGAAACTCATTCACAGCGACGACATTCTGAAAGCGACCGGGCCGGTCTTCGACGCGTTCTCCTACCACTTTTATGGCGCTGTCTCGCGCCGCTGCGGTGGAAATATGACGGTTGAAAAGGCGATGAGCGCCGGCTGGCTGGACCAGGTGGACGCGAATGAAAAATTCTACGCAGACATGCGGGACCAGTTGCTGCCCGGCAAAAAGCTTTGGCTGACGGAGACGGCCGAGGCTGCGTGCGGTGGCGATCAGCTTGCAAGCGAGTTCGTCGACTCTTTCAGGTTCCTAAATCAGCTCGGCACCCTTGCCCAGAAAGGTGTGCAAGCTGTGATGCACAATACGCTCGCATCGAGCGACTATGGGCTTCTGGATGAAAACACGCTTGAGCCCCGCCCAAACTACTGGGCTGCCTTGCTCTGGAAGAGACTGATGGGAGATGTTGTTCTCGATCCGGGAGTTCCTGAGGGGCAAACCCTCAGGGTCTATTCCCAATGTATGACCGGCCATAAAGGTGGCGTCGCTCTGTTGGCCATGAACCTCGATACGAAGCAGGAGCAGACGCTGGCGATTCCGCTCCCTGGCGAACGCTATACGCTTACGGCGCCGGATTTGGCGAGTACAACTGTGATGCTGAACGGTGTTGCCCTGCAGGCTGCGGCCGATGGCACGGTGCCTGAGATCAAGGGCCAGAAAGTCAAAGCGGGGACCCTTCAACTCGGCCCGGCAAGCATTACATTTCTTACCATTCCATCGGCAAAGAACAAAAGCTGCATGTAAGGAAGGCCGGTGCATCTTTGTGCCCATTCATACGGGCCCTGGATGGGCTGCAGTAGCGATTAACGGTGTGAGCATTGACGAGTCAGCGCAAGGAAGTTCGATGAGAGACATTGCCGAGAAGATCCAATTGGCTTACCAAATGGCTCGCGAGCGCTATTCGGCCATGAGGGTCGATGTAAGCGCCGCACTCGAACGCCTCGATGAAATTCCCATCTCTATTCAATGCTGGCAGGGTGACGACGTTCGCGGATTCGAGAATCCAGACGGAGGTTTGACGGGGGGAATCCAGACCAGCGGTAACTATCCTGGACGCGCTCGCAATGGTGATCAGTTACGTCACGATTTGGAAGTTGCACTCGCAAAAATCCCCGGCAAAAAGCGAATCAATCTTCACGCGGTCTATCTCGAGTCCGACACTCCCGTTGAACGCAATGCCATCGAGCCGAAGCATTTCAAGCGATGGGTTGAATGGGCCCGGATAAACGATCTGGGGCTGGATTTCAACCCGACATGTTTCTCTCACGTGCTCAGCGAAAAGGCCACCCTTATTGCGGCGCCGATTGGCGGATAATCTGCAATCCGCGCGTAAATACGACTGCTTTGATGCCACTTACTCCCAATCGAAGCTTGCCGACCTTATCTTCATGATTGAGCTGCAGCGGCGGCTGAGCGCGGCCGGATCGCCGATCGTCAGTACAGGGGCACATCCGGGACTTGCCGCGACCAACATAGGGGCGCATGGCAGGCGTTGTATTTAACCCGGGTACATCAGCATCGGTTATATGACAAATCCAGGCCAGATCGATTGAGTCAGGGTGTCGGGGGCTCTTCCTCACGAGATCTTCAAAACGAGACCAGCGTCCGTCTAAAGTCGTAAACGGCGCTTTAATTGCACGTCGGCAGTGTATGTAGATTATGGCACTCAGTGTCATGTATACTGTGAGAACGTTCACGGGCCACCGCGAAGGCGTCGGCCTTTGCTGATCGTCAGAAATTGAGAGAGCCAATGATTTCGGCCAATCTTTCAGAGCGCTACGCAGCATCATTTGCAACCACGCGCCGCATCTTGAGGTTCCGGCGCGAGCAGTTCAAGAGGCTGTGCCTCTTAGCGGGATGCCTTGCGGCGTCAGCTTCAATTGCTCTTCTGCATGCGCAGTCACGCGCCCAATCCACTGCATCGCCCGCTGATCTTCCCGGGCCTGTCATTACCCAATCCGCGCTACCGGGTGGTCAATCCGGCGTTGTTTCAGTCAACACATCGGTGCAGGTGTCAGGCCCCTATGCGTCGAGCGTCCCTGGCCCGGACGCGAATGGAGCGCCTCTAATGTTGACCATTGACCAGGCGATTCGGCGCGGCTTGACCTACAACCTGGGAGCTGTGACGGCTGCGGTGAGGAGCAACTCCGCTCAGGCCTCGATCCTTGGATCGAGAAGCGCGCTGCTCCCAACGGTTTCCGGCAGCGTATCTGAAAACGTCGATAAGGTTGATCTTGCTGCCGAGGGCTTCGACGCTTCGTCGCTGCCTTCGATCGGCCAATACTTTCCGTCCACTATCGGACCGTTTCATTACTATTCAGTGCTGGCCCAGTTCTCGCAAAACCCGCTCGACATTGTGGCTATTCGCAATCTCATGTCGGCAAAGGAAACTGGATACGCGGCAAATTTCAATCAAGAGGATGCCCGCGAACAGGTGGTCCTCGCAGTGGCGGCAGCATATCTGCAGGTGCTCGCGCAAAATGCTCGTGTCTCCGCAGCAATGTCCGAGGTCAAGTACGCGCAGGCGATCTATGACCAGGCTGTGCAACAGAAAACTGCCGGCACAAAATCTACCATCGACGTCAATCGGAGCCGCGTGCAGCTTCAGGTCCGGCAGCAGGATCTATTTGCCCAACTGGGCGCGACCGAAAAGCAAAAGATGATTCTGGCAAGAATCATCGGCCTTTCCTCGGATCGTGAGATTCAGTTGGCCGAGACTCTCGAGCCCAGCGCTCTGGTGGTTCCTTCCCTTAACGCGCTCTACGGCCGTGCAATGCAACGCAGCGACCTCAAGGCGTCGGAAGCGGAACTGCGGTCCGCGGAATTTACGAGGCAGGCGGCAACGGCAGAGAGATTGCCGAGCATCCGCCTAAATGGGTTCTATGGAGAGCAGGGCGGCGACTTTCATAGCGGGGGCACAGTCTATTCGGGCAGCGTCACTCTGAACATTCCCATCTTCAACGGTGGCCAAATCAGGAGCGATGTGCAGCAAGCGGACGCCGCGCTTCAGGAACGGCGGACGGTCTTCACCGCGAAACAGGAGGACGTTCGCTTCGAAGTTCGCTCTGCGTGGATTGACCTCGATACAGCCAGTAAGCAGCTTTCCGTGGCTGAAAGCAACAGGGCGCTTGCCGATGAAACCTTAAGGCAATCGATCGACAGATACAACGTGGGCGCAGCCGATTCGGTTGAGGTGGCCCAGTCGCAGGATCAATTGTCGGCTGCCGACCAGGACTATATCAACAGCCTCTATTCGCAGCGCCTTGCCGAAATCAGCCTGGCTCGTGCGATTGGAACGGCTGAGAACGACGTGCCGTCAATCCTGAAGGGAGTGCGTCCATGAAGACCAAAGACATTAACGAGACAGTAGACCAGATTCTGCTGCAGGATGACCTTCCAGGCGGTGCCAATGAGTCTGAATCGACGGAAAAATCTTCGCGCTCCATTTCTCCGCGCGCCAAAATGGCCATCGCACTCGCACTCATTGCTGGAATCATCGCCTCCATCCTCTGGTACATCCATATTCAGACCTACGAAACCACAGATGACGCTCAGATCGATGGACACATCGACGCCGTCAGTTCGCGCATTGTAGGCAACGTCGCCAAGGTGTACGTCGACGACAATGACACCGTCCTCGCAGGACAGCCCTTGGTTGACCTGGAAACGCAGGAGCTGACGATCGCCGAGCGGCAAACGAGCGCGCAGTATGATGAGGCGCTGGCGCGGTTGCGTTCTGAGAATCCGAATATCGCAATCACGAAAAACACCGCGGAAGCCGACATTCTATCGGCCCAATCGCAACTGGAGGATGTGCGAGCTGCCCTGGCGGCATCCGAGCAGGACCGCCAAAGCGCAGCTTCTCGTTTGACTGAGGCACAGGCCACTGCCACGCGAGACCAGCTGCAGGCAGATCGCTATAAGCAACTTTTTGAAAAGGACGAGACTTCACGTCAGGAGTTTGAAAACTACACCACGACCGCGCAGGCCTCGGCGGCGCGGCTGGCTGCTGCTCATGCCGCTCTTGCTTCGGCGCAAAAAACCGTGCAGGAACGGCAGGCGCAGGTTGATGCGCAAAGCGCGCACTTGTCAGAGGTGCGCAAGAATGCTCCCCATCAACTTGCCGCGCGAGAAGATGATGCCGCATCGCAAAGGGCGGGAGTGGAGCTCGCCGACGCTGAACTCGACAGGGCAAAGCTCGATCTCAGCTTCGCGCGCATCGTAGCGCCTATTTCGGGGGTCGTCACGCAAAGAAGTGCTGAGCCCGGTAACCACGTCGCGCCTGGCGAACAACTTCTGATGCTGGTCGATATTTCTCACCTGTGGGTGACTGCCGATTTCAAGGAGACGCAGCTCAGCCACTTGCATCCGGGCTGTCGCGCCGTTATCCATGTCGACGCTCTCAGTCGCTCCTTTGATGGGACGGTAGAAAGCATGCCCGCGATCACCGGGGCGCGCGCCAGCGTGTTGCCCCCGGAAAACGCTACGGGCAACTACGTCAAGGTGATTCAACGTCTTCCCGTCCGCATTCGGCTTCGCTCAAAACAATCGGATTTGGAAAAGCTCCGTCCAGGCATGTCCGTCGAGGCCAAGGTCTTTGTGAAATGAGTTCCGCGGCCCTTACGCGCTCCATCGGTCGAGCTTCGTCGCGCCCTACCTTCAATCAGTGGGTGATCGCGATGAGCGTAACGCTCGCCACCTTCATGGAGGTGCTGGACTCTTCTATCGCCAATGTTGCGCTGCCGCATATTGCAGGGAATCTAGGCGCCACCATGGAGGAGGCGACATGGGTGCTGACCAGCTACCTCGTTTCTGCCGCAGTCGTTCTACCCATGAGCGGCTGGCTTAGCGATTTGATGGGGCGCAAGCGCTTTTACATGCTTTGCGTATTTCTTTTTACCGGGAGCTCCTTGCTCTGCGGACTTTCCACCAGCCTTCCCATGCTGGTCGTATGCCGCGTCTTGCAGGGCGCTGGTGGCGGAGGCCTGCAGCCCACCGAACAGGCGATCCTGGCCGACACCTTTGAGCCTGAACAGCGCAGCATGGGCTTCGCCGTTTATGGAATGGCGATCCTGGTCGCGCCCACCATCGGCCCGACACTGGGAGGCTGGCTGACCGATGCGTTTAATTGGCACTGGATCTTCTTCATCAATCTGCCCGTCGGCGTGATCTCGCTGCTGCTCACGCAGCGCGTGATTGAAGATCCGCCTCATGTCATCGAACAGGGGATTGAAGTGAGGCGTGGACGCGTAGACTCTGTGGGCATCGCATCCATTGTGCTGGGGGTCGGATTCATTCAGTACGCACTGGACAAAGGTCAGGAACTTGACTGGCTGTCCTCCACTGCTATCCGCCTTACCCTGTTTGGCGGCATCGTGCTGCTGGTCATCATGGTTTGGCGCGAATGGACCGTCGACGATCCCATCATCAAGCTGCAACTCCTGCGCAAGCGGAATTTCGCAACGTCGGTTGTTTGCAATTTTGTGCTTGGCGTCGCCATGAACGGATCGTTCATCCTTATTCCCCAATTCCTGCAGACACAAATGGGATACTCGGCTGAACTGACCGGCCTGGCGCTGTCGCCCGGCGGGCTCGTGCTTGGGCTGCTGATGCCGATTGCCGGATACGTGGCAACGAAATTCGATCCCAGGAAGGTAATTGCATTTGGGTTCCTTTCGACTTCGGTAACAATGCTTGCCATGACCCGGATCAACGCGCTCATCGATTTCCCGACGATGGTATGGCTCAGGATCATCCAGATCGTCGGAATCCCGTTCATCTTTATTCCCATCTCGACCTTGGCGTATGTGGGGGTTGAGGCGAAAGAAAATAACCAGATCTCCGGCATCACAAACTTTGTGCGCAATATCGGCGGAGCCATCGGGGTTTCCTACTTAATGACCTTCCTGGCCCGCCATCGCGCGGCCAGCCGGACGGATTTGGTTTCGCACCTTTCAATGGGAAATGTTTTCTTTAAACGCTATTTCGCTATGCTCTCGCACGGCGGACAGGACCCCGGTTCAACATACAGGGCGCTTGCGCAGTTGCAGGTGATCGTCGATGGGCAGGCCAACGTGCTGTCATTCCTGAATGTCTTCTTTGTAATGGGCATGGTTGTCATGTGTCTTGTGCCTCTGCCCTTTCTGATGAAAAGGCCGAGCCAGCAAGACCTGGAGAAGTCTCAAGGACCGCATTGATAAAACCAACCTGGTTGGAGTTTTCCCGGCTTGTGGAAAGCAGGTTGCAACGCTCGCTGGCAGGAGTGCCTCTTTAATTGGAATGTCGTCGAAGGCCTTGGTCGCAAGCAACTCACTACAGTGAGGAAGGAAACTATTCTTTCGTGGCGCCGACAATTGGCAGCTCGATGCAAACGAGCAGTCCCGGATGAGTATTGTCAGCCGAGATTGATCCGCCATGCATGGCAACAGCGCGCCTGGCTATTGCCAAACCCAGCCCCACTCCTCCCGTAGAACTGCTGCGCGCGGGGTCCACGCGAAAGAATGGCTGAAACAGTTTTGGAAGAGCATCGTCCGGAACCCCGGGGCCGCGGTCGCGGACGGAGATTGTGGCAGTTCCGGCAAAGCTTTCCAGGGTGACGGTGACGGTGGAGTCTGCCGCAGTGTAATAGATCGCATTGCGCACAATGTTTTCCACCGCGCGGCGCAAAAGCTCGTAATCGCCGAATAAATGTGGAGAACCTTTCACCTCGAGCGCCAGCTCACAGCCGCGCGCTTTAGCCTCGAGTTCACAATCCTCCGTCACCAGCCGAACCAGCTCCGGCAACGAGACTTCCTGTGTGATCCGGTTTGAGGGGTCGCCCTCAACCCGAGTCATCTGAAGCAGGCCGTTCACCAGTTCTGTGAGGCGCGAGATTTCCTTGTTAAGCCGCTCCGCAGCTGCCTCTCGGTCTTCCGCCGACTTGGTGAGTGCCGCGGCAAAACCGATCCGCGTCAACGGGGATCGTAATTCATGAGAAATATCCTGCAGCAAGCGGCGCTCTGCGGTAAGAAGAATCTCGATGCGGTCAGCCATACTGTCGAAGGCCCTGGCAACCCCGCCAATCTCGTCCCGGCGGAGGGAGCGCATACGCACTGTGAGATCACCTTGCCCAAACCGTTCTACGTCCCGGGCCATTCTTCTCAGCGGCGTGGCAACGTTGAGAGCCAACAGCCAGGCCAGGAGGCAGACCGCGAGCGGCACGAGAAGGTAAAAAGGCAGGAAGGTCCAGATGCTCTGCCGCGGTGCAACAGCGACAAAACAAAACTGACGATCCGGCGACCTGGAAACGACCACGACATTCGGCCCTGACTGGTACTTTCTACTTGCCTTGGCCAATAGATCCGCATGGTTTGCTCCATTCACTAAATCCATGCCGTGCGCATCAGTCAGAAAGTACTGAACCGGAATATAGCGATGGAGGCGCACTAAGTACTCATCGAGAGCGGCAGCTCCACCCTGTTTGTAGGCTCGTATTGCGTCGTCCCGCTGCAGGGCATTCAATTCCATGAAGTAGGGTGCAATTTGCCTGACGGCTATTACCGAAACCACGACGAATCCCGCCAACGAGAGCATCATGGCAGCGACGCACCATACCAGGATCTTTATCGTTACTGATCCTCGAATCATGGCTCAGAACCGTAGGAGAAGACGTAGCCGGCTCCACGAACCGTGCGTATACCATCCGATCCCCCGTCACCGAGTTTTTTGCGAAGATGACTCACGTGGACATCCAAGGTGCGTTCGAAAGGCGTGGCCGCCCGCTGGTAAAGCATGGTTGTCAGCTCATCGCGCGAGACCACTCGTCCCGCGGCACGGACCAGGAATTCAAGGATATCGAATTCAACAGCGGTCAGTTCCAAAGGCTGCTCGTTGCGCCACACGCTGCGCCTTTGCACGTCGATGCGCACTGAACCGACCTCGAGAATGCGCGGTTTGTCGACCAAGGCGGACGTTCGCCGCAATACAGCACGGATTCTCGACAATAACTCTTCGGGCCCAAAGGGCTTTGGCAAGTAATCATCTGCGCCGGCATCGAGCCCCGCAATGCGATCTGCCTGTTCTGCCCGGGCGGTCAGCATGATAACCGGTACGGCCGAACTCTTTCGCAATTGCCGCAGCACCGAGAATCCATCCACCACGGGCAGCATCACGTCGAGAATTATCAGATCGACTCCGCCGGCCAAAGCCGACTTTAGACCACTTCGTCCGTCGAATGCGGTTTTGACAAGGAATCCATTACGGCTCAGGAAGTCGACTATGAGAGAACTGAGATCCAGATCATCGTCCACCAACAAGATGGAGCGCTGGCCTATCGGGCTCGCTGCGGCCTCGAGCATGAGGGGTGAAGACTCCTTGATTCAACAATAAAGCAAATGGTCCGTGCTGAATGGCACTGGGTGCACTATTTACACTTCTTAAAATTCAAGCGCATCGATCCAGGGTTAAATCATCCTAGCGCGATGAACTTCGCCGGCAAAGGGATCTGTGATGATTTCCGGAGGCGTGATGAGCGAGACAAATTGGATGACGACCGAAACCAAGACCGCGGACACGTTCCCGGATAGCGACACGCTTTTTAGCGACAACCGCTCGGGCAACAGTCCCAGGAAGAGCTCCAAACGTAAATGGCTCTGGATCGGCGGCGCGCTCGTCCTAATCGTGTTTGCGATCGCATCGGGAGTGGCTCGCTTTCGCCATCGTGGGCGCGATGTCTCCTATCTGACGACGCCAGTCGTACGCGCTGACGTGAATGACACTGTGGATGCCACCGGCACGATTAATGCGGTGATTACCGTGCAGGTGGGCGCGCAGGTGTCGGGAATCATCTCCAAACTCAATGCCGACTTCAACTCCACTGTCCATAAAGGCGACCTGCTGGCGGTGATCGACCCGCGGGTCTACGAAGGGCAACTGTTGCAGGCGCAGGCAAACCTGGAGAATGCTCGCGCCAATCTTGCGGCCAGCAAGGCAAACCTTGCCAACGCGCAGGCCAAGGCTGTACAAGCCAAGGCGGACTACCAGCGAGCCGATGATTTGACAACGCAAGGGATCATGAGCCCCCAGAGCTTCGACGCTGCCAAGGCAACATGGGTTTCAGCCGACGCTCAGGTGAAGGCCGATGTTGCTCTGGATCAACAGGCGGAGGCTCAGGTCGCGCAACAGGATGCCGCTCTCAATATCGCAAAGACGAACCTCGCGTATTGCCAGATCTATGCGCCCATCGATGGAACCGTGATCGATCGCGCCGTGGACGTCGGTCAAACTGTGGCTGCGAGCTTTCAAACGCCGACGCTCTTCACCATTGCTCAAGACCTAACCAAGATGCAGTTACATATCAGCACCGACGAGGGAGATATCGGCGCCGTTCGAGTTGGCCTACCCGTCACTTTTCGCGTTGACGCTTTTCCGGGAGAAGTGTTTCACGGGCGCATCTCACAGGTTCGCATGAACGCGACCAGCGTACAGAATGTGGTGACATATGAAACCATCGTGGACTTCGACAATCCCAACCGGAAGCTGTTTCCAGGAATGACAGCCTACGCGACCATCCCCGTGCAATCTGTCAAAGACGCCCTTGTTGTGCCAAACGCTGGGCTGCGCTACAACCCCGACATGAGTCAGGCGAACGTAACCGCACTCTTAACGAAGTATGGCATTACGGTTCCGGGCGAATCCTCAGTGAAGCCATCTGGCGGCGCTGGGAACAAGCCGGCCGTAGCGGGCGCGGACACGGCGGTTGTGTGGAAGCTGCGCCCCGATAAGACTCTCGAGCCCGTACTCATCCAGACGGGCGTCACCGATCACAGCTCAACCGCGGTCACGCAGGTGATCAAGGGCGCACTTTCTCCGGGTGATTCCGTTGTGACTTCTGAACAGCCAAAGACGAGCGGTTTCGGGCGCTAGGACGGATACTGATGCCGAGCCAGACATTGGAAAGAGCGACAGACGATCGCGCATTGCAGGCCAAAGTAATTTCGGTGCGCGGCCTGCATAAGTATTACGAACTGGGCGAGACGCGCGTGCACGCATTGCGGGGCGTTAACGTCGATATTCGACGCGGCGAGTTTGTGGCCATTATGGGCGCGAGCGGCAGCGGAAAAAGTACGTTCATGAACATACTGGGCAGCCTCGACCTGCCCAGCAGCGGAAGCTATAGGTTTGAAGGAATTGAAGTCGCAAAACTATCAAAAACTGAGATTGCGCGGCTGCGCAATCAGCGAATTGGATTTGTCTTTCAGGGATTCAATCTGCTCGGGCGCACCAGCGCTTTGGAAAATGTCGAGTTGCCCATGCTCTATGCGCATGTGAGTTCCAAGGACCGGCATCGCAGAACGCTTGAAGCATTATCCCTCGTTGGATTGGGGGACCGGGCAGATCACTATCCTTCGCAGCTTTCCGGCGGTCAGCAGCAGCGTGTTGCGATCGCGCGAGCCCTTGTCAATCGCCCGAGTTTCATCCTGGCCGACGAGCCAACGGGAAATCTGGACAGCCGGACCTCGGTAGAAGTAATGGAAATCTTCCAGCGCCTGAACAAACGCGGCCTGACGATCATCCTCGTCACTCACGAACATGACATCGCTCAGTATGCGACTCGGCAAATCGTATTTCGTGACGGAAAGATCGTCAGTGACACTCCGGTCATCGATTTCCTAAATGCGAGCGAAGTGTTGAAGACGTTGCCGCAGCCGGAGGAGGACTGAGCCATGGAGTTCGCGTCGTCATTTCTGCTTCCCGCTCTTCGCTCCCTGGGGCGAAACAAAATGCGCACCGGTCTCACGATGCTGGGGATTGTGATAGGGGTGTCGGCCGTAATCACCACGGTCGCCCTTGGAAATGGGGCGGGTGGGCAGATGCAAAGCACCGTGGCCGCTCTGGGGTCGAATATGCTGATGGTCTTTCCCGGCTCGATGAACCGCAATGGGTTGCAGGTCGGGATAGGGCAAACCAAAAGCCTCGTTAACGCCGACGAGGAGGGCATTCTGAATAATGTGCCCAATGTGATCGGCGCGGCTGGCGGGGTGCAAACCAGCACCCAGATAGTGTGGGAGAACAACAACTGGTTCACTCAGGTAATCGGGACCGAGCCATCATACTTTCAGGTGCGGTCATGGACTTTTGCCGCAGGCGGTCCATTCGACTCATCAGATCTTGAGAAGGAAGCGAATGTTGCAGTCATCGGCGAAACTGTGCGCCGCAAGCTGTTCGGGGTTGTGAGTCCGATAGGACAGGTCATTCGCATCAAGAATCTGCCCTTCCGGGTCATTGGCGTCCTTGCTCCCAAGGGCAGTTCGGGATTCGGGCAAGACCAGGATGATGTAGTCCTTGTACCGTTGACGACGGAGCAACGAAAAATCGTCGGGATCACCTGGCTCAACTGGATCTTTGTGAATGCATCTTCTCAGGGCACAAGCGAAACCGTCAGGACTGACATCATCAGCCTGCTGCGCGATCGACATAAGATTCAGCCGGGAGACGAGGATGATTTCCAGGTGCAAAGCATGGCGGAATTCGCCGACACCTTGAAACAGATAACCGGCATTCTCACGTTGTTACTGGGGGCGGTGGCAAGTGTCGCTCTGTTGGTCGGGGGCATCGGCATCATGAACATCATGCTGGTGTCGGTCACGGAGAGAACCAGAGAGATAGGAATTCGCATCGCCATCGGTGCCACCGAATGGGATGTTCAACTGCAGTTTCTGATTGAGGCGGTCATGCTAAGTGTGCTTGGAGGCATCATCGGCATTGCTCTCGGTGAGCTCGCTTCGTGGATCGTGGACCTGGCGGTCGGTTGGGCGTTCGCAATTTCGGTTCCAGCGGTAACCCTTGCGGTCATGTTCTCTGCGACGATCGGAATCGCTTTTGGATATTATCCTGCTCGGCGCGCATCGCGCCTCAATCCGATCGAAGCACTGCGTTACGAGTAGAAGATCCGGCGACTCACGTCCGTTCCCCAGGAGCGGAACAGGCTTAGTGTCTTATTGACCCGGCCCGAGCAAACTGCAGCAGGAAAGTGGGGAAGTTGACGATGAAATTGAGAGATTTGCAAGCAGTAGCCTGCGTCATGGTGACGCTTGTAAGCACAGTTCCAAACTCCATAGCGCAACAGGTTGGAGCGGGATCAAATGGTCCCGATAAGTCGGCATCGCAATTACCTTCGGCCCCGGCGCCGGTGATGACTGGACCCCTATTTCTACGGCCTTCGAGCCGCGATTTCTCAAAACCGTTCGGCAGTTGGCTTCGCAACCCGATCGGCGTGTACCGGCCCACAACCATCGCCAAGGCAAGTTTTACGAATTCTATTCAGCTTAACGATCTGGTGAAGAATGGCAAGATTTACCTGAGCCTCTCGGATGCGATCGCGTTGGCAATTGAAAACAACTACGATATCGCCATCGCTCGCTATGATCTTGACATTGCCGACACCGACATCCTGCGCACCAAGACGGGGAATGCCCCTCTCGGTGCGCCTTCGGGCCTCGTGACGGGGACGTTGGGCGGCTCAACTTCGATTCTCTCAACCGGCGGTGGACCAGGCGGAACGGCAGGCGGGTCGGGCGGTGCGGGCTCGGGTGTAAGCGGTCTCACGCTCACTACGGGTGGCGCCGGCCCGGCGCCGGAGTCATTCGATCCTTCGGTCACTGGCACCGTCCAGCTTGAACGCGCTACCCAGCCACAGGTCAACACTCTGTTTTCAGGCGGCAAGAGTTCGCTGACCACGAATACAGACGAATACAACTTCACCTTCAACCAGGGCTTTGTCACTGGCGCGAACCTCGCCGTTTCGTTCCAGAACCAGCGCGTGACAACCAACAACCCGTTCACTGATTACAGCCCGGAGTTGAGTTCCAACTTCAAGGCAACACTTACACAACATCTACTGCAGGGCGCTGGCATCTGGGTAAACAAGCGCTTCATCTACCAGGCGTTCAATGATCGCCGAATCACGGATTCTTCATTCCGCGAACAGATTCTCTACACCGTGAACCAGGTCGAGAGCATTTACTGGGGGCTGGTGCAGGCGTATGAAGATGTGCAGGCTAAAGAGCGCGCTCTCGATCAGAGCAACCAGCTGCTCTCCGACAATCGCAAACAAATGACCGTTGGCTCCTTGGCGCGGCTGGATGTCGTCAATGCTGAATCCAGCGTCGCTTCCGACCAACAGGCTCTCATCAGTGCACAGAGCGCGCTCAATTATCAACAGCAAATCATCAAGCAGGCCATCGCGCGCAATCTCAACGATACTGCGCTCTCAACTGCCCCAATCATCCCTACGGACCGCGTTAGCCTTGAGCCGATTCCCGAGGAAAGCCAGCCCGTCGAGACTCTGGTCCAGCAGGCATTCCAAAGGAGGCCGGAACTCGAGCAGGCGGTGCTGACGCTCCGCAACGATGAAATAACCCTCAAAGGAGCGCGCAATGCGCTGCTGCCCACACTCGACGCTTACGGATTCTATAACTCCAGTGCCGTAGGAGGCTCGCAGAGCCCGGAAGCATTAGATTTCTTCACGGGCGGATTATACCCTTCAGGTACTTTTCCGACAGTTGGGTATGGCGCAGTCGTAAAGGATCTGTTTAATAGCTCCGCGCCTGATAAAGGTGTAGGCTTTAATTTGACGATTCCGATTCGCAACCGCTACGCGCAGTCGGTGCAGGAGCGCTCGCTCATGGAATATCGCCAGGCGGAACTGCGTCTCGAGCAGCTGTACACGCAGATCCGCATGCAGGTCGTGAACGCGATGTATGCGCTCGCTAACGACCGTGCGCAAGTACGCTCGGCCGAGGCGGCTCGTGACTATGCAGAGCAGAGCCTGGATGCCGAACAGAAGAAACTGCATGCGGGTGCTTCCACAACTGCCAATGTATTGCAGCAGCAACGCGGTCTTGCTGTGGCAGACGACAATTTGATCGCAGCGCACGCCGGCTATGCCAAGGATCGCGCAGGCCTTTACCAAACGTTGGCCTCAACCTTGCAACACTATGGAATCAATCTGCAGGATGCCGCATCAGGGGACGTAACCACAGCTCCCGTAATCCCGGGAATTCGTCCGGCTCAGCCCGGTAACGAGCCCGCCATGACGACCCCAGCGGTGCCGAATCCGCCTGCCCCGCCGCCGGCGTAATAGCCCCTGCTGGGAGAGGAAGTTTTCCGCATTCTTGCCTTTCTCTTCATCCTGGATTTTCAGGAGAAAGGTCGGCTTGCAAGACCCCAAACTGCACAAGTTTATGCAAAAGTAGATTTGGAATCCTCGCATGACCAGCTATTGGTGAATCCAGCGCTCTGTCGCAGGCGCGAAACACAATTGGAACAAGGAGGTCGGTCTTGACACGATTGTTCAATGGAATCATGAGGGTCATCAGCAGCCTCATCGGAGTCCTGATGATCTTGATGGGTGGCGTTTGGATGTTGCAGGGACTAAACCTCGCCTGGGGCGCAATGCGTCGCAGCTTCATGGAGGGAGATCAGCACTGGGCGCTCTATGGCGGGATTCTGGTCATCATAGGCGTTTGCCAGGTGATTTGGAGCAACACTCGGCAACGCGTCAGATAAGCCGGTATGAGGACCTTTGCACCGATTCGCTTCGACAACTAACAGCCTCCTGCCGGGCGGCAGGGTTGATCCGGTTGCGTGAGTAAGTTCCTTCATGATCCGCTCTGTTAGAAATGGAATTCCATGAGATCCTTGACTAACCTTAAGCGCAGAGAGTTGTGGGTACAGTCAGCAGGTTCTACAGATGACCAATTTCGCTTAGCTTCAGGCGACCGGCGGCAGTGGTGGGTCGAATCTGACACTTGTAAGCGAAAAAGCGGCAGTGATGTAATGCAGAGCAAACTCCTTAAAGGGATTCGAACCTCGATCTGCTTACGTCGGACTGCGAGGTTCACGAATCTCGCGCAAGGCGGATGTACAAAGAGTGCGCTGCGAGGTCGAACGCTCTTCCTGAAAACTCCGAGCCTCCGATTTTCAAGAATGAACAATTTCGGAGGGCCGGGCTGCTCCTGCGGACCCGCTCCCTCGCCGGAATTTAGAAGCTTCGCCCCCGGGGAAAACACAGAAGATAGCCAACAACAAGGGGCCTTATCGTGCGCAAAACAGGCGGCACCAAACGCGAGCTAATCCAGGATCAGCCCTCTATAGATTCTCAGGAGGCTGACCGCTTGTGGATAAGTAATGATATAGGCTTGTGTGGAGGAATCCGAAAATGTGGATTGTTGGGCCGTAATTTCGCTCTATCGGACATCGGTCATGATCGGGTTCGGATATTGCCAGCGTGTCGTATCTCCTGAAGCAACTCATCCAACTCGTCTCGCAGGTAAATGAGCATCGGCGATCACTTCTCTTCGTGCCAATCTGCGCCCAGTCGCCTGATCATTTGTGGGAACCAGTTTTTATGAGGATCTTCAGATGGGATCGATCCCCAGGACTATCCCAAGCTTCGCTTCCACATGATCCAGGATCCAACGGCAGAGATCCGTTGAACAGTGGTTCGCGTCACGAACTCAGGTGTGCCGTGGCTGTGCCACACCTGACGCCGCGCCACGGCCTGTCGGGGAGTGGCCTCAGAACAAGGACAGCACAGAAAGACCGCGCTATTTGCTATCGGCATCATAAGTGAAGAGAAGCCGACCCTGGCAGAAGAAGCGTTTGTCGGCTTCCCGCAACCGCACTGTGAGCTAGGGATCGCGCGACCGGATTCGTCGCTGAATCACGCCATTATCCCTTCGCAGTGAGGCCGCTTGTGTCGCGATCGAGCAGGGGGAGAAGGCGGAATTAGTCAAGCGGAAGCTCCGGTTAAGACTACTCACTGAACGCGTGTCGATAAGCTCTCGACCTTTGACGTGAGCCGGAGGAATCATTTTGCATTCGTGCGCATTGCTGATTCTCCCGTTTTCACATTTAGGATCCAAGGCTGGGGAGGCGGCAGCTGCATGGATCCATTGTCAATCTCGAGAGGCATCCAGAAGTAGCGAGAGTCCCACAGCGCCTTCGGGCGCCACAGGTCTCCCATAAATATGACGGTCGTCTTCCTGGAACCGGTCACCTTCACGAGCATCGTCGACTGCGAGTCGTAATTGTCGGCCTCGGGCGGAGCTAGACTCTTGAATTCGGTCCAGGGACCTGTAAGCGCGGGCGCGGTGGCATAGACATTGGGATTGGGCCGCCAACCGGTCATGTGCGAACCCACAACGTAATATAACCCGCCAACGTGCACTAACGCGCCGCCCTCGAGCGGTGCCTGAATGAAGCAAGTTTTCTCCACACTCATCAAGTCATCGGTTAATTGGGCAATGAAGAAACCCTTCGTCGGACGCGACTCGAAAATCAGGTAGGCTGATCCATCGTCGTCTACAAATTGGCCTATGTCACGGCTCTCCTCATCGAGGGGACGGAATGTTTTGACATAAGAATATGGTCCAACGATGCGGTTGCTGACCGCGATCATCACGTGAGCGAATTTGTAGTGCGCATCATCGAGATGCGCGTACATTACAAACTTGCCGGTGCGAGCGTTGGCATATACCTTGGGCCGCTCGAGCACCCAATGGGGTCCGAGAAGCTCAGGATCGGTGAGTGCCAGCACCTGGCCCCGGAATTTCCAGTGAACAAGATCGCGCGAGGAATAACAAGCGACGTAGCGCTTATTGGGATCGTTGGCCTGCGAGCGGTCTTCGCCGAACCAGTAGTACGTTCCCTTCCACACTGTGACGCCGCCGCCGTGCGCCTGAATGCGCTGTCCATGGTTGTCCAGCCATGAGTCCCCGGGCCGGATGACGCCCGACGCGGCAAATAGCTCCCCCGTGGGAATCGCGAGCAGGCCCATCAACAACCCCAAGTAAGAGATCGCGCGCCGTACGCTGCATTTCCGGAATCGTCCGAATCTCAGTGGTTCTCTGCGGCGGCATTTGCAATTGGGATTCATACGAAGCTCATCCAATCTGCTTCCAGGCGCAGGCGGTATAAGGAGATTCACCCTCCGCGCGACCTGTTCCGTTGCTCCAAGTCAGGTGGAGCGCGCCGGCGTCACTGTTGAGTGTGAATGGCATGGAACCGTCGCCATAGACACGCGCGGTGAGGCGGCGCGTTTCAGGAGCGCCGGCGAAAAGCCCGACATCCGCCCAGGGCACAATACTGCCGGTCTTAACGTAGACGGGGATCTTCTCGGTTGATGTTAGAACAAAGATTTCCGTGCCTCCCTGGAACGCCTTACCCGTCCAGAAGTCGTGCCATTCGCCTTCAGGCAACACCACTCTGCGCATGCCTTCCAGGTTCCTGCGTTGCTGACCCTGCGGCGCGCTGCCCGTGTCTTCCACAAAGATGGGCGCAACCATCATGCGGTCACCAATCATGTATTGATCGTCGACGGTGTAGAGCCGCTTGTCATCCGGCGCGTCGAGCACTAGCGCGCGGAAGGGCGGAGTGCCGTCTCCGGCGTAGCGCTGGAATGCAGCGGTGAGATAGGGCACGAGCTGCATCCGCCAACCGATGATCTCGCGGCATCGAGATTCGAGTTTTTCCCAGCCATCAAGCAGCTGGTCCGCATTGTTCAGGCGGCGATTCAGTTGCTTCCACGGCGGATTCTTGATGTACCAACCGTTGATCATCGCCAGCGGCGAGAATGCGACACTCTGCAGGCGACGGATCAGGTCTTCTTCACTCACGGCATCGCGCACCTCCGGGCACCACAGCAATCCGCTGAAACCGGAATTGACCAGCGCGCGGATAAAATCGCGGTGCACGTACAAGTCGCTGTAGAGCACAAACGGATACGGAGTCGCCAACGCACCGCTGGAGCGAACAAGATTGTAAGTTGGCATTTTGCGTTTCCTGAACTCGTTCCAGATGGCTATCTGGTAGCGCAGTCCAAACACGTTGTGCATCTGCTCGCCGTCCACACCTGACGGAAACACACTGCACTCCGGGAACGACCATCCGCCAGTGAAGTCGGAGTTATCGCACTCGTCCAGCTTGAATCCGCTTACGCCCGCGTCAAGGAACGTCTTCGCGTGGTAAGCCCCAAAGGCCGAACGCGCCGGCTCGCCAGCAAAGTCGGGAACCAATCCGCCCCACACGCCATAATCCCCGGAACGCGGCTCGATCGCAGGAAAAAGCGGCGACGCGGGATGTGTGAAAGCATGCTCCCAAAGATTCACTTTGTAATTCATCGCACCGGCAGAGCTTACAAAGCCTTCGGGATCCGGGAAGCGATCCCTATTCCAAACGAAAGTGCAGGAATAAGAATGTGTTTGCCAACCGCCTTCCAACCCGATCACATCACAAGGAATCTTGTGGTCCCGAAACTCCTTTGCCAGCGTCATCACGCTCTGTTGTGTCGCGCGCGTCTCCGGCCGATACCAAAATCCCAGACCCCACTCCGGCGGAATCACGCCGCCACCGGAGAAGATGTTATATCGCCGGACCGCATCCAGCATCTCCGGACCAGCAAACAGATATACGTCCACTCCGCTGGCGCGCGGCACCTCGATGGTAATCTGCCCGGTGTCGCCATCCTGAATGTTATGCGTGTAATTAGGATCCGGGTTAACATTGCTGGCCGAATCCTCTGCGTGCGCGGGCTTTGGCCGTGCATCGCCAAAATAAAACGTCGCGTAGCGCGCCGTGTCGATCAGTATGCCGATGCCTTTCGTCGTCACATAGAACGGTACGGGCGCGTGCGAATCCCCGGTATCGAGTTTTGGATCAGCATTGACGCGTACAACTTTCTTCTTGCCTCGCTGCGCGAACGACAGAAATTGCAGCCCCAGCCCAAAAATCTGCTCGTTCGGCCGCAGCGGCAACTGCACTTTGCACCCGCGCCTGGTTTGCTTGCCACGAAGGTCGGGCAATGGCGCTGAATCTACCTTGGGAAGTTTTGCGAATGCCTCAGTCTGCGCAGGAACCAGCCGGCTCGAAACCGGGGTGTAGTGCTCGGGCGTGCCGATCGTTGCTTTCCACACACCAGGATGCACTCTCTTCCATGCAACCCCGCTGGAATGGGCTGGAACAGCAGAAGCCTCGGCGCGCAGCACTCCGGGAATTCCGGCGGCCGCACCGGCAGCCGCCAGCGCCTTGGCAAGAGATCGTCGTGTGATTTTCATTTCGCAGTCTATCTCCGGAAAAGGCAGTGGAAAGTGGAAGTCGAGTTCGGGCATGAGATTCGGAACTGCTCTCCAGAGTAAAGCGCCGGGCTTCAGATCACGAAGGCCCGGCGCAGTCGGAAAGAGTACGACTCAGTTCATAAACTACCAGGTTAGACGGCCGGTCAACTGAATCTGTCGGTTTTGATAGTTTCCGCCGCCTGAAGTGCCCATCTGGTAAGTGCCGAAGTTCTGATCACCAACGGTTGTATCGTAGCCAGTAGAGTTCTGGATGACGTGATTGAATGCATTGAATGCATCCATACGGAGCTGGAAGTTCATCCGCTCCCATACTTTGAAAGTCTTGCTGATGTTGGCGTCCTGTTCCACGATGCGCTGTAAGCGAATACCGGTGTATTCAATGTTCGGAACTACTCCATAGTTGCTGAGAACCTGCACGAAGTTCGCCTGCGTGCAACCTGCCGTGACGGAATAGGACTCGAGGGTTACTGCGCCCGTCGACGTGTTTTGTGTGCCGACGCAAGGTTTGAATGCCTGAACGTAAGAGTTTTTGCCTGCGCCTTGACTCCCGGGCCAATAGGGATTCGAATTGCCGGGCCAGAATCTTTGGCGTTTCAGGATATACTCTCCATTGGCAGTGCGATTGATGTAGTAGCCGCTGATGGCGAACGGCATACCTGACTGATAAGTGAAGATCGAAGCCACCTGCCAGCCGCCCAGCGCGAAATCGGTAATCCGATTCATGCCGGGAAAGATTCCTCGACCTCGACCGATCGGTAGCAGATAGACACCCGAAATGACGGCACGGTGTGGAATGTCCACCCCCGAGATTGTCCTCGAAGGGATTCGGTTGACTGTGTCCGCGTACCCGACCGCCTGGATCGCCTTCGAATAGCTGTAATTGCCGTGAAGGTCCAGCCCGAATCCAGTTCTGTGGTTAAAGGTGGCTTCAATGCCGTTGTACCAGTAATGTCCACCATTGACAGAGGTTTCTGCCACTGTCTGCGCGTTGCCCGCCAGGTTGGAGTTATAGAACTGTGGGTAAGGACGTGTGAAGTTGATCTTCTGGATATAACTCGCTGTGTAATATGTTTGTCCAGCAAAGGGGGCCAGCCCTTTGAACGGATTTGTCACGTAGCCAAGAGTTCCGGTCGTTGATCCGCTGGTGCAATTTGATTCCGGGCCGCCACGCATTGGATCGCATGCAGCTTGAGCGGCCGCGCTGACATGATCGATATCGTCGGTATACGCAAGGCCGTATCCGCGCGAGCTCACGTATGAGACTTCAAGCGTATCCCTGCTCGTAAACTGGCGCTCAAAGCCGAATGCGGACTGAAGGAATACGGGTGGGTGATAATTCGGATTGATGAACGAAAGTGTCTGCCCTGCATTTGTCTCAAGGCATTGGCTCTGGTTCCCTCCGCAGTCACCGGTGGCCGGCTGCAGTGTCGGAAACGGATTGGACAAGTTCAAAAGCGGTGTTTGTCCTGCCCCGTTGACCGATCCCGTGTAGTTTGTCGTCGACGTATATCCGGTTTGAGGGGGCGCGTAGTCATTTCCTGCTCCGCCGTTGTTGTCGTCCTGGTAATAAAGGCCCATGCCGCCGCGGACTACTGTCTTTGAATTCCAGGTATACGCGAAACCGGCACGCGGTCCGAAATCGTAGTAAACGGTTTTGAACGGGTGACGCGGGTTTCCATTAACACCGGCATAGGTGATGCCGCCCAAAAGCGATCCGCTAATGGGAAGGCCGGAAGCGCTGATGAGGCTGTTGATCGGGTTAACATCGGTCGAATCGAAATCATATATCTGGCGATTCTGTCGATCAACCTCGCCACCGCCAAAATCTTCCCAACGAACGCCCAGGTTCAAAGTCAGATTCGGGCGTACCTTCCAGTCGTCCTGGAAGAATGCAGCGTAGTAATACTGGGAGTAATAGTCATTCGGCTGAATTGTGACGTTCCCCGAATCCCATGTGCTCAGCAGCATCGACGCGATTGAATTGCCGCTCTCGCTCTTGCCTCCATTCGTGGTGGTCGGCGACGAGTCAGAAACCGACGTGAAACCGGTAGTACCGCCGGTCACCAGCGTGTCATACTGCTGCGTCCACGCTTTGCCTACGCTAAGATTGATGCCGTTCCCGCTCGAATTGCTGATGCGCTGTGAATATTGCCCAGGCCGCAGATAGCCGCCGATTTTGATCGAATGCTTGCCGTGGAGATAGTTCAGGATATCGTTAACGGCGAGCTCATTATCGGTTCGTTCCAGCCCCGGGATGGAGCCGAGCGTATTGAAATTTCCCGGCGTAATCGATGGAAACCGGCCCAGATATGACGGGTTGGCAGATGCCAAAGGCGAAGTGAAGCCGAGACTCGCCGGATCAAAGAATCCCGGAGGTCCCGTGTTGTCGGTCTGATCCGTGATCAGGATTGACGCCTTTGCGGAGTTGACTAGGTGGGGGCTGAAGGTATGCGTCCAGGAGAGCAGCATGCTTGGATCTTTGTAGTGGCTGTTCCAGTGCGCACCATATCCGGCCCAGTTGATTCCGGGATGGCCGGCATTCACGTCCGTTCTGGGAGAGTTATTTTCCGAAGTGCCGAATTCCATCCACAGCCGGAGTTCGAGCCCGTAGACGTCGTTATTTCCGACGTTTTGGTCAAGCTTCAGCAGGTATGTCCTGTCTAACGCTGTCACCGGGTTGTTTAAGGCGTAGTTGTCATTGAGTGGATTGGCCGCAGTGGGGCTCGCCGCCTGTTGGGCCGACCCATACCATGACAAAGCTGCCATGGCAGTCGGATCCATTCGATTTTTCGGGATCACATTTGGAGGCCCGATCTGCACCGGATTGCCCTGAGGTCCGGGCGTGGGCCCAGGCCCAAAGCCGAACTGATATCGGCAGGTTTGCGCATTTGAGCTGGTATACGATCCGCTGGCCGGATCGGTGTTGTTTGCCGTGCAGGCAGCCTCTGTGAGCGGATCGTAGATGGGCTCGTTGTAGGAAGACCCGTTCGCCGAAAGCATACTGCTGAAGTCGCCCTCGCCCGGATACTGTGTTCCATTTCCGATCATGGCCGCAGCCGGAACCGACTCGTTCCCACTCGAAGCGATTGCTGTCAGGTTTCTGATCTCTTCATAGGACAACAGGAAGAATGTCTTCCTGCTGGCGCCCCAGATCCTGGGAAGGATCACCGGCCCATCCAATTCAGCCCCGAAATAATCCTGAGTGTGCTGCGGAACGGCGAATCTGTCGTCATTGGGATTTGTTGTTGATATCGGGTTTGCTAACAGATTCGCGTCATTCGTTGAGCTGTTGGCGTCCAGAAAGCCGCGGCGCATAATTTCATAAGCGGCGCCGTGGAGCTTCTGGGTACCGGTCTTGAGCGTCATATCGATCGATCCGCCCGGAGAACGCCCTTCAGAGGCATCAAAAGCATTGGTTGAAATCTTGAACTCCTGCACTGTGTCAGCCGGCGGATCGTAGGCATAGTTCTGTGCCCCCGTCATGCTTACGTTGGTCATGCCGTCGAGATTCATTTCGATGCCGGTGCCATGAATGGAAATGCTCTGGGCAAGCTGGTTGTAGCCGTTGTAGTTGGTTGTTGCCAGCGTGTTCACGACGCCCGCGCTCAACTCTGACAAATTGAAGGCGTCACCGGCTAGAACCGGAAGCTCATTCAGCCGCTCCCCTTCAACTACATCGCCGCGGTCTGGCTTCACATAGTCCAGGACATCTTCTGAGGCGTTCACTGTCACCGTCTGCGTCACCTCTCCAGGTGTGAGCGAGAAATTGACTGTCGCCGTTTCATCGGTCTGCAAAGTAATCCCGGCCTTGTCCAAGCCCTTGAAATTGGTGGCCTGAACGCTCACGTCGTAAGTACCAGGATCAAGAAACAGAACCGTGTAGCTGCCGGCGCCCGTGGTGATTGCGTTCTTGTCGACGCCGGTCGCCTCATTGTGTACAGTGATTTTCGCACCGGGGATTACTGCTCCGCTTGAATCAGTTACCTGGCCGGTAAAGCCCTGCGACAAGGTTTGCGCGTAGGCACCCGCGCTTAGCAGCAGAGAAAGAAAACAGAATACTGCCGCATGAACCATGGCGCCAAACGCTTTGAATGTTCGCGTCGTGGCGAACTCGTCTTTTCGATTCTTCATTCCAAGCCTCCTAGTGCAATTCTCTTGAGATTGGCCAAATTACATATCGGACCGAATCGCTTTGGATGATGACTCGATCGGCCAATTCGGTATTTCACTGTGTATCGAGAGTGTGTTGATCGTTCGCCGACCAATCTCCGCCGTCGAAATGTCACTGTCAACGTTCTAAACTGTTCAGGAGCGTCTTGGATTGGAAGACCATTAGATAGAGCCAGTTAAGCCATCCTGTTACGATGCCGTTAAGGCTGGGTAGAAGAGGGCTGGTAGGCGTTTTTTCAGGGATTAGAAAACCCTTTGTCCGCGTCCTCCACTGATTCGAAGGTTGCTATCCCTGCACGTCGAAGCCCTTATAGGGCGACCAAGAACTCCAACAAGATCAATGGCGATTCTGCTCTCGTTTTAGACGGGTAGCCGGCTCCAACCCAGAGGTTCCATGCGGCGATTCATTCAGTGAGCCTTGCCTGGGGCGCGGCGAGTCATTGCTTCAGGCAGCCATCCGATTCCGCGGTCGGTTCGGCAGGGTAGTGCGTCGATTCCATTCTGCCGCCCATTACCGATGTCGCCCGAGCAGGCCAGGCGGGGTTGGGCTCGGTCGACATGTGAAAGACCAGCGTCCCACCGGAGGCAATCTCTGTGTGCGTTAACCAGAACCGCCTGAGCGGCTCTCCATTGAGGGTAGCCGACTGGATGTAGATGGCCTGTGCCGACTCGCGCTCCGCAACGATATGGAAGACCCTGCCATTCGGCAGATGGATCTTAGCATCGGGAAAGAGCGGTGATCCGATTGCGTATCGAGGAATGCCTGGGGTCACTTGATAAAACCCCAGAGCACTCAAGATATACCAGGCCGACATCTGTCCAGCATCGTCATTGCCGATCAGCCCGCCAGGCTCGTCTTTATAGCCCGCGGCTCGCTCTTCCGCAACGTGCCGCTGGGTCTTGAAAGCCGCGCCGGCATAGTCATACAGATAGGCGATGTGATGACTGGGCTCATTGCCCTGGTCGTACAGATTCTTTTCGAATAACTCGTCGAGTTTGGCGATGAATCCGCAGCGCCCGTGTTCGAGAGCGATCAGACCGGGAATGTCCTGAAGCACATAGAACGTAAATTGAAATGGTAAGCCTTCGGTAACATACGACGCTTGCTTGGTGGGATCGAATGGAGTGATCCAGGATCCATCCGCATGGCGCCCTCGGGCGAATCCCGTGACCGGATCGATTACATTGCGATAGTTCTGAGCGCGTTTTCGAAAGATGGCCTCGTCCTCCGGCTTGCCGAGGGCCTTGGCCAATTCAGCCAGGACAAAGTCGTCGTAAGCATAATCCAGCGTGCGTGACACCTGCTCGTTTTTATGCGGCAAGGGAGCGCCGGATACCGGATCCTCAAGCGGGATATAGCCGTACTTCAAATACGAGCCCAGCGCCCGCCGGCCCTCTCCGTCGAGATATTCGGCCTCTGATGCTGGTGATTCCAGCGCATTCTTGCGCATCAGGCGATAGGCCTCCTGCATGTCGAAGCCGCGTATTCCTTTCAGATAAGCATCGCCGATAATAGCAACACCGTGATCGCCATCCATCTCCGCGGTGTGACTGTTCCAGGCAGGGAAAGTGGGAAGAAAGCTGCCCTGTTCGCCTTTGACGATCAGCGACTGGATCATATCCGCGTCGTCCTTCGGATCGATAATCGTAAGCAGAGGATGCTCGGCGCGGAAGGTATCCCAGATCGAGAAATCGTCGTAATAAGTGAACCCGCGAGCGGTCTCAATGGACTGCCCGCCGGCAAAACGGGGATAGGTCCCGCTCACATCGTTGAAGATGCGCGGAAGTTGAAGTGCGTGATACATCGCGGTGTAGAAGATTCGACGATCTGTCCTGTCTCCGGTTACTTCGATCGTGCCGAGGGCCTTCTCCCACGCTGCGAGGCTTTTCTGCTCGATTTTCGCAAAATCCCATGCAGGAATCTCGGCGCGAAGATTCTTCCGCGCTTCATCGATGCTCACGAACGATGTCCCAACCCGAACCAGAACCACTTCTCCCGGCCTCACATCAAACGTGACATAACCGCCTGAGGGGCTGGCGTCGGATGCCTGGGCTGCGCTCCCCGGATGAACCTCTGTCCCCGACCAAGTGCCTCCTACATGGAAAGGGTGATTGAATTCCACGACGACATAGCCGCTAAACCCTGCCAATTTGCCTTGGCCCGCATAAAGGCGGCGCACTTTGCTCCAACCGACGATCTCGTTGTGAGCAGCATCGATGGTCAAGGAACCGTCGCCGGCGCGAGCGTTGTTCTGCACATCGATCCACGCGCCGCCGCCGCGGTGAAAGGCAAACCGCAGCATGCCGCAACGCGGAGTTCCAGTGACCGATGCGGTCACGCCTAGATCCGGAAGCTCGACTTTGTAGAGATACGGTGTAGCATGCTCCGCGTCATGAGAAAACCGCGAAGTCGGGGCGTGGCCTTGCCATGAGAACAGATCCGACCCGGCGAGCAACTGGAAACTGCCATAATCCTGCATCGCCGAGCCGCTCAGAAAATGGCTGCCTCGAATTCCGTGAAAAGTTTGATCAGCATAATAGTAGGGGACTGCGCCTTTTTTCTCGGTATCTTGTGTTGCCGGCGTCCATTGCGTCATCCCAAAGGGTATGCCTACTCCCGGATATGTCTGCCCATCATTGGCCGTTCCCACCCAGGGGTTCACCAAGTCTGCGAGGTGTTGCCCCCAAAGCATCGCGGGCAGGAAAAGAATGACGAGAAAATATCGAAAAGGACGGGGATCCATCTTCCTTCTTTCGGCGCCATGCGATCCTTTGCGCCGAGCACCAATGTCGCTACGTAATGGTTGGCTGTCAACGTTCCGAACGGTTCGGTGCCGGCATGGGCCATAACTGAATGACGAATAATAACTTATGGACCGGGGTTACGATTCCGTTAAGGCGTGCTAGAATTCGTTTTTGCACAGGAAGGATGAGCGCTGATGCGGATTCATCCCGATCCAGAGAAGACAGCCGGCTTTACTCCTGAGCGAACAGCCGATATCCGTACCGAGCTCAACTGCATCCTCAAAAGCAGTTATTTTTCGGGGAGCAAGAGATGTCAGGACTTTCTGGAGTTTATTGTCAATCAGGCGCTTGACGGGAATTACGACTATTTAACTGAACGCTTTCTCGGCTCTGAGCTCTTTGGCCGGCCAATCGACTATGAAACCGGAACAGACTCCATCGTTCGCGTCCGGGCCAACGACGTACGTCGCCGGCTGGCTCAATATTATTCGGACGGTCACGGTGGATCCCATGTCGTAATTGAACTTGTCTTGGGAAACTACGTCCCGGAATTCCACTGGCGGGAGCCAAAGGCGGCGGCCGCTGAATCCGAACTTGCTCTATCCGAACTGCCAGCGATGCCATCGGACGCATCGCACGGGGAATCCATCGCAACTCTGCCAGGAGCAGCCTCCGCGAGGCCTCGTCGCTGGCGGATTCTTGCCGGCGTAATCTCGATTGCCCTCGTACTTGGCCCATGCGCGGGATGGTGGCTGCGGGAACGAACACTGGACGGTTTCTTGTATCCCTTAAAATACGAAACGTCGCTTAACTCCCTTTGGTCGGCGTTCGTCAGTGTCCCCCAACACGAAACGGATGTTGTCGTCTCCGACGTTTCCTTCCAGCTCCTTGAGGACATCGAGAAGCGGACATTCTCTCTCAGCGACTATCTCAACCGCAGCTACCTCAGCCAGGTCGCGGCGCAGAGTTCTGGCTCGAATCTGCAGCCTGTTCTGACCCTGATTGCCTCGAAGAATTTTGGAAATTCGAGTGAATTCAGGCTGGCGCAACGGATGACGGCATTGGACCGCGTCGGGAACCGGATGCACATCTACAATGCGCGCGATTATTCTTCCGCGCTTGCAGGCCAGGACAATGTGATCCTGATTGGCTCAAAGTACTCAAATCCCTGGCAACAGCTATTTGAAGCCCGCCTGAATTTTAAGGAGAACCCGCCCAGTGATGGCCCCGGCTCTGTGATCAACCGTTCGCCGAAGGCGGGAGAGAGCACCATCTACTCACCTACTGATTCCGTGGGCTACTGCGTGGTGGCTTATCTGCCGAATCCGGACCGCGGCACCAAGGCGCTTCTCATCGAAGGAACCTCCTCAGAGGCTACAGAGGCCGGCGGAGATTTTCTGCTCTCGGAAGATGCGTTTTCCGGATTTAAGAACACCCTTCATTCCAATGGATTGCCGTATTTTGAAATTCTGCTCAGGACCTCCCAGGCGAGA